>Ga0335078_10000536_pt1 | contig 58623 bp, 48 predicted proteins | sample Lox_Sample_32_FD_206711 | JGI IMG/M metagenome (GOLD analysis project Ga0335078, IMG submission 206711) | Soil microbial communities from Loxahatchee National Wildlife Refuge, Florida, United States - Lox_Sample_3.2 | ecosystem: Environmental > Terrestrial > Soil > Wetlands | place: USA... | reverse complement strand
GCACCACCGCCCCGAGGATCGCGCGACCGCCTTCCGCCTCGCCGGCCCCGGCAGCGCTGTGCCCGGTAAGCTCCCCGCGGCCGGCCGGCGTGTTCAGGTTGCTCTGGCTTTCGCGCAGGGTGCTGAGGGCGCCGCCGGCGGTCCAGTACTTGCGGCCGGCGACCAGGAGTTCCTCGGCGGGGAACCTGGTGATGACCTCGCAGCCGGCCGCGGTGACGACGAGTTCTTCCTCGATCCGGGCGGCGGACCAGCCGTCGGCGGCGGGCCAGTAGGTTTCCAGCGCGAACACCATGCCTTCCTCCAGCGGCTCGGGGTGCTCGAGGGACACCAGCCGGGAGAAGATCGGCTTCTCCCAGATCGACAGGCCCACGCCGTGGCCGTACTGCAGCGCGAACGCGGCCATCTCGTCCTCGAACCCGAACTCCCGGGCGCGGGGCCACAGCGCCGCGATGTCGCCGGTGGTCACCCCCGGCCGCACCATCGCGATCGCCTGGTCCATGTACTCGCGGCAGCGGGTGTAGGCATCGCGCTGCGCCACCGACGCGGACCCGACCGCGAACGTGCGGTAATAGCAGGTCCGGTACCCCAGGTAGGAGTGCAGGATGTCGAAGAACGCCGGGTCGCCGGGCCGGATCAGCCGGTCGGAGTACACGTGCGGGTGCGGCGAGCACCGCTCCCCCGAGATCGCGTTCACCCCCTCCACGAACTCGCTGCCCAGCTCGTACAGCACCTGCGACACCAGCGCCACGCAGTCGTTCTCCCGCACCCCCGGCGCCAGGAACCCGTACAGCCGCTCATACGCCGCGTCCACCATCGCGCACGCGTGCGTCAGCAGGCCGATCTCATCCGCCGTCTTCACCCGCCGCGCCTCCAGGAACACCTGCTGCCCGTCGGCCACCCCGATCCCCTCCGCCGCCAGCGCCGCCAGCACCGGCATCTCCGCCACATCCACCCCCAGCGGCTCACCCGCCAGCCCGTGCTCGCGCAGCACCCCCGCCACCTTCGCCGCCACATCCGCCGCCATCCCCGCCGCCGGGTGCAGCGCCCCCCGCAGCGTCGAGATCCCCGCCCGCGCCCCCGTCGCCCGCGCGCCCTGCGCCGTCGCCGGCCCCGGCGTGTGATCCAGCCACGGGCAGAACAACTGATGATGCCGCGCCGCCGACCCGAAATCCCACACCACCGGCTCCCCGCCCCGCGGCAACAGCGCGAACCGCACCAGCTTGTCCATCCCCCACGTCCCGATATGCGTCCCCGTCATATACCGGATATTGCCGAAATCGAACGCCAGCAGCCCCCCCAGCGACGACCCCTCCAGCCGCACCCGCAACCGCGCCAGCCGCTCCGCCCGCAGCCGGCCCACATCCACCCGCTGCTCCCAGTCCACCGCACTCGGGCCGTAGGTACGTACCGCCATCGCCCTTACCTCACTCGCTAGATCCTGTCCGCATGAGCCTGCCCGCGTTGCCGCCGAGTATCAGCCGCTCCGCCGCGGGCGGCAGATTCAGCGCGGTGATCTCGGCCACCGGCTGCTCGGTTCCCATGTCAAACGGCGCGTCGGAACCGAGTAGCACGTGCCCGGCGCCGGCGAAGTCGATCAGGTCGGCCAGCACGTCACGGTCGTGCGTGAGGCTGTCGTAGTACAGCTGCCTGAGCATCTCCTCCGGCTCGGCGACGCCGCCCGAGCGCGCTTCCGGCCGGACTGCGTGCGCCCGGCGGAGCCGGCCGCGCAGCGGCAGCAGCGCGCCGCCGCCGTGCGCGAGCAGCACGATCAGGCCGGGGCAACGCTCCAGCACCCCGCCGACGACAAGCTGGGCGGCGGCGATCGCGGTCTCCAGCGGGTTCCCGACCGAGTTCCACAGATAGTGACCGTCGAGCCCGGGCAGGCCCAGCCCGGTCGTCGTCGGGTGCACGAACACGATTGCGCCGGTGCCGGCCGCGGCCGCCCAGAACGGCGCGAGCTTGTCGTCGTGCAGAGGCCGGCCGGCGACGCTGGCGGGAATCTCGACGCCGTGCATGCCGGGCAGCGTCATGACGTACTCAAGCTCGGCCGCGGCGAGCTCCGGCTCCTGCAGCGGCACCGCGCCGAGGCCGCCGAGGCGGCCCGCCGGGCTCGCGGCCGCCGCCGCGGCCAGGCTCTCGTTCTGCACCCGGCAGATCCGCGCGGCCAGCTCGGGGTCCTCCTGGACCGGGATCAGCAGGATCCAGGGCGATACCAGCACGTGCGTGACGCCGGAGTCCGCCGCGGCGGCCAGGATCGCGTCCGGATCGGCGAACTCGCCGGTGACCGAGCTGAGGCCCCGCCCGCGGAACGACACTGTCCGCCGCCCGTCCGCGCCGGTCAGGACGGGCCGCCACGACTCCGGCACGGCCGGGCCGAGCATCCCCGCGGGGATGATGTGGCGATGGCAGTCGACAATCACGTCGCGGCACCCGGCGGTGGCTGACCCGGCCGCGACTGCACTGATCCTGGCCGGGCCGACCCGGGCTGGCCGCCAAGATAGAGCGCGCCAATCTCGGGATGCTCGAGCACCTCCGTCCCGGTGCCCGACAGCCGAACCCGGCCGTTCTCCAGCACCACGCCGTGGCCGGCCATCCGCAGGCCCGCCCGTGCGTTCTGCTCGACCAGCAGCACGGTCTTGCCGCGCTCGTTCATCTCGCGCACCGCGGCGAAGACGGTACGCATGATCTGCGGCGCCAGGCCCATGGAGGGCTCGTCGAGGATGACCACATCCGGGTCGAGCATCAGGCAGCGAGCGAACTCAACCAGGCGCTGCTGCCCGCCGGACAGGCTGCCGGCCTTCTTTCTGAGCCAGCCGGTCACGTCGGGGAACAGCGACTCGACATCCGCGCGCCGATGCGCCACCTGCGTCCTGCTCCCGAGCATGTAGCCGCCGAGGTCCAGGTTCTCCGCGACCGTCATATCAGGGAACAGACTGTGGTTCTGCGGCACCTGGACGATGCCGGCCCGCAGCACGTCCCGCGGGCTCTTGCCGGTGATACGCACGCCGCGGTGGCTGACCTGCCCGGCCCGCGGCCTGAGCATGCCGCTGATGACGGCCAGCAGCGTCGACTTGCCTGCTCCGTTCGGCCCGACGATGCAGGTGATCGCGCCCGCGGGCACGCTGAGCGAGACCTCGTGCAGCACGTCGCCGCCGCCATAGCCGGCCGTCACGCCGTCGACGACCAGCGCGCTGTCAGTCATCGCCGGGCCCGGTGCCGAGGTAGGCGTCCAGGACGCGCGGGTTGGCGCGGATCTCGTCCGGCGGCCCGGACGCCACCACCGAGCCCGAGTCCAGCACGGTCACCCGGTCGCACAGGCCCATCACGAAGTCCATGTTGTGCTCGACGATCAGGAACGTGCGGCCCGCCTTGTTGAGATCGCGGATCCGGTCGGCGATGTGGTGGATGAGCGAGGGGTTGACCCCGCCGGCGGGCTCGTCGAGCAGCACGACCGCAGGGTCGGAGACCAGCACGTACGACAGCTCGAGCAGCTTGCGCTGGCCATAGGACAGCGTGCCGGCCAGCGCCCCGGCGTGCGCCGCGATGCCGGTGAAGCCCAGCAGCTCCATCGCGTGATCCCGGTGTGCCCGCCCGGACCTGCCCTTCTGCGCCGGAACGAGCATGTTCTCCAGCACGGTGAGCCGCGGGAAGATCCGGGTGAGCTGGAACGTCCGGCCGACACCCAGCGCGTAGACCCGGCGTGGCGGCGCCCCGGTGATCCGGCTGTCGTCCAGGTACACCTGGCCGCCCTCGGCCTTCTCGTAGCCGGTCATGATGTTGAACAGCGTCGTCTTGCCCGAGCCATTGGGCCCGATCAGGCCGGTGATCCGGCCCGCGGCCGCGGTCAGCGTGCAGTCGGACAGGGCCTGCACGCCGCCGAATGAACGGGTGACGCCCTCCGCTCGCAGCGTCGCGCTCATGCCGCGTCCCCGGTCGCCGGCTGCGACGCGGGGCCGCCGCCGGGCGCCGCCCGGCGCTGCGCGAGCCGGGCCCTGGCCCTGGCCAGGTACTCGGCCCCGGTCGGCAGTACGCCGCGCGGCAGGAACAGGATGACCAGCAGGAACAGCACGCCGAACAGGATCTGCGACTGGTAGCCGTTGGTCTCGGTGCTGGTGAGGTACTGCTGGGTGGGCTCGAGCACGAGCGCGCCCAGCACCGGCCCCGCGATGGTGCCGAGGCCGCCGAAGAACGCCATCAGCACGACGGCGAGGTCGAACAGCGGGTCGAACACGAACTGCGGTATCGCCTGGCCGATGAAGTACACCCAGAGCCCGCCGGCCATCCCGGTGATGAACGCGGAGGCGACGAGCGCGGTCAGCTTGACCGGCATCGCTCGCACGCCGAGGCCCGCGGCGCGATCCTCGTCGTCCCTGATGGCGCGCAGCTGGAGCCCGAACCGCGACCGGCGGATCAGCCAGGACACCGCGAGGGTGCCGGCCGCGAGCAGCGCGGCCAGGTAGTAGAAGGGGTTGTTGTACGTCGCGGGATCCCAGTTCGGCACCGGTACGAGCACGCCCGATGAGCCGCCGGTGACCGACAGGTTGGACGCCGAGAGCTGAGCGATGAAGAAGAACGCGATCGTGATCACCACGAACGTGTGCCGTCGGACCCGAAGCGCGACGAGCCCGAGCGGGACCGCGATGATCGCGGCGGCCAGCCCCGCGAGCGGCAGCAGCCAGAAGATGGCGCCGGCGGTCAGGTTCCAGTCCTTCGCCGCGACCGCCAGGAAGTAGGCCCCGGTCCCGTAGAAGATGGCGTGCCCGAGCGACAGGTAGCCGGAGTAGCCGGAGAACAGATTCCAGGCGGACGCCACGATGACGAAGATCAGCGTGATGACGCCGTACTGGCTGGCAATCGGGTTGGTGAACACCAGCGGGAAGACGGCAACGACGACGGCGAGCGCGAGCAGCGCGCCGACGGTGAGCAGCCGGCGGTTCACTGTGTCGTCCTCATTGGGCCCGCACCGCGCTCCGGCCGAACAGGCCGGCCGGGCGCACCGTCAGGATGATGACCAGCGCCAGGTAGAAGACGGCAACCGCCCAGTCCGGCTGCCAGATGTCGACCAGCGCCTCAGCCGTGGTCATGAACACGGCCGCCACCAGCGCGCCGCCGATGCTGCCCATCCCGGCCAGGATGACGATCGCGAGCAGCCGGGAGATCAGGTCGTAGCCGCTGTTAGGGGTGAATCCGCCGCTGATCGCGCCGTAGACCATGCCGCCGATCGCGGTCACCGCCGTGCCGATGCCGAACGTGAGTGCCGACACCCGGTTGACGTCGATCCCGACCAGCCGCGCCGCGGTCGGGTTCTGCATGGTCGCCCGTACCGCGCGGCCGAAGGTCGTGCGGTACAGGATCAGGTACAGGGCCGCGACGGCGAGCACCGCGAGCCCGAACCCGTACAGGTAGATGTCGGGCAGATAGAAGTCCAGGATGTGCACGCTGCTCGCGGTGTACGAGGCGGTGATGGACACGTAGCCGGAACCGAACTCCCGGTACAGCACGCCCTCGATGATCAGGGCGACGGCGAAGCAGGCGAGCAGCGTCATCGATGTTCGCTCGGCGCCGCGCAGCGGCCGGATGAATAGCCAGTAGATGAGGACCCCGAGCACGAACATCGCGGGCACGGTGATGAGCAGCCCGACGAACAGGTCGATGTGCAGGTGCACGGACAGCGCGTAGCTGAGATAGGCGCCGAGCACGACCAGGATTCCCTGCGCCACGTTGATGATGTCGAGCACGCCGAAGATCAGCGTCAGCCCGGCGGCCATCAGCGCGTAGACGCCTCCGCCGAGGATCCCGGCGGCGATCGCCTGGCCGATCTCTTTGCCCATCTCAGCTCCGCGTGCCCCTGGCTAGCTCACCAGTTTGGCTTCGGGTACAGCACCGGCACCGAGCCGGTGGCCCCGGCTGGCAGCACCTGCACGAACTTCCCGTTCTGCCACTGGAAGACGAAGGCGATCGCCTTGACGTTCTCGCCGAGGCTGTTGAACTGCACCGGGCCCTGCACGGAGGGGATCGTGACGTTGCTGTGCAGGTAGGCGATGAGCTTCGATCCGGTGGTGCTGCGGGTCGCCGTGACCGCGGCCGCGGTCACCTCGCCGACCGAGTAGGCCTCGGCCACGTCCGCGTTGACGCCGGAGGCCGAGCCGCCGTACTTGGCGACGTACTCCGCGACCATCGCCTGGCTGGACGCGTTCTGGTAGCCGGGGTACCAGCCGTCGGGCACCATGATCCCGTTCGCCACCGACGCACCGCCGATAGCGCTGAGGAACGACTGCCCCTGGTCCGGCCCGGACGCGGCGATGAACACCTTCGGGCTGAAGTGCTGCTGCTGGAACCCGTGCACGAACGACGCCACTGTCGGCACGTCGGTCGAGCCGAGCACGACGGCCTGCGGCTTCTTGCCCGCGACCAGCACCGCGTTGGGCAGGTAGTCAGGCGTCTCCTCCGGGAAGATCTTGCTGTAGAGCGTGCTGACGCCGGATGACTGCAGCACGCCCTGGGCCCGCTGCACCTGCGGCGTCGCGAACGGGTCGTCCGCCATCGGATAGGCCGCGCTGGTGATCTTCTGGCCAGCGGGCAGCGACTGCACCCACTTGATGAAGGGGTCGAGCTCGTTCGCGACCGGCAGGCTCACGTCGAAGACGTTCGGCAGCTTCTCGCCGAACACCAGCTGGCCGCCACCCGCGCCCTCGACGAACGCGTAGCCGTAGCGGTGCGCGACCTCCGCCGACGGCGCCGTCAGCAGGGTCGAGAACGGGCCGAACGTCAGCGCCACGTGCTTGACGTTGATCAGCTCGGTGTAGTTGGTGTCGACCTGTGTCGGGCTGCTGTTGTCGTTGAGGATGACGAGCTTGACCTGCCGGCCGAGCAGGCCGCCGTGCTTGTTGATGTCGCTGGCCCACAGCTCGTATCCGCGCTCGTAGGCCTGGCCGTCGGTGGAGAAGTCGCCGGACAGGGACAGGGACGCGCCGATGAGAATCGGCGCGGAAGACTTGCTGCCGCCGCCCGAGGACGAGCCGCAGGCTGCTATTAACCCGCAGGCTAGTAGCGCGGAGATGCCAAGAGCGAGGTACCGGGCGCGATGCGTATGCGGCTTCATCCCGGTGCTCCTTCCAGTCGGAAAGCCGATGATTTATCTGGTCCGGCCGGGGCGAGGCCCCGGCGGCTGTGGTGGTGACCCCGGTGGCTCACCCTGCGCCGTGCTCATCTCCCCTGGTGCCGACCGCACCGCCGGGGGGCCCGAGCCCGTCGGATACCTCCGCGTCCTCGCTGACCAGTTGCAGCCCTGCCGACTGCGCCTGCAGCTCGATCACGGTCGCGAAGTCCTGCTCGCCGTAGCCGTGTCCGACCAGGCTCTGCACTATCTGATGGACAGCGGCCGCGACCGGCATCGGTACCTCGTGCTCGCGCGCCGCTGCCAGCCCGAGGTCGAAATCCTTGCGCAGCAGCGTCGAGGTAAAAGTGGCGTGGAAGTCCAGGTTCACCAGCGCAGGCGACTTGTACCTCGTGAACGTCGACCCCATCACGCTGTCGTTGATGCATGCCAGGAACGCCTGCCGGGACACCCCGGCCTTCTCCGCCAGGATGGTCACCTCCGCCAGCGACTGCATGACGACGCCGAGGAACAGATTGTGACATAGCTTGACGGTCCTGGCGATCTCACCCTGACCCACGTAGCTGGCGCCCGCCCCGAGTACCTCGAGATACGGCCGCACCTTCGCGGCCGCATCCGGCGGGCCGGACAGCGCGAACGTCAGCCGCCCCGCGGCGGCAACCCGGGGGTTGCCCATCACCGGCGCGGCAAGGAACTCCGCGCCGCGCGCCGCGAGTCCCTCCCGGACCTGCCTGGACGCCTCGACCGAGACAGTGGACAGGTCGACCACGACTCCGGGAGCGCGATCGCCGGCCAGTAGCCCGGCTGACCCCAGCGAGGCCTCCAGCAGGTCCTGGGAGGTACCCACCATGACGAAGACCACGTCGCACTGCGCTAGCTCCGGGGCGCTGTCGACGATCTTGGCTCCGTCTGCGGCCAGCGGCTCTGCCCTGGCCTTTGTCCGGTTGTAGACCGCCACGTCCACGCCGGCCCTGAGCAGTCGGCGGATGAGTACCGAGCCCATCCGGCCCGTACCCATCCAGCCAACATGGCTGTGCGAGTAATCGCTCATTCCTGCCCCACCGGCGCTATGCGGACGGATGGCCACAATCGTTTGCACACAGATGCTGGCGCATCACCAATACGGTTGTCAATGGCAGAAATCGCGCGCACCGGAACGGTTCGCGCGGAGCGGGCCTAAGCCGGTCGCGACGGCGGCGCGGTCGAGCCCCTGACGATCAGCTCGGGCGCCAGGTAGAGCACCTTTACCTGGCTCGCGCTGCCGTTCATGCGCTCGATCAGCAGCTGGGCCGCCTCGGTGCCAACCTGGTAATGGGGGAATGCGATGGTGGTCAGCGGCGGCCTGAGCATGTCGATGAACGGCATGTCGTTGAAGCCGACAACGGAGATGTCCGCCGGGCAGCCGAGCCCGGCCTGGTCCAGGGCCAGGTAACAGCCCACCGCCAGCATGTCGTTGCCCGCGGCGACAGCGGTGCAGCCGTCCGGCGCGGCGAGTATCTCCGCGGCGCAGCGCTGGCCCTCCTCGATGGAGAACGCCCTGGCGAACGCCACGTGGCCGGCGGCGGTCTCAAGTCCGGCCTCGGCCATGGCGGCCTGGAAGCCCCGGTACCGCTCGAGCCCGGTGGACACGTCCTGCGGACCCGCGATGCAGGCGATCCTGCTATGCCCGAGGCTCACCAGGTGGCCGACCGCCATCTTCAGCCCGCGCTGGTTGTCCGCCACCACCGAGGGGAAGCTGTAGTCGGCCGCCATCCGGTTCATCAGCACCACCGGGACACCCGCCTGCACCGCCTCCTCCAGCAGCGGGTTGCGCAGGTGCGCTGTCGCCAGCACGTAGCCGTCCACGTGCCGGGCCAGCATCTGCTCGAAGACCTGGCGCTCGCGCGCGTCGTCACCGTCGGTGTTGCCTATCAGCGCGACATATCCGGCCGCCGCCAGGCGGTCCTCCAGCCCGCGGATCATCGGCGGGAACAGCGGGTTGTTGAGGTCGGGAATGAGCACGCCCACGGTATGCGAGCGGCGGGTCCGCAGGCTGCGGGCCACCGCGTTCGGGCGGTAGCCGAGCTCCGCGGCGGCGGCCAGCACGCGCTTGGCCGTGTCCTCGCTGACCAGGATCCGGGTCTCCGGGTTCAGGGCGCGCGAGGCCGTCGCGGGATGCACCCCCGCTAGCCGGGCCACGTCCCTGAGCTTCACCGCTGGCTCTGGCATCAGCCCTCCCCGGTGCCTGCTGCCCTGCACGAATCGTATCCGCACGGGCCTTAATAGGCGCGACACGAGGCCGCCGGAAGGGTGACTCAGCGCGTGCTCCTGGCCATCACCACCACCCGCCAGCCCGCCACCGACCTGGGCTTCCTGCTGCACAAGCATCCCGAGCGGGTGCAGACGTTCCGGCAGCCCGCCGGTGCCGCGCACGTTTTCTACCCGGATGCCACGAATGCGCGGTGTACGGCGGCGCTGCTCCTCGAGGTGGATCCCGTAGGGCTGGCCCGTCGCCGCGGCCGGGCCGGCGGCAGCGCGGCGGCCTTCGCGCTCGGCGAGCAACGCGGCGGCGAGCGCGCCCTCGCCGCAGCCCAGGTCGCCGACCGTGCGGGCCGCGTTCACCGATGCCTGCCGGCGGTACTGCTGGCCCACCGACGGGCTGGCGGGCGTCCGGTTCGCGCCATTCCAGCTGCTGGCGCGAGCCGGAACCGCCTGCCAGACCCGGCCGCACGCGTGGCAGCTGGATATCGCGGACCGGCTCGCCCGCGCCGGCAGCGAGCTGATCACCGCGACCCGGCAATTGGTCGCCGATCTCGCCGACCCGGCGTCGACGGCGCGCGCCACGCAGTGGTGGACCGGGCTGACCGCGGGCGGCGGCGAGGGCATGGTGGTCAAGCCTGCCGCCAATCTGACCCGCGGGCGGGCCGGGCTCGTGCAGCCGGGCCTGAAGGTGCGCGGCCGTGACTACCTGCGGATCAGCTATAGGCCGGACTACACCGAGCCCGCGAACCTGGACCGGCTGCGCGAGCGCGGCCTGCAGCACAAGCGCTCGCTGGCGCTGCGCGAGTACGCCCTGGGGCTCAAGGCGATCGACCGGCTGGCGGCGGCCGAGCCGCTGTGGCGGGTGCACGAGTGCGTGTTCGCGGTGCTCGCGCTCGAGTCGGAGCGCCGGTCGACCCGCGGCTGTAAGAAACGTACTGAGTCCGGCAAAAGCGGGGTCCGCCCGGAACGGACGTGTGCATGATTACGGCTGTGTCTGTGCTGCAGCCCGCATTAGTCGCCCCGCTGCGCCGGTGGGATCCGGAGCAGGTGGGCGGCTTCGTGCTGCTGGGCAGGCTCGGCAGCGGCGCGATGGGCCAGGTCTACCTGGGCCGGTCGGCCGCGGGGCGGCTGGTCGCGGTCAAGACGATCAAGTCCGAGCTTGCCGAGGAGCCCGACTTCCGCACCAGGTTCGGGCAGGAGGTGGCCGCGGCCCGGCGGGTCAGCGGTGCCTTCACCGCCGCCGTCGTCGCGGCCGATTCCGAGGCAGACGTGCCATGGCTGGCCACCGTCTACGTCCCGGCGCCGTCGCTGACCCGGCTGGTGCGGCACTGCGGGCCGCTGCCGGTTCCCGCCGTGTGCTGGCTGGCGGCCGGCTGCGCGGAGGCGCTCGAGGCGATTCACGGCGTCGGGCTGGTGCACCGTGATCTCAAGCCGTCCAACGTGCTTGTCTCGCCGGACGGCCCGCGTGTCATCGACTTCGGCGTGGCCAGGGCAGCGGAGCGCATCCAGCTCACGGTCACCCGCGGCAGCATCGGCACGCCCGCCTACATGGCACCCGAGCAGGCGCGCGACACCAGGCAGGCGACACCGGCCAGCGACGTCTTCTCGCTTGGCGCCACGATCCTGTTCGCGGCGACCGGGCACGCGCCCTATCAGGGCGAGACGGTGATGGATGTCCTGGTCCGGCTCGCCACGGAGGCACCCGACCTCGGCGGGCTGCCCGCGGAACTGGCCGGGATCGTCACGTCCTGCCTGGAGCGCGACCCGCGCAGCCGGCCGTCCACGGCGGCGATCGTGGCCAGGCTCGCAGCGAGCGCCGGGCTGGACTCCCCGCCGCTCCCGGCCGCGGCGTTCGCGCTGATCGATGCGTACCGGGGCGCGCCCGCTCCGGTGACGGCGGCCGGCGCCGGATCGGCGACCGGACAGCTAGCCGACGATGACGACAGTCTCCGGCCTGGCGGCGACTCGACGCTCGGCTCGCAGCCCGGCACGGGCGGCCCGCCTCGTCACCCCCGCTCCGTTTCCGGCCGCGGGGCCAGCGGCGCGCCCGCGCGCCGCCGCGCGATCGTCACCGTCACGTCGGCGGCAGCGGCCGCCGGGCTGCTCGCGGGCGGCTGGGCGATCGGCGCTGCCCGCTCGGGCGGCGGGCATCCGGCGCCGGCGGCCAGCCCCGGCACGAACCTCGTCGGTAGTCAGAGCACGGTCTCGGCCTCGGGGGTCTCGCTCGGGCCGCTGATCCAGCCGCCGGGCGGGCCCGCGCCCGGCCTGGGTGTGCCGACCGGGTCCGGCAGGCCCTTTGTGGCCCTCAGCCAGCCCACCGGCGACTCAGCCACGATCTTCGTCGTGCACGGGCAGGGCTGGCCGCGGCTCACCCGGCTGACGGTCACGCTGGCCGGCCGGGCCTCGCCCGTGCATCCGCTCACCGACCGGATGGGCATGTTCAGCTACGCGATCAACCAGGACCACGAGTTCTTCCGCGGCGGGCTGCCGGACGGTCTCTACCTGGTAGTCGTGACCGGTCCGCACGGCCTGAGCTCCCGTGCGCGGTTCGAGGTGGTGCAGCCGCAGGGCTGACCCGTCACAGTGCGGCCGGTCAGAGAGCCAGCCCGTCAGAGAGCGGTCGTCCACCACAGGTCCTCCTGCCGGGAGCACCAGGCAGGGTCGGCGAGCCGGTCCAGGTCTGCCGCGGTGATGATCGCGTGCTCTATCAGCGCGCCGACTGCTACCTCGTCCGACAGCCGGACGCCGGGCCGGACGAGCCCCCGCTCCACGATCTTGCGCCGCAGCACCTTGAGGTGCTCGCCCACCCGCGCCGACAGCCGGTCGCGCACGGCCGGATCGTTGTCGAACTGCTCCAGCTCGTGGTGCGCGTCGGTGGCGTGGAGGGCGGCCCGGGCTATCTCGGGCGTGCGCGGCAGCGGGGTGCCGCGTGCCTGGTCGACGAGCCACGGCCGGCACCACATGAGCGCGACCAGGAAAAGCTTCGTGTTCGGGTCGAGGTACAGCGGCAGCAGCGTCGCGTCACCCTCGGCCTTCGGCCTGCTGGCGTCGCCGCCGCCGGTGCCGTCGGCCGACCGGACGACAAGGCGCAGTCCCTGCCCTCCGTCCAGCATCGCCCGCGAGCCGACGAGAACGCTGCCCGCGCGCAGGAACCAGCCCTGCGCGGGATCCCCGGCCTGGTCCATCCGGGGCAGCCGGATGCGGTACCCGTCGCCCTCCGCGTACAGCGCGTGCGTGTGACTGATGTTCGCGACCCACGCACCGCCGTCCACCGCTGTGATGGTTCCGGCTCGCCGGGACAGGCCGCGTCCGGCCGCGATCACGAGATGGGCGTCGGGCCCCCTGCCGAACACGAGCTGCGTGCCGGGCGGTATCGCGGTCACGGCTCCGGACGGGGCGGTGATATACGCCGTCGCCGGAGTCGATTCGAGCGCCATCTTGCAGCTAGCCCGTTCTTGCCAGAGCGGCCGCTACGGCGCGGCCGGGATGCGGGTGCGGTAGCCGGCATTTTAGGACTGCGGGCAACTGCGGCGCATCCCGGAGTTCGGGGATGGCGCGCGGCGGATCTCCGCTGTTGACTGCGCTGGTAACCAGGGCGGGGCGTGCCTCGCCTGAGTGGCCCGGTGCAGCACGCCGATGCCGGGCCACGGGTACGGAACGCCGGGAACAGTGGGGAGGCCGGCGGTCCGGGGCGGGGGTGCCCTGCCCTGGCCCATCGCCAGGCCACCTCGCGCCCGGCCTGATTGGAGCACGGTTGAGCTTCGACCATGAGTGGCAGCGCGCGGCGCCGCCGTATGCCGGGCGGCACCGCAAGGCCTTTCTGCGGTCGAAAAGCCGGCGGCAGCGCGGCTACCTGCTGCGAGCCGGGACCGACGGACCGACGCCGGACCAGGTGACAGCCGACCAGGTGACAGCCGACCAGGTGACAGCCGACCAGGTGACAGCCGACCAGGTGACAGCCGACCAGGTGACAGCCGACCATGTCGTCGCGGGCGGGGATCATCACGGCCTGCCCGCAGTCTGCGACGACAGTCGCCCGCGCTGAAGCCCGGCCCGTCTGAGCCCGCACCGCCGGTCACCGCGCCGCCCGTCGCTATCCTGGCGAGCATGACCGATGAGGCCGGGGCGGCGCAGGCAGCCGCCGCCGAGGCAGCCGTCCTCGAGGCCGGGCAGGCTGCCAGGGCCGCGGCGGACACACTGCTGCACCGCTCCGCGGCCGAGCTTGACCACGCGCTGCGCGCGATCGCAGACCGGCTGTCCGAGCGCTCAGCCGCAGTGCTCGCGGCGAACGCGCAGGACGTCCGCGCGGCGCGGGCGGGCGGGCTTGCAGACGCATTCGCTGACCGGCTCGCGCTGGACGAGACCAGGATCGCCGCGATGGCCGGCCAGCTCAGGACGCTCGCCGACGTGCCCGCCGAGCCGGCCAGCAACCGGCTGCGGGACCTGCCCGGTGACCTGGAGCTGCACGAGCGACGCAGACCCGTCGGCGTCGTGGGCGCGAACTTCGAGGCCCGGCCCAATGTGGTGGTGGACGTCGCCTCGCAGCTGATCAAGTCGCGAAACGCCGGCGTGCTGCGGACCGGTTCGAGCGCGATCAGGTCCGCGACAGTCCTGATCGACGACGTCGTCTGGCCGGCCATGAAGGACTCCGGGCTAGATCCCGCAGCCGTCCAGCTGCTGCGGCTCGCCGGCAGGGAGACGGCGTTCGCGCTGGTGCGCCAGCCGCGGCTGGTGCCGCTGGTCATCCTGCGCGGCAGCGGGGAGAGCACCCGCGCGCTGGCGCGGGAGGCGGCGCTGCACGGCGTGCGCACGCTCGCGCACGCCGACGGCGGCGCCGTGCTCTACCTCGACGAGTCGGCGGATCTCGCGCTCGGGCTGCGGCTGATCGAGGCCAGCCTCGACCGGCTCGGCGTCTGCAACCGGCTGAACCTGCTGCTGGTCCACGACGCGATCTGGGCTTCGGCGCTGCCAGAGATCGCCGGGCTGGCGAAGCGGCTCGGTGTCGCGGTCTCCCGCCCGCCGCACCCGCACCCGCTCGGGCACGAGTGGGCACTGGACGCGGGCGCCGAGGCGACCATCACGATCGCGCCTGCCTCCGGACCGCAGCACGCAGCGGAGATCGCCAACCGGGAGACATCGGGACTCGCGGCCTCGATCGTGGCCGCCGACGCCGGGGCGGCACGGGTCTTCCTGGACGGATACGCCGGCACCGGGGCGTTCTGGAACGCGACCACCAGGCTGCTCGACGGCTTCAAGCTGCTGTCACTGCCGGAGACCGGGATCAACATCGACGTGGTGCCGGGACCCCGCGGCCCGGTCACGTTCCGGGACCTGTACCTGCGCCAGTACGTCGTCGTCCCGCGCGCCAGTCACTCCGGTTAGCAAGTCAGGCGGGGTAGACAACCAGCGACTCGCGGTGCACGGCGTGGATGCCGCGCAGCACCCGGCGCGCGGCCGTCTCCGCGGGCACCTGGCCATGCAGGAAGCCGCCCGCCAGCAGGAACGCCGCGCACAGCTGCGGCTGGGCGAGCAGCAGCGAGTCGGCGAGCTCTGCCGCCCGCTCCGGCGACAGGACAGCGAGCTGCGCGTATGCCTCCTGGCTCGCGCGCGTGTCCCCGGCGGCGAGTTCCTTGCAGTCCGGGTAGACGGCGGGATCCGCCAGATCCGCGCCGTCCGCCGCCGCATATCGCAGCCGCAGCAGCACCGAGATCACGCACCCGACCTGCTGCGGGGACAGCGCCCGCAGCAGCCGCAGGATGCTGGCCGGCAGCGCCACCGAGCCGCGCCCGAGCAGCCGCTCCGGATGCCGGACATCCAGCAGCTCGACAACCGAGCCCGCCGCGAAGTCACCGTCCACCCGCTTCACCCCGGAGAGGAACAGCGTGCTGCCGGTGTGCAGGCTCACCTCCGCCTCGCGGTTCACGTGCAGCGAGCCGGCCGAGTACGCCATGCCGCCGATCCACCGCCCCGCGGGCTCCAGCCGCGGGCCAGCGGCCCTAACCACGGTGCCGATGCGGGCCCGCGGGTTCAGGCTTCTGCCGACAACGCCCGGCTCGGTGGCCGAGCCGATCACGCACTCGACGCCGCAGCACGCCGCCCTGGCCGCCGCGCCGAGCTTAGAGCCCATGCCGCCGCGGCCGGTGCCGCCGCCGCCAGTGACCCGTACCGCGCGCGCCTGCGCGGGTGTCAGCCTGGTGAGCCGGTCGGTGAGCGACGAGTCGCGGTAGGCGGCGCGCACGTCGGTGAGGAACAGCAGCCGGGATGCCTCCGCCGCGACGGCGATCGCGACCGCCACCTGGTCGTTGTCGAGTGCGGACGCCGGGTCGGTGGCATCGTTGCCGTTCACGACCGGCAGCAGGCCGCGCCCTGCCGCCTCCCGCAGCAGCTGGCCCAGGCCGGCCATGGCGCGCGCGGACGCCAGGTCGCTGCGCGAGATGAGGACCTGGCACACCTCCACCCCGACGGCGGCCGCGAGCTGCCGGTACAGCGACATCAGCGCGGGCTGGCCGACCGCTGCGGGCAGCGCCGTGCCCAGGCCGCCCGGGTCGTCCGCGGGCAGCCCGTATTGCTGCACCGTCTCCTGCAGGCCGGCCACCAGCCGCTCGTAGTCGGCACCGGCCGGGCCGCTCCCGGCCGCCGGCGACCGGATCGCGTCGATCAGGGACCGCAGCGCGGGAGCGGCGCCGGCCGTCGGCCCCTCGAACGCCAGCAGCCTGCGGCCCAGCCGGGCGGCGCCGGAGGTGACCAGGATGATCTCGTGGCCGTCGCGCTGCGCCGCGGCGATCTGGCTGACCAGGCTCGCGATGACGTCGAGCGCCAGCCCGTCCCGGCTGGCGATGGAGCTGGATCCGAGCTTGACTACCTGTCTGGTCACGGTGAGCTGCCCTGCGCGGCCGGATAAGTGCGGAGGACGCGGTCAGCCGGGCGCCATCGCCACGCCGGGACCGCGTAAATGATCATGGAAGAGGCTATCACGACAGCATCCCGAGCGCCTTCGGCAAGCATCGCCGACATGCGCCCCGGCGCCTGGCATTGATGACTTTGCAGACCTCCGTGAGTTAAGGTGACGGTTAATGGTGGTAGGGGGTTGGGTGCCGGAAAGAGAGCGTCCTGCCACCTCGCCCTGGGACTTCCGGCCGCATCCTGCGCCGCAGATCGCGGTGATTGGCGGCGGATTCTCGGGGACTCTGGCTGCCATTCGCCTGCTCGATCTTGCGCACGACGAGATCGATATCGTCCTCATCGAAAAGGATCCCCGCAACCTCAACGGCGGCCTGGCCTTCGGCGCGACAGGAGCAGGCTGGGAGCACTTGCTTAACATCCAGGCCGGCCGCGTTTCCCTGTTCAGAGAAGAGCCGGACGACTTTCTCAGCTGGGCGAATGGCCATGGCACGGACAAGGCGGCGTGGCCCGCCCGATGGCGTGACTTCAGGTTCGCGCCATCCAGCCCGGTACCGCGTCGCGTCTTCGGCCAGTATCTCCGCGACCGGCTGACTGAAGTAGCTAGCCGCCGACCCTCGTCGTCAGTCCGCAAAGTGCCAGGCGAGGCGGTATCGGTACGGCCGGTCGCAGACGGCGTGGAAGTGCGGTACGCCGCAGGAGGCTCGGCCCAGAGGCTGCATACCGATGCCGTGATCCTAGCGACCGGCCACTGGAGCCCGGTGGTGCCGGCGGCCCTGCGTGACCTGCCTCGTGCCGACGATCGTGTCGTCTTCGACCCGTATAGCGACCGCGGACGGCAGCAACTGCTGGCCACGGCACCCGATGCCCGTGTCGTCATTGTCGGCACTGGGCTCACGTCCTTCGACGTCATAACGACGTTGCAGCAGATCGGCCATCGCGGCGAGCTGACCTGCGTGTCGCGACACGGTTTCGAGCATCGGCCGTATCCGGCAGATCATCTGCATGACATTCCAGTGCTTGCCGAGCGCCCTCGGTTCCTGCTCCGGACGGCCGATTCACCCGAAGCGTTCCTGGCCGTGTTCCTGCGGGACTTCGCGCGCATTCGCCGCGGATTCAGGGACCTGCCGGTCATGGTCAGGGACGAACGGACCTGGAAGGCCCTGGAGCCCGCCATCGCGGAGTTCTGCGGCAACGGACCGCCGGAGCTGGTGCGGGAACTGATAACCCGTTTCAAATCGGCGATGGTGACATCCAGGATCGGCACCGTCAGGGAAATCTTCGCACCGGTCGACCAGCTGCGGAAATGCGGCCGGCTGAGCAAGCTCACGGGGGAAGTCAGCAATGTAGCCGTGGTCGGTGGCGAACTCGTCATCACGGTCCGCGGGGTCACCGGGCAGTCCGTCACGCGCGCGACCGACCGGCTGGTCGTCGCGTGCGGCCGCAATACCAGTCTGGGGGCCGTCACGGATTCGCTCTGGTCGGAACTTCACCGCAGCGGTTACGCAGAGTCCGAACCTGTGACGGGCCTCGGCGTGGCTACCGATGAATACGGCAGACTCAGCCGTGATCGCATGGACCGAGTGTTCGTGGTTGGACCAATGCGGCAGGGAAATGAGCTTGTAAAGCATGGCCGGACCGGGGCGTTCGTCTTTAGCATCGGAACACTGCGCAATCAGGCGCACTACACGGCGCTAGCGGTAGCACAACTCCTTCGCCGTCTTCGCCTGGCTCAGGCCACACCCGGCGTAGTGTCACATAGCGCTGACGGGACCTTCAGCCCCGAGGAACTGCAGGCTGCCCAGCTTCGAGTCGGCTATCCCACTACCCGGACCGCCGGCGCACGGGCGGCCCTGGCTAGCGGGCCGACAGCAATCTCGGACCTTGCCCGCATGGAGCGGCTTGAACTGCTGGCGGTCGAGTCTCTGACGGACATTTCCAAGCTCGCCCCGGAAATCGAGCAGCGGGTCGCGTTGCAGCGTACGCTGAAGCGCTCGCTGAGACTGACGGGCCAGAACGGAGAGACGCTCATGAATCAGATCACCGTAGAACTGAGCAGAGATGGCGCCGCCGCTACCCGGACCCAGATCAGAGGTCACGATGTCGTCATCGACCGGCCTGCGGCGAGCCAGGGAACGGACGCGGGGCCCATGGGCGGCGAGCTGCTGCTGGCAGCCATCGGGGGCTGCTTTATGAGTACGTTAATCGCTGCTGCGCGAGCGCGAGACATCGCGGTCGACGACGCGACCTGCCAGGTCATCGGGACTTTTGCGGACAGGCCACGACGCTTCGGCAGCATCGAGGTGCTCGTCTCGAGCGACCACTGCGCACCCGACGAGTTCGAGCATCTGGTCCTGATCGCAGAGCAAGGTTGCATCGTGATGAACACGCTGCGCGGTGATCTCGGCCTAAAGGTAGCCGTCAAGTAAGCCGTGTCGCGATCACAGGTGCGCGGCAAGACACTCGTCGGAGTAGCGGGGCCGGAGGTCACTGGCAAGGCAGCGACCTCCGGCACGTTCCGCCCGGGGGACGTGCTGATCTGTCCCGCGCTCTCTCTCGATCACTACAAGCAGGCGATGGACAGCGCGGCTGTCCTGTGCAGCGCGGGCGGGCTGACGGGGCATCTGCCGAGCATCTGCCGGATCCGCGGCATCCCGGTCGTGATCTTCGAGCCGGGGGATCTCGCCGCCATCGCTGTCGGCGCATCGGTAACGGTCAGCCCGGCTACCGGAACCGCTACTGTGCACGATCGCGAGCAGGGCGGCCAGCCCATCGGTCACGCTGCGGCGCGGCGTGATCCAGGCGACTTCGCACCGATCGAGGCCGTCATCGCACTGTGCGCAGATATCGACGCCGTGAATGGTTGCGTGGCCAGCGGCCTAGTTGACTCGTTCTTCATCCGCGAGGAATTCCTCTGGACGGCGCTGGCCGCCGAGAAGAAGCGCTCGGCATTGATCACGTCACCCGCGGAGGGCGCCGCGTTGCTGCGGGCCGAGGCCGACGCCATGCTGAGGTCCCTGATGCCCGGCCAGAGCCTGACATTCCGTCTGCTGGACCTGCGCAGCGACGAAGCCGAGGTGCTCGAACTCGACGTTGCCGGAGAAGGCGGCGAGCCCAATCCCGAACTCGGCCTACATGGCTCCCGGCGAATCGCTCAGGATGCCAGGTACCAGGCAATGATCCGAACGCTGAGGCCGGAACTTCGCGGTGCCCCGATTAAGTGGTCGATACCATTCATCAACGACGAATTCGAGCTCAACCAGATTCTTGGCCGCCTGGAGGTGACCGATACGCGCGATTGGGGAGTCTTCGTGGAGACTCCGGCGGCCGTCTGTCAGCTGCCCAGGATGCTGGACTCGGGCGTGTCCGTCGTGAACGTCGGCACGAAGGATCTTGTGCAATTCGTGCTGGCAGCCGACCGCAACAACCGGGCAGTGGCACACGTATACGACACAAGGCATCCCGCCGTCATGAGCGCGCTGTCGGCCATCGTCAGTCACTGCACCGGATATGACGTCACGCTGCGCATCTTCGCTCTGGGCGCGGACATCGGCTACTACCGATCCTGTCTGCCGACCGACACCCGGTTCATGCTCTGCGCGAGCGAGCTCATCCAGAGTTTCTCCGCCGCGTGACCGCCGATAGACTGCTCAGGCTGCAGACCGGGATCACGCCGGTAGATCCGGCGCAGATCGGGTTCGTGTGGTCGGTGACGACGGCTACCCCGGCCGATGGCCGGGTTCTGATAGTCGCCGGCAGCGGCGACGGCGCCGTGCAGATCCTGGACGCGATCACTGGCGAACAGATTGAGAGCAGGCCAGTCGGAGCCACTGGCCCGGTGTGGTCAATGGCGGCGGCCACGCTTCCTGACGGCAGGGCGGCTGTCTTTTCTGGCGATGCCGACGGAAACGTCCAGCGTTTCGACGCCGCGACGGGTTCCCCTCTCGGCCCGCCCATAGGCGGCCACTCCGGCCGGGTGCTCACACTCGCCGCGGCGACTCTGGCTGACGGCCGGATTACCGTAATCTCCGGCGGCGGCGACGGGACCGTCCGGCGCTTCGACGCGCAAACGGGCGAGCATATAGGGAACCCGATTACCGGCCCAGCGGGCCATAGCGGCCCGGTGCTATCGGTCGCATCGGCCACGCTTGTGGATGGCCGGACCATCGTGGTGTCGGGCGGCGAGGACGGGACCGTCCGGCGCTTCGACGCGCAAACCGGCGAAACCATCGGTCAGCCCATCAATAGCCAGGCCGGGCGTGTGCAGTCAGTTGCCGCTACCACGCTCACCGATGGCCGGACCGTGATCGCATCGGGCACGGATGATGGCACTATCCGGCGGTTCGACGCGCAGACCGGCGAGATTATCGGCGCCCCGGTAGCGGCTCATGCCGGCAGGGTCTGGTCGATGGCCACCGCACGCCTGCCGGACGGCCGTGCGATCATCGTCTCGGGCGGCGATGATGGTCAACTGCAGCGGATCAACGCCGCCACCGGTCAGTTCGTCGGCGACCCTATTGTGAGTCCCGAAGGACATGTGCTATCGATCGCGCTGGCTTCGCTTCCAGATCACCGTGTTTTCATCGTGTCCGGCGGCAGCAACCGGACCGTGCACCGATACGATGCGAGCACCGGCGACCCGATCGGAGAGCCGGTCTTCGATCCCGTGCGCCCTGTCTGGTCGGTCGCCGTCTCGCCGGTGTCCGGCCAGCGCACGCTCGTGGTGTCGGGGGGCGACGATGGCACACTGCTGCGCTTTGACGCCGAAACCGGTGAGGCCATCGGGGACCCGATCGCTACCAAGTCGGGCCGGGTGTGGTCGGTCGCCCAGACCACACTGCCCGGCCACCGCGCGATCATCGTCTGCGGCGGCGACGACGGCTCGGTCCGGCGCTTCGACGCTCAGACCGGCCGGCCACTTGGTGAGCCCATTGCCGCACCTACCGGCCATAGCGGGCCGGTGCTCTCGGTGGTAATCACGACGCTGCCGGCGGGGCGGCCCATCATCATCTCCAGCGGCGGCGACGGGACGATACGGCGCTTCAGCGCCGAGACCGGCGAGCCCGTCGGTCCGCCGATCCGCGATCCCGACGGTCCTACTGGCCCAGTGTCCGCGGTCGCCAGCGCCATGCTGCCGGACGGACGGCACATCATCGTCGCCGGCGGCGAGGACGGAGTGATCAGACGATTCGACACCGAGACCGGCGCGCCGGTCGGTACGAGGATCACCTGGACGACGGGCCATACAGGACCTGTCATGTCGGTCGCGGCCGCGCCCCTGCCAGATGGCCGCACGCTCCTGGTCTCGTGCGGCGATGACGGCACTATCCGACGTTTCGACGCTGAGACCGGCGAGCCCATCGGCGCTCCGATCGCCGCCCACGACGGCATAGCGTGGACGGTCGCCGCTGCCAGGATGGGCGACGGCCGAACGATAATCGTCTCCGGTGGCGACGACGGCACGGTCCGCTGCTTCGACGGAGCGACGGGTGCGTCAATCGGCGGCCCGATAGCCGGCCTGGGCGGCGCTTCGGTCTCGGTACGCCTCGGGTCGCTGCCTAACGGCCGGACTATCATCGTGTCCGGTGGCGGTGGCGGCGCATTCGTCATCTGGCCGTCTGATGTCGACACTGGCCTTCGTACCGAGGCGCTGGCGCTCGTGGACGGCGGTTCGCTCGTCGACGAGCTTGGACGTGGCGTGCTGGCCGCGCATCTGGCCGGGCTCATCGGCCAGCTGACCGACGAGCAGGACGCGAACTCCGCCGTCGTCCACGTCGACGGCAGGTGGGGTTCAGGCAAGAGCACGCTGGTGCGCCTGCTGCTCGACCGCCTTGGCACAGCACACGAAGGAGCGGAGGCCCGTCGCGAGCAGCCGGGCTCGCTGCTGCGGGATCCGATCGTGGTGCACTACGACGCCTGGCGGGAAAGCGCGATATCGCCTGAGTGGTGGTCGCTGGCGATCGCCATTAACCGCACGATCAGGGCGGCCAGGTCCCGGTTTACTCGGTTCTATCTCTCGTGCTGGACGGTCGCCTCCCGGACGGTCAGGTCATCGTCCACCGTAGCTGCCATCGTCCTGTTCGCGGCCGCGCTGGGCGCCTGGCGCGCGACAGCTGCCGACGAGAACGTGGCGACGCTCGGCGCCGTCCTGACGGGCTTGACCGGGCTGGCGGCGCTTGCTCTGAGCGCAGGGCGTCTCTTGTTCTGGTATGCGCCAACACTCCACATGCGCACTAACAGCAACCCTCTCGGCGAGATCGCCGCGATGGTGAGCATGTTGCGGAAATGGAGCCCACGAGACACCGAAAGGCAGCGATCCCGCGACCGGGCCGTCGGGCTGATCTTGACTGGCCTCTCCGCTTTCGCCGTGGCTCTGGCAATGACCGGCCTGCCAGCTCCGGCACTGGCAGGAGCCGAATTCGGCCTCGCCGCTGCCGCTCTTGTCACGGTGGGCTGGCACATCCGGTGGTGCAGCCGCTCGGCGCGGATCTCGGAGCGCCGCCCGCTGGTAATGATCATCGATGACCTCGACCGATGTCCGGCCGGCCGAGTCGTAAAGCTGCTCGAGGCGGTACACACACTGCTGCGCGAGCCACTCCGGTCCCGCCGCCTCGGCCGGGAGTGGCGTGCGCCAGCGCGTCTGGTCATCCTCGTGCTAGCGGACGGCCGGTGGGTGCGTCGCTCGTTCCACTCGGAGTTCAGGGACTTCGACACTCTCAGCTCTCCCGTGCACGCCCTTGGCGCTGACTTCGCTCAGAAGATCTTCGACCACATCGTGCTCGTGCCGGAGCTTTCGGCCGGGCAGGTCCACAGCTACCTGGAAGCACAACTGCGCCCGAGAGCGCCTGCTAGCTCAGCGGCGGGCGCAGGTGCCAACCCCGGCCCAGCCGGCCATGAGCAGACGGTCGACCAGACAATCCGGCAGATCGAGGACGCAGAGCCCGCCGACCTGCGTACTGGGCCGATATCGGCCCGTATCGAGGACCCAGCGCTCGACCTTGCTGACCGGCTCGTGCTCGAAGAGCTGCGGGCCATGCGCGAAGCGAGCCCGGAGGGCAGGGCTACCCACCGGGATCATCTGCTGCAGGAATACCAGGCACTGATGCCAAGCAATCCGCGGCTTATCAAGCGAGTGGCGAACGCATTCGGGATGCTCCTGGCGGTCAAGGGACACGTCGGCCATACCGAGGACATGGACACGGTGGCGCGCGCGGCAGTCATGCTCGTCCGTTTCCCGACACTGGTGGACGAGTTGCTCGACTCACCCGCACCGCCCGCGACGGCATCGGCGGCCGTCAAGGACGACTCGCCGTGGCTTCGCCCGGATGTGCGGCAACTGCTCGGGCCAACCGACATCGTCCGGCTGGCGCGATGCTACGGACAGGAGTACCCGGCAGCGGACGGCCTCGGACAGGAGCCGTGACAATGCCGCGCCGAACGCTGGCGGTCGCGCATGTGCCAGGATTGTCGCCCGTGATGCCCGTTCACTCGGCAGACACTATGCTGTGGTTGCGACATACTGGCCACTCAATTCTTCTTTGCAGCAAGCGATCAGCCGCATGCATCACAGCCCCCGCTGGAATGGCTCAGAGGTAAATGACAGGAGATATGCATACCGCTGGCAGCGGAGACGTCGCGCTTATACCCGGCGACTTTGCTGAGATCCTCGCCAGTGTGCGTGCGTCGACGGCCGGGCTGCTGCGCACATTCGGCTCGCTGACTGAGCACGATGCCCGCCGACCGTCGCTGCTGCCGGGCTGGACGATCGGTCACGTCCTGAGCCACATTGCCAGAAATGCAGACGCGATGGTGCTGAGCCTCGGCGGTGCCATGCGTAACGAGCCGACGCCCATGTATCCGCATGGCGCCAGGGGCCGCGATGCCGATATTCAGGCCGGAGCGAAGCGGTCGATGGCGGAGATCATCGCTGACGTCAGGGCCGCGGTCGACCGGCTCGACAAGACCTGGGATGCGATGACGCCACAGGCCTGGGCCAGTGACGCAATCATCCGTGCTGGTCGGCTGCCGGCCTGGCAGACCGTGGGAGCGCGCTGGTGCGAGGTCGAACTGCACTGGGTGGACCTCGATACCGGCCATGGACCCGAGGCCTGGCCGGAGGAATTTTCGCGGCTCTTGCTTCGCACGCTGCTCGAGCGCACAATGATCGGACGCCCGCTCGAGGACAGGCTGACGGCTGGGATCCGACTGGAGCTGTTTAGCATCGGCACCGGCGAGCGCTGGGCCGCAGGTCCTGATCATGCCCGGACGATCGGGGTGCACGGGCCGCTCTGGGCGCTCGCCTGCTGGCTGGCGGGCAGGCTGGAGCCAGCCCGGCCCGCCCTCGACGTCACCGGCGGTGCCGAACTGCCGGTTCTTGCCCCGTGGTGGTAATGCACTCGACGCTAGGGCGACCAGCCGCCTTGACCGGCGCCAGAAGCGATGACGCCCGGGCCCGCTTCAGCGACTGAGCACAGGCCAGTGAGCGCCATCGCGACATCGAGTTCTTTCCGGAGGATCTCTATCGCGCGAGTGACACCCGCCTGCCCCGCGGCACCGAGGCCATAGACAAAAGCACGGCCGATCATGCACGAGCTCGCACCTAGAGCCAGCGCCTTGAGCACGTCGTGCCCCGACCTGATGCCTCCGTCGAACATGACCTCGGTCTCGGCGCCAACGGCGTCGACGATCGCTGGCAGCGCCGAGATCGTCGGGGCAGCACCATCTAGCTGCCGGCCGCCGTGGTTGGACACAACAATCGCCGCGGCGCCAAGGCCGGCGGCAATCTTGGCGTCCGCGACGTCGGTGATCCCTTTCAGGATAATCTTGCCTGGCCAGATAGTCCGTATCCACTCGATGTCCGACCAGCTCAGCGACGGATCGAACTGCGCCGAGACCCACTGCGCTACGGTCTTTATGCCCTCTGAGCCGGGGATGTGCCCGTCCAGGTTGCCGTGACCGCGACGACGAGTGCGCAGCAGGCTCATCGCCCACGCGGGCCTGGAGGCGAAGCTGACCGCATTCCGCGCAGTGACCTTCGGCGGCACGGTCATGCGGTTTTTGATGTCGCAGTGCCGCTGGGCTAGCACGGCCAGGTCGAGAGTGACGACAAGCGCGCTGCACCGGGCGGCCCGGACGCGTTCTATCATTTCGGTGACGAAGCCGCGGTCACGCATCATGTAGAGCTGGAACCAGAACGGCTCGGGTACCGCGGCAGCCAGATCCTCGACCGAGCATATTGACATCGTGCCGAGGCAGAACTGAATGCCGGCTGCGTGGGCGGCGCGACATGCCAGAATCTCACCATCTCCGATGTTGAGGCCGCACGCTCCTATCGGAGCTAGCACGAAGGGAAGCGCCGCGTGCTCGCCGAGTATGGTGGTGGACAGGTCTCGGGTCGACACGTCGACTCCCACCCGCTGCTGCAGGTTGATCGATTCAAGGCCCGAGCGGTTGGCGCGCAACGTGGACTGGCTGTAGGAGCCGTTGTCCGCATACTGGAAATATGCCCGCGGCACTCGGCGCCGCGCCAGCGTGCGCAGATCCTCGATGGAGGTAACGCTCCTCATGGAAGGCGTTCTTGACACGCTTGCTCCTCGAATAGCCGCGGGCACGACGTGCGGATCTGCGGCGGTGCAACGCAGCAATACGCGGCGCCCCCTGATCAAGTACACTCTAGCGCCGCTAAGCACCGCGTAAGCTGCGCAAGGCAGCAACGAGCCCGCAATCGGACGGGCCGCCGGGCCGCAGGGGTGTGCGGGCCTCTCGCTACCTGCCAGCAGGGATTGCACCGTGCTCGGTCCGGGGTCATGCTCCGCGCAGGCTGCCGATGCCGAGCGACCCGACGGGACCGGCACCTTTGAGTGAGCTCTCCACTGCCTGCACGTACTCCTGCGGGTCGGTGTCTGCCAGCGGGACGCCGCCGATGTGTCGCGCCTCGAACGCGGCGAACGCGACCGCGAGGTCATGCCGCAGCTGCAGGCTCGCCTCCCGGCGGAAGTCCGTCAGCCCCTCGCGCTCCTCCTCCGCCATGTGGTCCCCGTTGGCGACATTCACCGCGGCGACCGCCGCGAGCCAGTCCTGGCTGCCGACCGGGTGCGGTGCCACCGCGCCGATGGCGTCCCGGATCTCGTTGTGGTCTCCGATCGCATCCAGCGTCTCGTTCTCGGTTGTCCCGAGCCGGCCCGCGGCCCGGCCCACGTAGAGCAGCTGCGGATAGAAAATCTCTTCCTCCGCCTTCGCGTGTGTCTCGAGGAACGCCGACAGCCTCCCCCAGACCGCGCCCAGCGTCTCGGTGTCGCCGCTGTCTACCTGCTCCAGGATGGCGAACAGCCGGCGCTGCTCGTGGTGGTCGTCGAGGATGAGCTGGGTGATGTCCATGTCGTCAGAGCTTCCCGGGGAAGCCGCGGGCATACCAGCACATTAAGGCTGAGCATGCAGGTTGAGATCTGGTCCGACGTCGTGTGCCCGTGGTGCTATCTGGGCAAAAGGAACTTCGAGCAGGCTCTGCGGCAGTTCGGTCACCGGGACGCCGTGGATGTGGAGCAGCGCGCCGCGGAGGCAGGCCTGACGTTCCGGATGAAGGATCTGCGCAGCGGCAGCACCAGGGACGCGCACCGGCTGCTGCAGCTGGCGCGCGAGCGCGGGCTGCAGGCGGAGCTGATCCAGCGGCTGTACCGGGCCTACTTCAGCGAGCAGGACTCGGTCTTCGACCAGGCCGCGCTGAGCCGGCTGGCTACTGAGGCCGGCCTCGACCCGAGCGAGGTCGCGAGCGTGCTCGGCTCCGATCGGTTCGGCGCGGAGGTGACCGCCGACGAGCGGACGGCGCACGCGCTGGGCGCGACCGGCGTGCCGTTCTTCGTCATCGACCGAAGGTACGGGATCTCCGTGGCGCAGCCCGCCGAGGTGATCGGCCGGGCACTGGGCCAGGCCTGGTCCGACCACGACGGCTGAGCGTCAGGCCCCGCGCAGGGCCCGGATCGACTCCCGCAGCGACGAGGTGGTGGCGAGCACCGCCGAGGGCTCGTACCCGCAGTGCGCCATGCAGTTCGCGCACCGAGGGTCCTTGCCCCGGCCGTAGGATTCCCACTCGGTGGTCTCGATCAGCTCGGCATAGGTCTTGGCGTAGCCGTCGGCCATCAGGTAGCAGGGCCGCTGCCAGCCCAGCAGCGAGTAGGACGGGATGCCCCATGCGGTGCAGCCGTAGTCGGCCTTGCCCTCGAGGAAGTCCAGGAACAGCGGCGTGTGGTTGAGCCGCCAGCGCTTTCTGTTCCCGTCGGCGAACGCCTTGCGGAACAGTTCCCGCGTCTCGGTCACGCCGAGGAAGTGCTCCTGATCGGGAGCCTTCTCGTAGGCGTAGGCCGGGGAGATCTGCATGTCGTCAACCTGGAGGTCATCGTTGAGGTAGTTGAGTACGTCGATGACGGTGTGCGGGGTGTCGGTGTTGAAGAACGTGGTGTTCGTGTTGACCCGGAACCCGCGGCGCTTGCACTCCCTGATCGCCGCGACCGCCTCGTCGAAGACGCCTTCCTTGCACACCGACTCGTCGTGCCGGTCCTTCAGCCCGTCGATGTGCACCACCCAGGCGAAATACGGCGACGGCTTGAACTTGTCGAGCTTCCTGGGGATCAGCAGCGCATTCGTGCAGAGGAAGACGAACTTCTTCCGCTTGATCAGCTCCTGCACGAGAACGTCGATCTGCGGGTGCATCAGCGGCTCACCGCCGGCTATCGACACCATCGGCGCGCCGCACTCCTCGATCGCGGCGAGCGCCTGCTCGACCGGCATGCGCTGCTTCAGCATGCTGGCCGGCTGCTGGATCTTGCCGCAGCCCGCGCACTTAAGGTTGCAGGCGAACAGCGGCTCGAGCTCGACCAGCAGCGGGAACTTCTCCCGCCGTGCCAGCTTCTGGCGCATCAGATAGCTCGCCACCCGCATGCTCTGCCGCAGCGGCATCGTCATATTTTCCTGACCTCCTTGGGCAGGCCGAATTGCACAGACTCGGCCACTACTGTCCGTTCGGTGATCTCCAGCTGACCGAGCCCGGCTAGCGCCCGGGTGATCTGGCTGACAACGGCGGGCGGCGCGGACGCGCCGGCGGTGATCCCGACGGCCGATGCGCCGGTGATCCAGCCGAGCTCGATGTCTTCCGGCCCGTCCACCAGGTAGGCCGGCGTGCCGGCCCGTTCCGCGGTCTCCACCAGGCGGCGCGAGTTCGACGAGTTCGCCGAGCCGGCCACCAGCACGACGTCGCACTGCTCGGCGATCGCCTTGACGGCCAGCTGCCGGTTGGTCGTGGCGTAGCAGATGTCGTCGCTGCCAGGGCCGCGCGCCGCCGGAAACCTGTCGGTCAGCGAGTCCACCACGGTCGCGGCCTCGTCGGCGGAGAGCGTCGTCTGCATCAGGTAGGCGACCTTGCCGGGGCTGGCCGGGCGCAGGCTCGCGACGTCGGCCGCGCTCTGCACGAGTGCCATCGAGTCCGGGGCCTCGCCGAGGGTCCCCTCGACCTCCTCGTGTCCCGCGTGCCCGATGAGCGCCACCAGGTAGCCTTCCGCGGCGAACCGGCGAGCCTCGACGTGCACCTTGGCCACCAGCGGGCAGGTGGCGTCGACAGTCCGCAGGTTCCGGCGCGCTGCCTCCGCGCGCACCGCCGGTGACACGCCATGCGCGGAGAAGACCACGGTCGCGTCGTCGGGCACCTCGTCCAGTTCCTCCACGAAGATGGCGCCCTGAGCGGCGAGCTCAGCCACCACCACGCTGTTGTGCACGATCTGCTTGCGCACGTAGACGGGCGCGCCGTGCAGTTCCAGCGCCCGCTCGACGATCTCGATGGCCCGGTCCACGCCCGCGCAGAACGACCGCGGGCTGGCCAGCAAGACGCGGCGCGGCTGGCAGGCGGCGGCCCACCTGGCCAGCGCCGGGGCGGCCTGCCGGAGCGAGCGCAGCGCCGCGATGCCGCCGGGCACGATCCGCGGGCTGAGCACCGAGCGCCCCGGCGTGTCCGAGATCGCCCGGACGACCACGGCCGGGGCGTCGCCCGCCGCGGCCAGCAGCGGCGCCGACTCCATGTCCACGGCGACCGCGCCGCCGGCCGCGGCCGCGTCCGGCTCACGCGGCCTGAACAGCCGGTCAACCGTCTGCACCGGGCCAAGCCGGACCCGCAGCCCGGCGCGCCGCAGCTCGCCGGCCAGCAGCGGTGCCGACGGGCAGCCGATCGCCGCACCCCGGTAGGACGCCTGCGTCCCGACCACGATGTCGCCAGTGCGCAGGTCAGCTGCCGCGCCGCCACCGACGCCGGCCACCGCGAGGGCCTCCGGCGGACCCGCCGCAGACAGCCGGGCGGCAGTGGCCGCCGCCCGCTCCGGCCCGTAGCCGGCGCGCACGACCCTGACCAGTGCGGCCTGCTGGCCAGACAGCCCGCGTCGTACCGCCAGCCCTTCGATGGCGAGCGGCGCGCAGATGGTCAGCTGGGTCACCGCGCACCTGCCACGAAGCGTCCGAGCGCGCTCACCGGGAAAACCAGCCGGTAAAGGTGGTAGTTGATGTAAAAATCGCCGGGAAATCCGGTCCCGGTGAACTGCGGCTCGTCCCAGGTCCCGTCCGGACGCTGCGTCGCCGCCAGCCACTCCGCGCCGCGCGCGGCGCTGGCCATGGCGTCTGTACCGCCGGCCGCGAGCAGGGCCAGCAGCGCCCACGCGGTCTGCGAGGCCGTCGACTCGCCCCGGCCCGCCCACGATCTGTCGGTGTACGAGCGCAGGTCCTCGCCCCAGCCGCCGTCCGGATTCTGGTGCTCTGTCAGCCAGGTCACGGCGCGGCGGATTACCGGCTTTCCGGGCAGCACCCCGGCCGCTAGCAGGGCAGGCACTACCGCTCCGGTGCCGTAGATGTAGTTGGCGCCCCAGCGGCCGAACCAGGAGCCATCCGGCTCCTGGTTTCGCAGCAGCCACGCGACGCCGCGCCGCGCCGCCCGGCTCCCGCCAAGACCCTCCGCGCACAGCGCCTCCACGGTGTGCGCGGTGACGTCAGCTGACGGCGGATCGATGACCTCCCCGAAGTCACAGAACGGCAGCTTGGTCACCAGCCTCTTGCAGTTGTCAGCATCGAATGCCCCCCAGCCGCCGTCACGCGACTGCATCCCCGTCAGCCAGGCGATGGCCCGGGCCACAGCGGGAGCGGCCTGCTCAGCCGGCTGGTCCGGCCGCTCCGCCGCGCGCGCACGGCGCAGCGCCAGCAACACCTCGGCGGTGTCATCGATGTCCGGATACCCATCATTGTCGAATTCGAAAGCCCAGCCCGCCGGGGCCAGCCCTGGCCTGCGGACCTGCCAGTCACCGGGGCCGCGGATCTCCTCGGCCAGCAGCCACCTGACGGCGTCCTGCAGCACCGGATGGCTGCCCGGCAGGCCAGCGTCACCGAGCGCGACGACGGCCAGCGCGGTGTCCCAGACCGGGGACTGGCAGGCTTCCAGCCGCCGGACCTGCCCGTCCGGGCCGTCCTCGCGGACCGTGAACCGGTCGAGCCCCGCGAGCCCGCGGCTGATCACGGGGTGATCAAGCTCGTAGCCAAGCAGGTGCAGGGCCAGCAGCGAGTACACCCAGGGCGGCTGGATGCCGCCCCAGCAGCCATCTCGCTCCTGCCGGGCGATGATCCACTCCGCGCACCTGCGCATGGCGGCGGTGCGCAGTGCTTCGGCGGGCCCGATCCGGACGCGGCAACGCTCATAACCGTGCAGCACCCGGTCCAGGCCCTGGAACGCGGCGGTCCAGGGGTCGCGGGCCCGGTTCGCGGCGGCCGCCTGCTGATCGCCGGCCCGCAGCTCGGGCATGCTGAACGGCAGCGGGCGAACCGGCCGCAGCGAGCAGACGACGGTGAGCGGCACGATCGTCTGCCGGGCCCAGCAGGCCCAGTCGTATACGTTCAGCGGGAACCAGCGCGGCAGGTAGATCAGCTCGGGCGGCATCGCGGGCAGGTCATCCCACGGCCACTCGCCGAAGAGCGCGAGCCAGATTCGGGTGAACACCCTGGTCGACGCCACGCCGCCGTGCGCCCGGATCCAGCCCGCGGCCGTGGCCATGTGCGGTGCGTCCGGCCGGTCGCCGGCCAGGCGCAGCGCGGTATACGCCTCCACCGTGGTGGACAGGTCCGCGTCCCCGCCGCGGAAGTTGGCCCAGGTGCCGTCCGGACGCTGGCTGGACCGGATCCAGCGCGCGGCGGCGGCGGTCTCCTCGCTGCTGCGGATGCCGAGGAACTCGCGCAGGAGCAGGTCCTCGGCGTCCATCGTCACGTTCGTCTCGAGCTCGCCGCGCCACCAGCCGGCCGGATCCTGCAGGCCAGTCAGGTGCGCCACGGCACGGTCCAGTGCCGTGCGCGCGGCCTCGGCCGCGGACCCGGCGGGCTGCTCGGTCCCGGCCAGCTCGGGTGTGGCTACCATTGCCGCGCCGTGATGAACTCGGCGATTCCGGACAGCTCCCCGCGGACGTCCTCGGGCATGTCGGAACGGCCGAGCGCGGCAAAGGCGCTGTCGAGCGCCTTTGCCGCCATTGCCTCGGTCTGTTCCCGGCCCCCCGCCTGCTCTACGAGCCAGGTAGCGCGCGCGACCTGCTCCTCAGCGAGCGGGTCCTGCCCGGCTAGCAGGGCCGCCAGCTCGGCGCTGGCGTCGGTGCCGCTGGTCAGTGCCGCGACGACCGGCATGGACTTCTTCCGTGCCCGCAGATCCGAGCCGACCGGCTTGCCGGTGATCTCGGTGGCGCCCCAGATGCCGAGCATGTCGTCGGCCAGCTGGAATGCCAGGCCCGCGCCGGTCCCGAACTCGGCGAGGTTCAGCACGAGGGCGGCCGGCGCGCCGGTGTAGATCGCCCCGATGCTGCAGGCACACGCCATGAGCGCGGCGGTCTTGTCGGCCTCCATGTCCAGGCACTCCGCTACCTGCACGTCGTCGCGGCGCTCGAAGTCGAGGTCGGCACTCTGCCCGGCGATGAGCCGCTGCACCGCAGCGGACAGGCAGCGGGCCGCCCAGACACCGTAGGGCGGGGTTTCCAGCAGCAGGTCCTGCGCCAGGACCAGCAGCGCGTCGCCAGCCAGGATCGCCGGTCCCACGCCGAACACCGTCCACGCGGTGGGGCGGTGCCTGCGCTCGGTGTCGCCGTCCATGATGTCGTCGTGCAGCAGAGAGAAGTTATGCACAAGCTCCACCGACGCAGCCGCGCTCACCGCGCGGTCGGCAGGCGCCCCGGCCGCGCGGGCCGACAGCAGCGCCAGAGCCGGCCGCAGTGCCTTGCCAGTGCCACCTGACACCGGTTTGCCGTCCGCGTCCGCCAGCCCGAGGTGATACGCGGCGACCGTGCGCACGCTCGGGTTCAGCCTGCCGACCGCGGCCGCGATCGACGGCCCGACAAGATCTCGGGCGACCTGCACGCCGGCCGGGATGGTCATGGTCATAGCGCACCGCGCCCGGCAGGTTCCGGCGCTGCCGCCGGTCTGACCTGATCGACGCCGGTCAGCCCGCGAATGAGCTGACTGGCTGCGTTATGCCCGCTTTGCACGGCACCCTCCATAGTGTCGGGCCAGCCGGTATCGGTCCACGCACCGGCAAGCACTAGCCCTGGCGCAGGGGTTGCGGCACCGGGGCGCAGCCCTGCGCATCCCGGTGCCTGCCGGAACGTAGCCCGGCGTTCCCTGGTGACGAAGAAATCCCTGATGACTGTTCCCGAGGCGGCCGGGAACAGTCGCTCAAGCGCCGGCCCGAACAGTTCCCGCAGCGCGGCCGTCGGCATGTCGATGTACTCGTCGGCGGCCGAGAGCGAGATTGCCAGGTACTGGCCGGACGACAGCCCGGCCTGGCGCGTCTTGTCGAATACCCACTGCACCGGCGATTCCACTGCCGCGGCGAACGGCAGCTGCATCACCGGGTGCTCGTAGACGACGTGCACGTTGACGATCGGCGAGTAGCCCAGGGCGTCCCAGGAGGCGGCCGCCGCCAGCCCCGCCGTCGAGCCGAGCCGCGCCGCCTGGCCTGGCGGTACCGCGAGCACGACCCCGTCGGCGAGCAGCGGTCCCGCCGGGCTGGCCGGCCCGCCGCCGAGATCCGCCTGGCCCGGCTGCCCGGGCTCGCCGGAGTCGGCCTGGCTGAGGCGGATCGCGTACCCGCCGCCCGGCAGGCTCTCGACCGCGGCAGCCCTGGCCCGCAGTCGCACCTCGACGCCAAGCCGCGTCAGCAGCGCGCGCGCGGCGGTGTCGTGCAGCGTGCCGAGCGGGACTCGGGCCATGCCGATGTCGGCGGCGGCGCGGCCGCCGAGCAGGCCGGTACGGACCACCTTGGCGGCGAGCGGCACGCTGGCCTCGTCCCCGGCGATGTTCAGTGCGGACACGACGAACAGGTCCCAGAGCATCCGGCGGGCCCGGGTGCTCTGGCCGCGCGCGGCCAGGAAATCGCCGAGCCGGATCGTGTCCAGCTCCGGCCGGGCCGGATCGGCGCGCTGCAGCGCCAGGGCGGCGCGGGCCACCCGCGCCCGGTCGGGCAGCGAGAGCAGCCGGTACCTGGCCAGCGCGCCGGCCAGGTGCAGCGGACTCGGCAGCGCGCCGCGACGCAGCCGGGCTGGCCCGTCCGGGGCCAGGACGGTGATGTCGAACCGGTCCTGGACAGTCACCGAGTCAGTCATCCCGAGCCGCGCCAGCAGCTGCTGGTAGGACTCGCAGCACCGCAGGAAGACGTGCTGGCCGTTGTCGACGATCAGGGGACCGCGCGGATAGGACGATGCGGCGCCGCCGAGCCGTGGCCTGGACTCCAGCAGGGTGACCCGCGCGCCCGCGTCCGCGAGCGCCGTCGCCGCGGTGATGCCGGCCAGGCCGCCGCCGACGACCACCACGTGTCCCCCGGTCACGGGTGGTCCCGCACAGTCCCGGCCGGCGGCGGGCCGTCCTGGCGAGCCTGCGCCGCCGGCGAGCCAGGCGACTCCGGCAGCCCCGGCGACCCCGGTGACTCCGGCGTCCCGGGCGCGGCGGCCCGGGTCTTCCCGCCCCGCGCCGGGCGCACGATTCCGGCGAGCGCGGCTCCCGCGATCATCGCCTTCTCCCTGGCTGGCAGCGATAGCCGCTTGCTGAGGGCCAGCTGCGGGTCCGCCGCTATGTGCTCGAGCAGCTGGCGGTAGATGCCTGCCATCGCCCCCGTGCAGGCCGCGCTGCGCCGGTCGAGCAGCGCCAGCAGCCGCAGGCCGGTGTCGTACCTGGCCCGCGCGCGGTCCGCCTCGAAGCGCAGGAGCTCAGCGACCGGGCCCGCCACCAGGCCACGCTCGCCGGCTCCGGCCTGACCCGGCGGCGTCAGCGTGCAGCCGAATCTGGCCAGGTCGGCAGCGGGCAGGTAGACCCGGCCGTTGCCGAGGTCCTCGCTGACGTCACGCAGGATGTTGGTTAGCTGCAGTGCGATGCCCAGCGCGTCCGCCAGCGGCTCGGCAGTCCGCGGGTCGCTGCTGCCGAACACGCCGAGCGACAGCCGCCCGATCGAGCCGGCCACGCACCGGCAGTAGTGCTCCAGTTCCTCGATGTCGGAGTAGCGGACGCCGCGCACGTCCGCCTCGCAGCCCTCGATCAGCTCCCGGAACGCCGTGACGGGGATCGGGAAGACCCGCGCTGCATGCCACAGTGCGAGCAGTACCTGGTCGCCGGCGATCGCCTCGGCGGCTGCCCCGCCGCCGGCTGCGAGCAGCGCGACGGACTCGCGGGCCGCGCCCAGCGCTGCGATCTTGTCCGCGGCCGGCATGCTGCCGTCGCCGATGTCGTCTATGCGCCGGGCGTAGGCGTATACGGCCGAGAGCGCGCGGCGCTTCGCGCCGGGCAGCAGGGTGATGCCGTAGGCGAAGTTCTTGGCCTGCTGCCGGACGATCGACTCGCAGTGCCGGTAGGCCGCCTGGATGGCCGCCTGGTCCGGGACGGCAGTTGTGCTGCTCACTGCCTCACCTTCCCCGCGCGAAGGCGAGCGCAAGCTCGACAACCGTCCGGCCCTTGCCGGGCCGCGGGGTTGCGCGCAACGTGTCGTAGTCAGCCCTGGCGATGGCAGCCAGGGCCGCCCGCCCGCCCGCCACGTAGCCCGCCACGGCGGCCCGCGCCACCAAGCCGAGCTCACCTACCAGCGGCGCACCGGAGTCGATCAGCTCGGTGGCACGGCCTACCTCGAACGCCATCAGCTTGCGCAGCCGCGGCGGCGCCTCGGACGCCAGCAGGTCCTGCTCAGTGCACCCGAACCTGCGCATGTCCTCCGCCGGCAGGTAGATGCGGCCCGCCTGCATGTCCTCGGCGACGTCCTGCCAGTGCTCGGCTAGCTGCAGGCCGGTGCAGATCGCATCCGACAAGCGCCCGCGCTCGGGCGTATAGCTGCCGAAGATATACAGCACAATCTGGCCGACAGGGTTAGCCGAGAGCCGGCAATAATCAGCCAGCTCCCCGTACGTCTGGTACCTGGTAACGACCTGATCCTGCTCGTTTGCGGCGATCAGGTCGAGAAACGGCTGCATCGGGATAGCGCATTCGGTGACCGTGGCTGCCAGACCCCGCACGGCCGGCGCCCGCGGCGCGGCCGACCCCGTCCTGGGTTTCGCGGCACCGGCCTTGCCGCCGTCGGCACCGTACAGCCGCCGGACGTCTTCAGCCAGGTCAGCCAGCATGCGCGGGCGCTCACCCGGCGCCAGGTCGCCGGTATCGTCCACGGTCCTGGCGTAGGCGTAGACGGCCAGCAGGTGGCGGCGATGCCGCTGCGGGAGCAGCCGGAGCGCGACCGGGAAGTTCTCCTGAGTCACCTGGCTGGCAGCGCGCGCAGCTGATTCGGCCTCCCACGCGTCGGTCCCGGCCGGGTCATTTGCCGCGGGCATAGCGGCCATGACTCCCGGCTGTTCGCGTGTCACGGTCACTATTGCGGCACGATTCAGAATTAGTTGCAAAGGCAATAATGACGTCAGCGTCACCTGATATCTGCGTCAGCTTTTCACTCCCCCGCTCGAACTGATCTTGAAATCCGGCCGGCCCGCCGCCGCGGCGGCGCGCGTTTTGCGGCGGATTGCCTGCTCGTACCAGCGGCCTCTCGCGACACGTCATGGCGCAACAGCCCTACTCAGATTGTTGGCCAACCGGCCGACAGGTTAGTCTCGCCTGCATGAGCCGGGAACCCAGGCTGGGCGCGCCGGGCCAAGCACAGGCCGTTCCAGCGGGCAGCTACCACGCGGCGAGGCAGGCGACGGTACTCCGCGAGACGCCGCAAGAGCGCGCGCAGCATGCTCCGGCGATCGCGCCGGCGGCTGCCGAGGCGGTGACGACCGAGCACGCGCCGCAGACCGAGCGCGCCCGGCCAGCGGAGGTACAGCGGCCCGAGCAAGCACAGCGGCCCGAGCAAGCACAGCGGCCCGAGCAAGCACAGCGGCCCGAGCAAGCACAGCGGCCCGAGCAAGCACAGCGGCCCGAGCAAGCACAGCGGCCCGAGTACCCGCAGCGGCCCGGGTACCCGCAGCGGACGCAGCGCCGCCCGGGCCTGCAGGCTGCCGACGGCTCCCGGCCGCAGCGGCCGTCGCTCGGCGGCGGGATACCCGCGCAGCAGCGCGGCCTCGGCGCCCAGGGCCGGCAGACTGTGCAGCGCCTGCTCGACGCGGGCCTCGCGGTGTTCGACGAGCTAGGGCTGTCGGCCGCCCGGGTCGAGGACATAGTCCGCCGGGCGAAGACCTCACACGGGACCTTCTATCTCTACTTCGCGAACAAGGACGACCTGCTCCGCACCCTGCTGCAGGACGCACTGCACGACATCGCGATCGTGACCGGCGAGTTCCCCGTCGTGACCAGCAACGAGGCGGGCCGCGCCGCCCTGCGCCGCTGGGTGCAGCATTTCAGCGATATATACGCCAAGCACGCGACCGTGCTGCGGATCGTGAGCCAGGCCGAGCTCGTCGAGGAGGACGTCTACGGCGACGGGCTGCAGCTGATGTTCCGGCTCGCGGAGGCGATGACCCAGGGCATGACCGCGGCGCGCAAGGCCGCGGACGGCGAGCCCCCGCCGCACGCCGAGCTGACCGCGGTCGCATGCCTGATGATGCTGGAGCGGGTCAATTACCTGCTGTCCAATGAGGTGAAGCTGCCCAAGGACGAGATGACCGACCGGCTCGCAGCCATCATCTATGCCGCGTTCCACAGTCCCTGACCGGCGGTCCTCGCTCGTGTTCCCCCGGCCGGCACCGTGATGTGGTTAAGGTCGGAATCACGCACTTGGCGAGCTTGGAGGCAGGTATGGGCAACTGGCAGCTGGACCCGTATCACACGCAGGTCGAGTTCTCCGCGAAGCACCTGGGCATGATGACCGTGCGCGGTCACTTCGCTGAGGTGAGCGCCACCGGCAATATCGATGTCGGCCATCCTGAGGCCTCGTCGGTTGAGGTCACCATCTCTACCGCCAGCATCCGTACGAACCACGAGGTCAGAGACAACGACCTGCGCTCGTCTAACTTCCTCGAGGTAGACAAATACCCGACGATGACGTTCCGCAGCACCGCAGTCGAGCCAGCCGGCCAGGATCAGTGGGCGCTGACCGGGGACCTGACGATCAAGGGCAACACCCGCCCGGTGACGCTCCAGGTGACCAGGCTCGGCGAGTTCAACGATCCGGGCATGATGGGCCACCGCATCGCGTACAGCGCGCACACCAGGATTGACCGGCGGGACTTCGGGCTCACCTTCAACATGCTGCTCGACGGCCGCTGGGTGGTCAGCGACGAGATCCAGATCGGCATCGAGGGCGAGCTGGTCGAGCAGAAGGATGCGGCGTCAGCCGGCGCCTGACCCGGCCACCGGGCCGGGGTCGCCGCCCGGGCCACAGTCCGCAGGGCCAGAGTCCGCCGGCTTGGAAGCCATCGGGCCGGGCGCGCGCCGGGCCCGCGTGGCGATCAGCCCGACGGCGAGCCAGCCCACCGCGATCGCCAGCCAGAAGTTGACGATCCTGAACGTGATGGCAGCCGACAAGGCCGCCACCTGGCCCGCCCCGTACGCGGCCAGGATCACCGCGAGGCTGCCCTCGACTATGCCGAGCCCGCCAGGCACGACCGGGAACGAGCCGACGACCTGGGCGGCGCCGTACGCCAGCAGCACGCCGTGCCACGGCACCTGCGCGTGCACCGCCCGGAAGCTGAACACCAGGCAGAAGAAGTCGCTGAACCACACCGCCGTGGCGATGCCGACGACCGCGACCGTCGACCGCGCGCTCAGCGGGATCTCGCGCATCCGCGTCAGCGTCGACTCGACCCTGGCGCCGATGCCGCCGCGCGGATGGCCGGTGACCCGCTGGAAGCCGCGGACCAGCCCGCCCGCCAGCCGCAGGACCAGATCGCGGCGGACCAGCACCGCGCCGGCGCCGAGCACGATCACCAGCCCCAGCACCGTGACGCCGGCGCTCACCCGGCTCGTGCTCGCGGCGAGCGCCACCAGCACCCCGGTCAGCAGCAGCAGCGACATCCCGATTGCCTGCGCGATGAGAATCGTGAACACGGTCCAGCCCGCACCCGCGCCGGACGCGCCGTGGCGCCGGTAGAACCGGTACCGGTAGGCGCTCGAGACGGCCGGCTCCCCCGGCACGGTGCCGGCGATGGCGTCGTTGGCGAGCGTCAGCAGGTACAGCGCAGGCATCGCGATCGCGGTCCCGGCGAGCCGCAGCACGCGGTGCTGCAGGTAGGCGTAGAGCCACAGCGAGAGCGCCTCGGCCCCGGCCGCTGCCGCCACCCAGCCGAGACTGGCGCGGCCGAGCTGATGCCAGGACGCAGCCAGGTCGCCGCGCTTGCCGAACAGCACCAGCAGAACCGCTATTCCGATCAGGATGCCGAGGACATAGCGCGCCACTTCTGCCAGGCTGTGTCCCGCGCGGGGGCTGCTATTCGCCCGGTGGGACCCGGCGCTCTCCTCGACCACGACACAACGCTACCGACTGCAGACGGGCAGGACCGCGCAGGTGACACACGAGTTCGGCGGCACGATCGGCCGGGACTGGCGGGACTCCGAGCCCTGGTGGCCTGCCGTTCCCGCCCCGCCGCCCGGCGCGCCCAACATCGTGCTCGTCGTGCTGGACGACGTCGGGTTCGCCCAGCTCGGCTGCTACGGTTCTGACATCGAGACGCCCGTGCTCGACGGCCTCGCCGGGGGCGGGGTGCGGCTGGCGAACTTCCACACGACCTCGCTGTGCTCGCCCACCCGTGCCTGCCTGCTCACCGGGCGCAATCATCACCGCAGCGGCATGGGCCGGGTCGCAGACCTGGCGATCGGCTTCCCCGGCTACTGGGGCAAGCCGCCGCGGGAGAACGGCTACCTGTCGGAGATCCTGCGCGGCGCCGGGTACGCGACGTACGCGGTGGGCAAGTGGCACCTGTCGCCCGAGGACGAGACGAACATGGCAGCCTCCCGCGCCACCTGGCCGCTTGCTCGCGGCTTCGACCGCTGGTACGGCTTCCACGGCGGCGAGACGCACCAGTTCGTGCCCGCGCTCTGCCACGACAACCACGGCGCCCGCCCGCCGCGGTCGATCGACGACGGCTACCACCTGTCCGCGGACCTCGCCGACCGCGCCGTCGAGTTCCTCGGTGACCTGCGGGCAGCGGACGCCGACAAGCCGTTCTTTCTCTACCTCGCCACCGGCGCGTGCCACTCGCCGCATCAGCCGCCGCCGCACTGGCTCGAGCGCTACCGGGGCCGGTTCGACCAGGGCTGGGACGCATGGCGGACCGAGACGTTCGCTCGCCAGGTCGCGGCCGGGCTGCTGCCCGCCCAGACGGAGCTGTCACCGCGGCCGCCCTGGGTGCCGCCGTGGGACTCGCTGGACGCCGGCCAGCGAGCCGTCGCCGCCCGGTTCATGGAGTGCTTCGCCGGCTTCCTGTCCCACGCCGACGAGCAGATCGGCCGCGTCCTGGACTTCGTCGCCAGCCTCGGCGAGCACGACCGCACGGTCGTCGTCGTCGTGTCCGACAACGGGGCCAGCGCGGAAGGCGGCGCCCAGGGGTCGATCAACGACGTCCGGATGGTCAACATCGACCCGGCAAGCGATGCGGAGATGCAGGAGCGCATCGCCGAGATCGGCGGCCCTGCCACGCACAACAACTACCCGTGGGGCTGGACGATGGCCGGCAACACGCCGTTCCGGCGGTGGAAGCGCGAGGTACACGAGGGCGGGGTCGCCGACCCGTGTATCGTCTCCTGGCCCGGCGGCCCGGTAGAGCCCGGCGCGATCCGGCACCAGTTCACGCACGCCATCGACGTGCTGCCGACGCTCACCGAGCTGGCCGGGATCGAGCCGCCCGCCCAGATCGACGGCGTCGAGCAGTCGCCGCTGGACGGCGTCAGCTTCGCGTACCTGCTGCCGGCCGGGGGCGAGCTGGAAACCGAGCGTCATCACACTCAGTACTTCGAGATGTTCGGCTCCCGGGCGATCTACCACCGGGGCTGGAAGGCGGTGACGTTCCATCCGGTAGGGCCGCTCTATGACGACCAGGATCCGAACGCCGCCTTCGACGCGGATGCCTGGGAGCTCTATCACGTGGCCGAGGACCTCACCGAGACCCGCGACCTGGCTGCCGAGCATCCGCGGATGCTGCACGGGCTGGTCGAGCTGTGGTGGGACCAGGCCCGCCGCAACCAGGTGCTGCCGCTCGACAACCGGGTCCTGTGGGCGCTGGTCAACCCCAAGCCGGACCACCGCGCGCCGCGGTCGGAGTACCGCTACTTTCCCGGCGGCGCGCAGGTGCCCGAGTCGGTCGCCGTGAACGTGCGCAACCGCTCGCACGCGCTGATCGTCGACGTGACCGTTGCCGACCCGGCGGCGGCTGACGGCGTGCTGCTCGCGCTCGGCTCGGCCCTCGGCGGCTGGTCCCTGCACGTCCTGGACGGCCGGGTCCGCTACGTCCACAACCTGTACGGAAAGGAACGGCAGGTCGTGGCCGCCGCCGCCGCCATCACCGCGGGTGACCACCGGATCGAGTATGAGTTCACCAAGGACGAGGGGCTCGGCGGTACCGGCGTGCTGCGCATGGACGGGACCGAGATCGGCCGGGCCGGCATTCCCCGGTTCACCCCGTCCGGCTTCAACGGCGTAGGCGCGGGACTGACCTGCGGCTACGAGTGGGGTCCCGCGGTCGGCGAGGGATACGAGGCGCCGTTCCCCTTCGGCGGCGTCATCCGGGCGGCCAGGGTCGCGGTCACCGGACCGGTCGTCCGTGACCCGCTCGCCGAGCTCGAGGCGATCCTGTCCGAGCAGTGACGGCCAGAACCTGCCTGGCGCTGGCGGTCGGTGCGCGGTCGGTCAGTGCCTGACCGGCCGCTGCCAGGCCGGCCGGGGCCCCTTGCGCAGCAGCAGGAACATGCTCGGGCCGAAGTAGGCCGGTGCCAGCCGCTCCTGCAGCGCTCGCTCCAGCGCGAGCAGCGTGTGCCTGGGTACCCAGCGGGTCAGCGCCCGGTGCCGCAGGTTCGACACCGACAGCATCTGCTCGACGCGCAGGCCCGCCGCGCGCAGCTGCGCGATGACGGTGGCGGGATGATGGTTCACGAACGGGATTCCGTCCGGTGCCCGCGCCCTGACCGTGCGGATGTCCACCGGCCGCAGCGGGACCGGCCTGCCGCGGGCCATGTACCTGACCCGGTTTACCGCGTGCGCGAGGTTGGCCACCTCGACCAGCGCGGTGCCGCCGGGCCGCAGGATCCGGTGCATCTCGTGCAGCTCGGCGGTCGGATCGGGCAGATGGTGCAGGACCCGCACCAGGCAGGCGAGGTCGGCGCTCTCGTCGGCAAGATCCAGCCGGGAGGCGTCCATCAGCCTGCGCGTGATCCGCGGGTGCCCGCACAGGAACTTCTCGCCCAGGTCGAGCTGCTGCCTGCTCGAATCCGCGAGCGTCACCCGGCCGGCGAAGTCGGCCAGCACGACCGACATGCGGCCGTACCCCCCGCCCACGTCCACGGCGTGCTCGAACGTCCGGCCCCGCAGCAGCCGTCGCACCGCCATGACCTCGGCGTCATGCTCGTAGTCCCGGCCGGTCCAGTAATCCTGATAGTTCAGGTCCTGGTCGTCATAGTAAGCGGGCCGGATCCGCGTGATCGTGCTTGTCATCGTCCCCCCGGCGGCGAGTGTTCCCAGCTTAAACCCCGAGCACACTACTAGGCGTATACATGCCATCACTGTGCGTGAGCACTTTCTCCGGCGCTGAGACACCCGGTGTGAAGCGAGGCGGCCCGGGTAGCTGTGCCACCTGCCGGTCGGCAAGGAGGCGTGACGAATGGTGACATCGCAGCAATCCACGAGCCCGGGCACGATCCGGAGCCTGATCCCGGCGCGGATCGACCGATTGCCGTGGTCCAGGTTCCACACCCGGATGGTGATCGCGCTCGGGGTGGCGTGGGTCCTCGACGGCCTCGAGATCACCATCGCCAGCAACGTGGGTCCAGATCTCACCCAGAAGGCCGCGCTGCACCTGTCCGCCAGCTCGGTGGCCGACGTCGCCACCTGGTACCTCATCGGCGAGGTGATCGGCGCGCTGTTCTTCGGCCAGCTGTCGGACAAGCTGGGCCGGCGAAACCTGTTCATGATCACGCTCGGCGTCTACCTGGTCGGCAGCGGCCTGACCGCGATCACCCCGGCGGGCGGGAAGTGGTTCATCTTCCTGTACGCAACCAGGGTCGTCGCGGGCATGGGGATCGGCGGTGAGTACGCGGCCATCAACTCGGCCATCGACGAGATGATCCCGGCCAGGTACCGCGGCCGGGTGGACCTCGCGGTCAACGGCACGTACTGGGCAGGCGCCTTCATCGGTACGGTCGCGACGCTCATCCTGCTGAACAACCTCTCGGTGGACACGAGCTGGCGGCTCGCGTTCGCGGTCGGGCCCGTGCTGGCACTGGTGATCATCTTTGTCCGGCGGCACCTGCCCGAGAGTCCGCGGTGGCAGATCATGCACGGAAGGAAGGAGGCGGCGGAGGCCTCGATCGCCGAGATCGAGGGCGACGTCGCGGCCACCAAGGGCGACCTGCCGCCGGTGCCCGACGACCGGGCGATCGAGGTCAGGCCGACCGAGCAGATCGGCTACCTGGCGCTGCTGCGGGTGCTCTTCTCCCACTATCCGGGCCGGGCCATCTACGGCGCGGTCCTGATGATCACGCAGTCGTTCCTGTACAACGCGATCTTCTTCACCTACGGCCTGGTGCTGGAGTTCTTCTTCCACGTCAAGACCAGCGACACGCCGTACTACTTCCTGGCGTTCGCGGCGGGCAACCTGCTCGGCCCGCTCACGATCGGGCACCTGTTCGACACGATCGGCCGCCGGAAGATGATCGCCGGAACCTACCTGCTCGCGGGCGTCCTGCTGGTCATCACCGCGCAGCTGTTCAAGGCCGGGACGCTCACCGCGACGACGCAGACGCTGTGCTGGAGCGTGATCTTCTTCTTCGCCTCCGCGGGCGCGAGCGCCGGCTACCTGACGGTCAGCGAGATCTTCCCGCTGGAGGTGCGGGCCAAGGCCATCGCGGTGTTCTTCGCCATCGCGCAGTGCTTCGGCTTCCTCGGCACGCACCTGTACGGCCACCTGATCGGCACCGGCAAGGACCCGAACGCGCTCTACTGGGGTTACCTGCTCGGCGCCGGGGCGATGATCCTGGGCGGTCTCGTCGCCGTATTCCTGGCCGTGGACGCGGAGGGGAAGTCGCTGGAGGACGTCGCCAGGCCGCTCGGCGTCATCGGCAAGCCGCCCGAGGCCATCTTCCGTACCGGCGGCTCGGTCAGCTAGGCCCCTGGCAGTCAGAGAGCGGCAGCCCAGGGCACCGGGGGCCAGCAGCGACCGGCCGCGGTCGCGACGCTGGCCCCCGGCAGTCTTGCTGTCCGCCGGCGGCCCGTGGCCGGGCGGGGGCGTCAGCCCCCGAGGGCGGCGACCATGTTCGTGATCGCGACCATCTGCGGCGCCCCCTTGACGGCGAAGTCGGGTCCGTCGTAGCCCCACCAGTCCCAGCAGCCCTCCGGGTTCAGCGGCACCGCGCTGGCGATGGCCTGCGGGTACAGCACGACAAGGTTGTTGGTGTCGGCGTAGGTATCGAGGTTGCCAAGCTCAGGAAACTCGTCCCCGAGCAGGTACTGGCCGCTCAGGCAGCCGTGCAGCGCGACCACGAGCTTGCACGGCGCGCCGCTCGCGCACGCGGGCGGGGTGTAGAGCAGGCCGGTGGTGTCCATGCTCAGCGCCGGAGCGCTGCCGCCGGGCGCGTACTGATTCTGGTCGAACGCGGCGAGCGTGCCCCTGGACCTGCCGGTGTTGGGAGCCTTCACGGTGCCCAGCCAGTGCGCGAGCATCTCCCGCTCCGGATCGTCCAGGCAGTTGATGAGGAACGGCGGGCTCGTGACCGCGCAGGGCACTACGCCGTCGGGCGTCGGCCAGCCGTGACCCGCCGGGTCGGTGCTGTGATACTCGACGCTCGCGCCGAAGTGCTTGTAGAACGCGACCCCGTCGTCCGACACCAGCGCGTTGACGACCGGATCGAGCACGCCGTGGTACACGTACACCGGCTTGCCTGCGAGGTTCGAGACCGGATCGATGAGCCCTTCGGCCGACCAGGCCTCTGCCTCCTGCTCCAGCGTCGGCAGGCTGGCGCCGACGTCACACGTCGCGAAGTCGATCACGTTCCCCTGCCCGCAGTCATAGGGCCCGGCAGCGACGATTCCCGCGCCGTCGAACGTGCCCGAGTACGCCACCTGCAACTGGGTGGCCATGAAGCCGCCGGACGACACCCCGGTGACGTAGACGCCGGTGATGTCGAGCCTGGGCAGGCCCGCTGCTGCCTGGGCGGGAACCGCCGCGGCCAGCGCGGCGGCGGCGAGCGCTAACGCCAGCGCGGCCGGGGTGAGCAGTCTTCTCATGCCGGACCCCTTCGAGGTAGTCAAACAATCGATCGTTTGGAACGGCACCGCTGCTGACAACTGTCGACCCGCACGGCTACTCTGTCAACCAAACGTTTGTTTGAGCGGGAGGCCAGATGGCGGAGGGGGTCATCGCAACGGGGCTCACGGCGGGGGTCGCCGCGGCGGGGCTCACGGCCGCGTTCGGCACGGCGGGGCCGGAGACCGCGGCCCGCTGGCAGCCGCGCCGCCTGGCTGCGGTTGCGGCAGAGCTCCCGGACGGGGTTACGCCGCCTGGCACCAGCGGCCGGATCCTGCACGCCGCGCTCGCGCTGTTCTCCGAATGCGGATTCCACGGGACCTCGGTGCGCCAGATCGCCACCGCCGTCGGCATCAACCCGGCCACCCTCTACGGGCACTACCCGTCCAAGGAACACGTGCTGGCCGACCTGGTGCTGATCGGTCACCAGGAGCTGCACGCCCGGCTGACGGCCGCGCTCGCGGCGGCCGGTCCCGCGCCGGCGGACCGGCTGGCCGCACTGGTCCGCGAGCACGCACTGATCCACTGTGACTATCCGCTGCTCGCCCTCGTCGCGAACGCCGAGCTGCATGCACTGTCCGCGCCGCGCGCGCAGGCCGCACTCGACCTGCGCAGCCGCTGCAGCGACATGCTCGTGCGGGTACTCGCCGGAGGGGCGGACACGGGCGATTTCGCTCTTGCCGACCCGGTGCTCACCGCGATCGCGATCGGTGGCCTCGGCATGCACATAGCGCACTGGTTCGCCCCGGGCGAGCCCTACGACAGAGATCAGGTCGCCGACGCGTACGTGCAGTTCGCGCTCCGGATGACCGGCGCCGTCATATCCACCAGGGAAGGCTGACTTCGTGTCCGCACAGATCACAAGCCATGACGTCCCGGTGACCGGGGGCACGCTGCGCGTACTGTCCTTCGGCTCGGGTGGCCGGCCTCTGCTCGCCGCGCACGGCGTGACCGCCAGCGCGATGTGCTGGCAGGCGGTGGCAAGGGCACTGCCCGCCGGGTGGACGCTGCACGCGGTCGACCTGCGCGGGCGTGGCCACAGCGCCGCCCTGCCGGAGCCGTTCGGCTTCGACGCGCATACCGATGACCTGCTCCGGACGTGCGCCTTCCTGGGACTGGACCGCCCCGTTCTGACCGGGCACTCGCTCGGCGCGTATGTCGCGCTGCTTGCGCACGCCGCCCGCCCGGACGCGTTCGGCCGGCTCGTGCTCCTGGACGGCGGCCTGCCCCTGCCGGTGCCGGAAGATGCCGACCTGGACGCGCTGATGGCCGCGAGCCTCGGGCCGGCGATCGCTCGGCTCGCACAGACGTATCCCACGCCCGAGGCCTACGCGAAGTTCTGGCAGGCGCACCCCGCACTGACGGACTGGTCGGCCGACATCGAGGACTACGTCCGCTACGACCTCACCGGCGAGCCGGGTGCGCTGCGGTCCAGGGTGAACCCGGAGTCGGTCCGGGCAGACAGCCGCGAGCTGCTCACGGCCGGCCCGCGGATCAGCGCCGCGCTGCACGGTCTGGCCGGTCCCACTCCGCTGCTGCGCGCCCCGGCAGGCATGTTCGGCCAGCCACCTGGCCTGCTGCCGGACGAGGCCGTGCGGCACTGGCAGGCCGAGGCGCCTGCGCTGCGGGTCAGCACCGTTTCCGGCACCAATCATTACAGCATCCTGTTTGCCCCGCACGCGGCCGCGGCGGCCGCGGCCGCGCTCACCGCCGCGAGCTAGCGGGTCCTGCCGTGCGGGCCGGGCCGGGGTGAGATGATCAGCGGCGACAGCCGCAGACCCGAGTCACCTGGACGCCGTTGCCGCAGCGCGCCCTCGCCCGTGCGCAGGTACTGGATGCCGCCGTGGAGTCCGGCGTCCTCGCGCTGGCGTGCGCGGCGGCCTACTGGCTGGTCGCCGGCGCGGCATCCGGGCTTTATTCCGCCTCGGCGACCGACGATGCCATCGGCGGACTGTGGACGGTGCTGGCGACGATCTTCGTGATCCGGGCCAGGTACTCGGAAAGCGAGACGGCGGCACTGTCCAGGCTGCTGGCCACGCTCGTCAGCTTCGCGCTGTGCCTGATCTACCTCATTTTCCTGCCGTTTCACCTGTGGGGCCTCGCGCTCCTGATCGGCCTCAGCGCGCTGGCCGCGATGCTGCTGCGGCGCCCGGGTGACGCGGTCGCGGCGGCGATCACGACGGCGGTGGTGCTGATCTCCGCCGAGATCAGCCCTCAGCAGGCCTGGCGGCAGCCGGTACTCCGGCTGGCCGACACCGTCGTCGGCGTGGTCGTGGGGCTCGCCGCCGCCTGGCTGGTCGCGTGGATCAAGGGCCGGATCGCTTCGGGCCGACCGGTCAGCCGGCCGGGCAGGCGGAGCTGAGCTGCTGGATCAGCGGCTGCGCGCTGCTCTTCACGCCGGCCAGGGCGGACTGCAGCGCGCTGAGGCGGGCCGCTGTCGGCTGACCGACCTCTGCCTGGGCCGCCAGCGCGAACTTGCGGAGTGCGGCCGTAAGCTGCGCGGCCTCGGAGCCGCCCGCGGCGCCGCCCAGGCTCCTGAGCGCGCCCATCTGCATCTCGATGTTGCTGAGATCGGCGCCCATCTGGCCCGCCGAAGCGGGGCTGAGCTGAAGCTGCGTCAGGTTCGACAGCGACTGCCGGAGCGACGTCAGGTGCGGGCACGCGGCCGCGGCCGCCGGCGAGGTCGTCGGCCGGGGGGCCGGGCCGGCCGATCCGGCGAACCCGGCGGTCCCGCACGCCGCGAGCAGCAGCGCGCAGCCCGCTCCGGCGGCACCTAGCCACCAGGTCCGCGCCGAGTGTGCCTGATGTGAAGTAGCCATGCAGATCTGCTTCCCCGGCGCACGGCGGTAAACGCGGGCTGCGGCGGTTAAGCCGGCGTCGGCCGGGTAGCCGGCGACCATGTCGGATTCCGCCCCATTCGAGCTGATAGCGAACCGCTACCAGCTGCTGAGCCGGATCGGCGCTGGCGGGTTCGGCGAGGTATGGCGCGGCGTGGACACCGTTCTTAACCGGCCGGTGGCCGTGAAGCTCCTGCGGTCCGAGCTCACCGGGCAGGGCGAGGCCATCAGGCGCTTTCAGGCCGAGGCAAGGCTGGCGGGCGCGCTGGCGCACGCGGCGGTCGTCAGGGTCTACGACTACGACCAGAGCCCGTCGTCCTGGCCCCCGTATCTGGTCATGGAGTACGTAGACGGCCCGTCGCTGGCCGAGCACCTCGCCGCAGGACCGGCCGGCCCGGCTCGCACGATGGATCTGGTCGCGCAGATCGCGTCCGGGCTGCAGGCCGCCCACTCGATGGGCCTGGCACACGGCGACATCAAGCCGCACAACGTACTGCTGACCGGCGAGGGGCGGGTCAAGCTCGCCGACTTCGGCGTCTGGCTCGGCCATGGCACGGAGGATGCGGCCGTGCCCGAGACGCTGCTCGGCACTCCTGAGTACCAGGCACCCGAGCGGACCACGGGCGGCCTGGCAAGCGCCGCGAGCGACCTGTACTCCCTCGGCATCCTGGCCTATCAGTGCCTGACCGGACGGGTGCCCTTCCGCGGACGTGCCGTCGAGGTCGCAGCGGCGCACCGCAGCCGGCCGCTGCCGCCACTGCCCGCCGGCACCCTGCCGCAGGTCGCGGGCCTGATCGCGGAGCTGACCGCCAAGGATCCCGCGGAGCGGCCCGGCAGCGCGGAGACGATCGCGCGTCGCGCCGCGGAGATTCATGCCGAGATCACGCCCGTTCCGCGGGCGGCCCTGACCGGGAACGCCTGCTCGCAGCCGCCTCCGCTCACTCCGCCGGCGGTCCGGTCGGCCACGGAAACAGATACCGCCCGGCCGGTACCTGCCGCGTGCCCGGAACGCAGCAGGCGCCGGCACCTGGGGCTGGCCGCGGCCGCGGTCATCGCGGCCGCGGTTCTCGCCGGCGCGCTGGCACTGGTGCCGCACGGAAGGCAATCCGGTGCCAACGTCCCGGTCGCGCCCCTGGTGACCGTCGACGGCAGCGCGCTGCGCGGACAGCCCGTGCCGGTCGTGGCCGCACGGCTGCGCGCCCTCGGCCTGACCGTGACGATTCGGTGGGTGCCCGGCTCGGGCCTGCCCGCCGGCCGCGTCGTCGCGGTACAGCCCGCCGGGCGGCTGGCGCCGGGCACCCATGTGCTGGTCACCGGCGCCGGGCCGGCCGGCGCTCCGGCACCCGCGAGCCCCGGCGGCAGCACACGGCCAGGCCAGCCGGCTGCACCGGTGAGCCCGCGCCCGCGCCCGCCGCGCCACGGCGGGCCGCCGACGCTATCGGGCAGCCCGGTGCCGTCCACGCCGGCTCAGCCGACCGGCCAGCCCTCGGTGACCCCGACGCCGACGCCCACGCCCACCCCCTCGCCCACCCCTACGGAGTCCGGCAGCGGGGCGCCCGCGCCCGGCGGGGCGCCAAGGGGCCCGGCAACGGCGCCGGTCCCGCCGCTGGCGGTCCGGCCAGCCGCCGGCAGCCGCCTGGCTCTGTGCGCTGCCGCGGACACGCAGTGGGTCACGATCGCCACCGGCCGGTATCCGCCCTCGCCTGCCGCGGGCGCGCCGGCCGGATGTCCCGCGGTGCGCCCTTCGTGAGCAGGCCCGGTCCGTTCCTGGCTGATTACCGGGGCGCGCGGGCGCACGGTGCTGGCCTGGTCGGATCGGTGAGCATGCACTGCGTGTCGCACGCCCGCTGCCCGTTCGTGGTGGTTCGCGCGAGCACACCCGGTAGCGGACAGCTCAGTTGTGCAGCACGGCCGCGCCGCTGAAGCGGCCGTGCGCCAGGTCGGCCAGGGCCTCGTGCGCCGCGGACATCGGGTAGGGCACCGTGGTCGGCCTGATGCCGTACCGGCCTGCCAGCGCCAGGAACTCCTCGCCGTCGGCGCGGGTGTTCGCGGTGACGCTGCGCAGCTTGCGCTCCTCGAACAGCGTGTCCGCATAGTTCAGCGCCGGGATGTCCGACAGCCAGATGCCTGCGATGGCGAGCGTGCCGCCGCGGCCAAGCGCGCGCAGCGCGACCGGGACAAGGTCGCCCGCCGGCGCGAACAAGATCGCGCCGTCGAGCGGCTCGGGCGGCTCGGCCGCCGCCTCGCCCACCGAGTCCGCGCCAAGCTCGGCCGCGAGGTCACGGTTGCCCGCTCCGCGGGTCATGACGTGCACCCGCATCCCCTGCCGCAGCGCGACCTGTGCGGTGATGTGCGCGCTGCCGCCGAACCCGTAGATCCCGAGGCTGCCCCCGGCCGGGACGGCCGCGCACTTCAGCGCCCGGTAACCGATGATGCCCGCGCACAGCAGCGGCGCAGCGTGCTCGTCATCGAGTCGCTCCGGCAGCCGGTAGGCGAACGCGGCGTCGGCCACGCATGCGTCGGCATACCCGCCGTCGACGTCCCAGCCGGTGAACTGCGGCGCGACGCAGAGGTTCTCCGCGCCGCGGCGGCAGTACCTGCAGGTGCCGTCGGTACCCGCCAGCCACGGCACCCCGACGCGGTCACCCGGCGCGAACCTGCTGACGCCCTCGCCGGCGGCCTCGACGACGCCGACCACCTCGTGCCCCGGCACCACGCCGTGGCGGCGGGGCGGCAGGTCACACTCGGCGAGGTGCAGGTCCGTACGGCAGACCCCGCAGCAGCTCACCCCGATCCGGATCTGGCCGGGCCCTGGCTCAGGAACCGGCTTGTCGACGCGGCGGACTGGCCGGCCATCGATCGGCCCGCAATTGTCCACGATCCAGGCGCGCACGGGGCTCCTCCAGGTCGTCGCCAGGCGCGCTGCTGACGGCTAGCGCTGCCGCGACCACAGCGGACCTGACACATCCCACTCCCGCTGCCAGCCTGCCATGCGCCGGCGGTTGGCGAGCATTCGCACCGCCGTTACGCCGATCGTCAGCGCGACGCCCCAGCCGGTGACGGTCAGCAGGATCGCGAACATCACCTGGTCGCGGATGTCGGTCGCGGTAAGCGGCGGCCGGGTGAGATGCCCGGATGGCGTCAGCCAGATCTGCATGCGCTGGCCCGCGCGCGCGTCGAGCGAGACCGCGAGCAGCCCGGATCGCGGCTCGCCGGTCCTGAGCGTCCACTGCGCCTTCACCCAGGCCACGTCCCAGTCGCTGGAGGTCGCCATCGCCTGCTGCGCGCTCTGCTGCAGCACCGCGGACCGCGGGTACCAGCCTGCCTCCGCGTGCTGCTGGCGCAGTCCCGCGAAGTCAGCGGCCCGGCCAGCCGAGACGGCGAGCGCCGGGCCGGCGATGACCAGGCCGGCCACGAGAACCGTCAGCGCGAGGCTCTCGATCCTGTCGACGCCGCGGCGCAGCGGGTTGCCGTCCCAGCCGAGGATGGCTGCCGCGCGCCGCCACCAGAGCTTCACCGGGCCGCCACCTCCGATCCGCGTGCTAGTTGACATAGTCTCCGATAACTGCGCTATGCATAAGGGGCGAACGCGGACTATGCCAGCTCAGCGCAGCCGGCGCAGGAACGGGTCTCGCGGCGCTGCGGCCGCCAGCCGGATCCGGGCGTCGACGACCTGAACGTCCTGCGGCCTGGCGATCACCGGATTCAGGTCAAGCTCCGCCACCTCGGGCAGGTCCACCGCCAGCCGGGACACGCGCAGCAGGATGTCCGCCAGCCCGGCGGTGTCCACCGCGGGCGAGCCGCGGTGGCCGGTCAGCAGCGGCGCCGCCCGGAGTCCGCTGATCATCTCGTCGGCATCGGTGTCGGTGAGCGGCGACAGCCGCGCGACATGGTCGCCGAGCACCTCGGTCGCCACGCCGCCGAGGCCGAACACCACGAGCGGGCCGAAGACCGGCTCCTGCACGACCCCGGCCAGCGTTTCCACTCCGCCGGCCAGCATCGGCTGGAGCAGGATCCGCCGCAGCGCCGGGCCGAACTTGCGGGTGAGCTCGTCGTAGGCGTCCGTCACGTCCGCGTCCGTGCGCAGGTCCAGCCGTACGGCCCCGGCGTCGGTCTTGTGCACGATGCCCGCGACCTCGGCCTTTAGCGCGACCGCTCCGCCGGTCTCGGCTGCTGCCGCGACCGCGGCTGCGCTGCTGCCGACGACACGCGAGCCGATCACCGGGATCCGGTAGCACGCCAGCAGGGCCGCGACCTCCGCATCCGCGAGCCACCCGCCGTCCGGCTGCGCGGCCAGGAACCGCGAGACATGGGCACGTGCCGTTACGGGATCAAGCCCCGCCAGCTCGGGGAGCCTGCCACGCTGGCTGTCGCGCCAGGCCCGGTAGCGAACGGCATGGCCGATCGCGCGGACGGCGCTCTCCGGGTACGCGAACGCGGGCACCGACGGGAACTGGTCCTGGCCGGGCAGCCTCGGTCCGGCCGGCAGCACCCGCACCGAGTCGGGCTGGCCCAGCAGCGTCACTGCCATTGGCTTACCGACCCTCGCCGTGGTGATCGCCACGCTCAGGTCGGCGAGCGCGGTAGGCACGCCGATCGCGACCAGGGCATCTACCGCAGGGTCGGCCGCCACCTCCTCCAGGCAGGACCGGAAGGCGTCGGCTCCTACTGCCGCCGTCGCGTCCACCGGTCCGGTGGTGACCGCGCCGGGGGGCAGCAGGCCCGCCAGCCGTTCCCGCGTCCGTGATCCGAGCGTCGCGACCGACAGGCCGACGTCGGCGCAGGCATCCGCCGCCAGGACGGCCGTGCCGCCTGCGTTGGAGACGATCGCCACCCGGCGGCCGGCTGGCAGCGGCTGGCACGCAAGCAGCGCGGCGGCCTCGACTAGCTCGCTCAGGCTGTGCGTCGCGATGATGCCGGCCTGCTCGAACAGCGCTTCCTGAGTGATGAGCGGCGTTGCCGTGGCCGCGGTGTGCGACACCGCTGCCCGCTGGCCCGCGCTGGACCGGCCGGCGATCGTGGTCAGCACGGGGATCTTCCGGCCGACCCGCCTGGCGGTCCTGGCGAACGCGCGCGGGTTGCCGAAGGACTCCACCCACAGCACCGCGAGCCTGGTCTGCTCGTCCTGCTCCCACCAGGTCAGCAGGTCGTTGCTGGAGACGTCGTACTTGTCGCCGACCGAAGCAAACGACGAGACGCCGATCCCGAGCCTGCCGACCAGCTCGAGCAGCGCGATGCCGATGCCGCCAGACTGCATGACGAGGCCCACGATGCCGGGCTCCGGCTGCGTCGCCGCGAACGTCGCGTTCAGCCTGCCGCCGGGTACCGCGATGCCGAAGCAGCTCGGTCCCACCAGGCGCATGCCGTAGCGGCGGCAGATCGCGATCAGCCCGGGTCCGCTGCTGCCGAGTCCGGCGGTTATCACGACGAGGCTGCGCACCCCGCGGCGACCGCAGCTGACCGCGGCGTCTGCCACCTCGGCGGGTGGCACTGCGATGACCGCGACGTCCACGCCCTCGGGCAGCTCGAGCGGGGAGCGGAGGCACGCGATCCCCTCCAGCCGGGGCGCGCTCGGGTTGACCGCGTGCACGTCGCCGGGGAAGCCGCCCGCCACGATGTTGTGCAGGATCTCCCTGCCGACGGTGCCGCGCTGCCGCCCGGCCCCGACCACGGCGACGGAAGCGGGCCGGAATAGGTGCCGCATGCTGGCCACCTCCGCCCGGCTGGCCCGGGCCGCCACCTTGTCCAGGTAACTGTCGAGCCGTTCGCTGGCGGCAGCAGGGAGCGGGAACGTCAGCTCGATGACGCCGTCGGCGAGCCGCTTCTGCACCGGCAGCCCGGCGTCGGCGAACACGCGCTGCATCGCGTAGTTCTCGGGCAGCGTCTCGGCTTCGAAGGCCGCCAGGTTGCGCTGCCTGCCGAGCGACACGAGGTGCTCTAGCAGCAGGGTCGCTATGCCGCGGCCGTGCATGTCGTCTGACACCGCGAACGCGACCTCGGCCCGGTCCGGAGCATGCCGGGACGGCTCGTACGTCGCCACCCCGACCAGCTGGCCGCTGAGCAGCGCGAGCAGCGCGACATGGTCATCGCCGGCCGGCCTGCACACGCGCGTCGCCTCGCGCTCGGGATGGCGCGGGCTCAGGTTGAAGAAGCGGAAATAGGCGTTGTCCGGGGACAGCCGCGCGTGCATCTCCCTGACCGCGTCGAAATCCCCGGCCGTTGCCTGCCTGATCTCGATCGTGCTGCCGTCCGCCAGCAGCGCATACGTGCCGGTCTCCGCTGGGCGCACCTGAGGGCCTCCGCACCGAGGGCGGCTACGCCCGGGGAGTCCTGGTCATGCTCTGGTACACGGCCAGCAGGGCGGCCTTCTGGCTCTCGTCCAGCTGGCTGTCGGTCCTGATCGCGTGCTCGACGCTCTCGGTGACAGGAGCGTCGCGATCCTCGGCGGCGGCTGCCTGCCGGTCCAGCAGGCCGGCCTGCTCGAGCAGGATCTCGCCCGAGACATTCAGTGCGTTCGAAAGCTGCTTGAGCACGCGCACCGTCGGCTGGTGCATACCGCGCTCGAGCTCGCTGAGGTAAGGATTGGACAGGCTCGTCAGGTCCGCGAGCTGCCGGAGCGTGAGGTTCGCCAGCTTGCGCTGACTGCGGATGAAGGCGCCGAACGCCTCCATCTGCGCGTCCCACTGGCTGGTCATGGTGCTCCCGTCCTCGGCCCGGTGCGCCGCGGCTGCGGCGGCGGGCCAAGTATCGCAGGCAACCGCAAGCGCGCGGCGAAGACCGTTCTCACCGCGCGCTCGTGGCCCGGTGCGTCACTTGGCAGCGGGCTTGCCGTTGCTCTTAGCAGTCGGGTGGCTGCTGTGGGAGGGAAGCAGCGGCGCCGTGGCCTTCAGCACGTCCTCGGCGAACTTGCGCTGGCTTGCCAGCAGCTGCTCGGCGAAGTCGTACGCGTTCCGCACCAGCTCCTCTGGCTTGGGCAGCCTGTCGGCGATGTTGAAGGTGTCAGCGAACGGGAGATCGGGCAGGTCGGGCCGCATCGACTGCACAGTCGTCGCCCAGCGCTCGATAGCCTCCACGATCGCGGTCTGGCTCTTCCGTATGGTGTTCAGAACCTCGCCAGTAATGTCCTGAGTAACGGTTGACTCGGCCATTTCTCCTCCTCGGACTACTCTTTCCGCGTCTCTTTCTTCGCTATGCTCAGTATATCTAGCAAGTGGTCGGTTCGTCAAGCAGCCATTGGCAGCGCCATGGCGGCCGCCGCAGCTGCTTGTCTCGCAGCACGGCTGCGACACGCACTGGAGTGATCCGCTTGCCGACCTGGCGCTCACGATCGACGGGCAGCGGGCCGCGCACGCCGCGGTGCACCGGCTGGCGCACGAGTTCTGCGCTGGCCGCTGGCTGCTGACCGGGGGCGGCGGATACCAGCTTGCCCAGGTCGTGCCGAGGACGTGGACGCACCTGCTGGCCGAGGCGGCCGGGACGGCCGTTGATCCCGCTGCCGCCACCCCCCGTGCCTGGCGCGACTCGGTCGGCGTCGCCGTGGGCGAGCCGGCGCCGGAAGCGATGACCGAGGGCGGTGACGGGTCATTCGCGAGCTTCGATGCCGGCCACGACCCGGATGACCCTGTCGATCAGGCCATCCTCGCGACCAGGCGCGCGGTTTCCCGCTGCACGGGCTCCCGGCCTGACGGATGCCGGGCTGCCCGCCCGTCCGCTAGCGGGCGCGCCGTTACCAATTCGCGGCCCGCGGGCTACCGGGTTGTGCGCGAACGGCTGCTATTTCTGTCCCTGAGGAGATTGTGCGCAGCAGCTATTCCACCGCGATCGTGCTCGCGAGCCTGGCCCTCATCAGTTTCCTGGGCTGGGCGGCCTCGCGTGCCCCGGCACCGGCGGCGCCGAAGGACGTCGCGGCGACCGCGAAGCCGCCGGCGCCTCCCCCGCCGCCCTGCCTGGCCGGCCAGCTCGGCCTTGGCTACTTCGCGGGGCGGCCGGCCGGCGGGCACGACGCCGGCATCATCGCGATCTGGGACCGCTCGGCTGCTCCGTGCTCGCTCACTAGCCCGGTAATGCTTGCGGGACTGGGCAAATCCGGCAAGGTCGCGACGCCCACATTGGAGTACCAGGTCGCCAGGCCACAGGCGCTCGCAGCGCGCGGCCGGAAGCCGGGCAAGGACATCCTCGTTTCCGGCAGCGAGCGGGCCGTGCCGCTGATGGTCGCGGCTGAATTCCGGCTCGACCCGGCCCGCGGCTACCGGAGGTGCACACGCCAGGTTGAGCCCGCATCATGGCGGCTTACGTTCGCGACTGGCGGAGTGCTGACAGTGCCCAACGCCGACCCGCACGGGACGCCCGGTTCCCGCGTCCTGCCCGCCGATCACGGCCTGCTGACCTGCCACGGCGTACTTGACGTTCCCGCACCGGTACGGATCGCGCCGGCCGGCTGACCGGGCTTGCCGCTCAGTCGGTGGCGGGCTCGGGACCTGCGGTGATGGGCGCTCGCCCAGGCTCAGGCTCAGGCTCAGGAGCAGGCGCGGGTGCAGGGTCGGGTGGCGCCGGCGGCCCGCCGGGCGCGGTGGACTGCCAGACCGCGCGGACGATGACCTGCACCGCGCCGGCCGCCGGGATGGACAGCAGGGCCGCCACGAAGCCGCCGAAGAACCCGCCGATCCAGTTGCCGATGGACGCGCCGACCAGGATCGAGATGAGCACGATCAGCGGGTTGATGCGCACCGTGCGGCTCATGATCACGGGGTTTAGGACGTGGTTCTCGACCTGGGTGTAGATCAGGAAGACGACCAGGGTGACGATGCCCGCCGATACCGAGTGAGTGAACGCGAACAGCACCACCGGGATGCCGGCCAGCGCTCCGCCGATCATCGGCAGGAAATCCACCAGCGCGACCCACAGCGCCAGCAGGAACGGGAACGGCACGCCCATCGCCATCAGCGTGATCAGCACCACGACGCCCGCGATCAGGGACGTGGCGAAGTTCCCCAGCATGTAGCCGGTCACCGAGCTGTTGACCTCCCCGGCGACCTCGCTAACCCGCGCGGCCCGGCCCGGCGACATCAGGGCGAGGAAGCTCCTGCGCATCTTCGGGCCCTCGAGCATCAGCAGCACGGTGAGGACGAAGATCGTGAACAGCTCGAAGACGAGGGATATCGCGCCTGCGCCCAGCGAGAGGGCGGGCGTCGCAAGGTCCTTGCCGTAGGTCACGAGCTTGGGCGCGTTCTTCTGCACCCACTGCTGCAGGTGATACTTGGTCACCAGCTTGCCGACCCAGCCCTTGCCGTGCTCGGCGGTGTTGACGTAGCTCGGCAGGCTGGTGGCCAGGTGCGTCAGCCCGTTCACGAGCGGGTAGCCGAAGGCGAACGCCAGGCCGCCGAACGCGGCGACCGCGAGCAGGGTCACCACGGCGACGGCCAGCCCGCGGCGGCGCAGGAACCGCTGCAGCACGATCACGAGCGGGTTGAGCAGCAGCGCGATGAAGCCGGCGACGACCAGCAGGAGCAGCACGCCGCGCAGCTTGTCGACCAGCTTCCACGCGATGTAAGTCAGCGCGATCGCCGCTATCGCGGTCAGGATCGCGCGCAGCGGCACGTTCCGGGACTCCGCGAGCCGCCACAGCCGGGCCCGCCGGGTGTCTGCCGGCCGGATATCGCTCATCCGGCAAGCATGCCAGGTCGGTACCTGTGCATGGGCCGGGGCCAGCCGGGCGCACCGGCGGCGCGGGATACCCCTAGTACCCGCGCCGGCAATCCGGGTCCGCTGCGGGGTCTTCCGGATACCCGTCCGGCCTGCCGCGCAGCAGGCTGGAGTCATGAACACGACAACTGAGCACGCAGCAAGCAGCAACACCTCCTCAGCCAGCAACGACGCAGGTCAGACCGGGTCGCTGCCGTTCTGCCGCCCGGCCGGGGGCCGGCTGGTGGCGGGCGTCGCGGCCGGAGTCGCCCGTGGCCTCGGGATCGACCCCGTCCTCGTGCGCATCGCCTTCGTGGTGCTCGCGCTCGCCGGCGGCGCCGGCGTGCCGCTCTACCTGGCGGGCTGGCTGCTCATCCCGGACGAGGTCTCGGGCCAGTCGGTGGCGGCCGAGCTGATCCGCTCCGTGTCGGCGGGCCGCTGATGTCGGCGCCTGTCAGCCCGGTGCTCCAGATTGCGGCCACGCCTGCTTCGGGCCGGGTCCCGGCAGCCCCGCGTCAGGGCCGCCGCGGCCCGGCCGGACGCGGCGCGCCCGATCAGGCCGGGCCCGCGGCCGCGAACCTTGACCTGCGCGTGTCCGACGCCGAGCGGGCCGAGGTCGCCGACGAGCTGTCCCGTCACTTCGGCGCCGGCCGGCTGGACGAGGCGGAGTTCGGCGCGCGGCTCGACCGGGTGCTGACCGCCACGACCTACCGCGACGTCGGCGGCGTGCTGGAAGACCTGCCGGCCGGGGCAGCCCAGCCTGCCCCGGCTGCGGCCGGCCGGCCCGGGCCCGGGCCACGGCAGCGGCAGCGCGATCACGGCCGCGGACTGCTCCGGATCGCGCTGTTCCTGCTGCTGGTGATCATCGCGCTGACTGCCGCGCGCGCAGTGGCCTGGGCGCTCGCGCCGGCGCTGTGGATCGGCGCGCTGTGCGCCATCG
>Ga0335078_10000535_pt1 | contig 58627 bp, 58 predicted proteins | sample Lox_Sample_32_FD_206711 | JGI IMG/M metagenome (GOLD analysis project Ga0335078, IMG submission 206711) | Soil microbial communities from Loxahatchee National Wildlife Refuge, Florida, United States - Lox_Sample_3.2 | ecosystem: Environmental > Terrestrial > Soil > Wetlands | place: USA... | reverse complement strand
GTCTGCCACTTAACCCCCGTACACCATCTGTGCGGCAGCGCCCGGTGGTCGAAGGGGCACATGAGCGCGATGGGCCGCCCCGGCAAAGACCAGGCGCTGAGTAACCCAACAACAGAAGGAGAAGTAAATGCGCTTGCTTTCATGCGTGTCATTGCCGTTCGCGGTGCTCGCCGTAGCTTTGGCGGCTCCCGCAGCCGCGTCCGCGCATTCCGGGACCAGTGCGGGCTGGGCTCGGGATGCCACTGGCTATGTCTACCTCAACAACAACACCGCGGGCGCGAACACGGTCTCGGGCTTCAGCCGCAGCGCGGATGGCGCTCTTACCGCGCTGCCCGGATCACCGTTTGCCGTCGGCGGCGCGGGGTTGGGCGCGGGCATAGGCTCCCAGGGGGCAATCCAGACCGCTGATCACGGCCGGTATCTGCTCGCCGTCGATGCCGGCAGCAATCAGATCTCGGTGCTGCGCATCGACCACGATGGGTCGCTGACCCCAGTCGCAGGCAGCCCGTTTGCCTCGGGCGGGGTCGAGCCTGACAGCATCGCCGTCAATCACGGCCTCGTGTACGTCTCCAACACCGGCGCAGGAGGTACCAACTACACCGGCTTTACGCTCGGTTGGGGCGGGCAGCTACATCCCATCCCGGACTCGACCGTGACCCTGCCCGCGGGGTCCGGGCCTGGAGAGATCGTGCTCAACGCCAACAACACGAAACTTGCGGGCATGCGGGTCACAACGTCTCTGATCGACAGCTTCGCCTTGGACCGCAGCGGGCGCCCGCACGCCGCCCCGGGCTCGCCCTACCCCGCGCAAGGCCTCGGGCCGTTTGGGAGCCAGTTCAGCCCCACCAATCCCGATCAGCTGTTCGTAGACAACGCCCACAACGGTGCCGGCCTCGGCACCGTCTCGGCGTATGAAGACCTCGGCGACGGCACGCTGTCCTCGATCGGCGACTCGCCATTCGCCGATTTCCAGACCGCGCCGTGCTGGCTCGTCGTCAGCCCCGACGGGCGATACGTGTACGCGCTCGACACGGGATCGGGCTACATCTCGAGCTACGCCATCGGCCGAGACGGGGTGCTCACGCTGTTGAGCAACACGCCCGTCAGTTCCACCCCAGGTGTCACCGGGACCGACGTGGCACTAAGCGCAGACGGTCGCACCCTGTACCTGAACATGTCGAAGGTCAACGGTGTTGGGGAATTCGCGGTTCACGGCGGGACCGTGACGCAGCTGCCCGGCTCTCCTGTCCCGGCAACGGGTAGCGGCAGCACCGCCGGCATCACCACGAGCTAGGCTCAAGCGCCAGCTCCCACAACCATCCTCGGTTCCGAGCTGCAGGCGACACCTGCCCTCAGCTCGGCCCGAGGGGTCTCCACGGGCGCCGATGCAACTCAGCGAGTGCCCGTCCGAAACGCCGCAATCTGCGCGCCGCCTCGCTGACGCCCGGTCGCGAGCAAAGCGGAAACTACTCGCGCCAGCCGCGCAGTAAGAAGCCGTGGCCTGACGGTCACTTAACTCGCGAACACCAAAGCGGTATGCAGGGGTGTAGTGCCCTGTGCCCCGTCCGCGGCCAGGCCCGGGGCTCGACCACCCTCACGCATGCCTTCTACCGATCGGAGGACGACATGAGCGGCACGATGGACGCCCCACAGATGGGCGAGACGATGGAGGCGCCAGAGATGGGCGAGACGATGGAGGCGCAAGAGATGGGGGGCACGATGGGCGCTCCAACGACGTCCGATGCGATGAGTGGCGACGCGATGAGCGGCATGAAGGCCACCATGAAGGCGGTCAGCCAGGACGAGCTCGGCGGGCCCGAAGTCCTCAAGCTCGTAAGGCTCCCCATCCCGGACCCCGGCGTCAGCGAGATGCTGATCCGTGTGCACGCGGCCAGCGTGAATCCGATTGACGGGGCGAACCGGGAGACCGGCGCGTTCGTTGGGGAGCCGCCGTTCGTCCTCGGCTGGGATGTGTGTGGCAGCGTGGAGGCGGTCGGTCCGGGCGTCACCCTCTACAACCCGGGCGACGTCGTATTCGGCTTGCTGCCGTTCCCGCAGGGCCACGGGGCTTACGCCGAGTACGTCGTCGGTCCAACCCGCGCATTCGTGCCGAAGCCCGACCGACTGAGCCATGTCGAGGCGGCCGCTATCCCGATGGTTGGACTGACGGCCTGGCAGGCGCTCGTGGACACGGCCCGCGTCGGCGACGGCACCCGGGTTCTGATCACTGGTGCCGCCGGCGGAATCGGGCATCTTGCGGTGCAGATCGCTAAGGCTCGTGGCGCACATGTGACCGCGCTGGCGTCCGCGGCGGACCTTGACTTCGTGCGCTCGCTGGGCGCCGACGAAGCGCTCGACTACAACGGCGCGGATTTCACGGACTTCGTCCGAGACCAGGATGCGGTCCTGGACGTCGTCGGCGGCGACTACCCCGCCCGGGCCCTTGACGTTCTCAAGCCGGGCGGCATCCTCGTGTCCACCCAGCCACCGACCCTGGCGCCGATCGCAGGAACCGCCACCGAGCGCGGCATTCGCCTCGCCGGAATCATCGTCGAATCCGACCAGGTTGGCCTGTTCGCCTTGGCCGAACTGGCCGCCGCCGGCAAGCTCGTTCCGACGATTGCCGCGACGTTCCCTCTGGAGGAAGCTGCGGCCGCGTCGGCCACGGCCGATCTGACCTCCAGCGGAGGGCGCTTCCCCCTGGAGGACGGCGCCGCCGCGCACTCCGGCAAGCACGGTCCGGGTAAGGTCGTCCTCACGATCGCCTGACCCGCGCGATCACCTCCTCTACGAACGGTTGGCCACACGACGCATTGCGCCGTCGCGTCAGTTTCTCGGGATCGGTAATAGGTCTCGCTGGCGCGGCGGTGCAGCGGCCGTGCGGTGGGTCCACGAACATCCCCGCTCGAGTCTCGCGGCTCAACGGCGCTTCCCGTGCGGCGGCGTGTCGTTAGCCGCGCTCACACACGTGTACTCAGTTGACTCGTCACCCTGATTCGGCGTCCTGTGTATGGCGAACACGGCCAACTGCACGCTCGCGATCACCAGGTAGAGGATCGTGGCGGCGAGTGGTCCCAGCAGCCACAGCGCGCAGCCGTGGATACCGCCGATCGTGTAGACGGCCCCAACGACGGCCGCGAGAGCAAGCCAGTCGAGCAGGCCGCGAGCACGCGAGCTTGCCTGCGCTCGATCGGCTTCGCGTGGCCGATAACCCCAGTCGCCAGTGCTCCGAGCAGGTCGAAGCCAGCGATCGCACCCCCACGAACAGGGACCGTCGCCGACGCGAGGCACGCCGTGCGAGCGAAGGAGCAGGGCGCCCGAGCTCCAGATCGCCAGGGTATAACCATACGGCGCGGCGCTCGCCGGGATGATCGTGGCAAGTGACGAGCGCACGGGGTGCCCCGGGGGGCTTTCGCGATCCACGACGACGCTGACTACATTCTCGGAGCGGCGCTGCGCCGGAAAGGTCATCCGCGACTGGGCGAGCGACTTGCGGATCAACGGCTCATACGCCGTCAGGCAGCTGCCGCCCTAACCAGGTCCATGCCGCTCGGCTTCTCTCCGCGCCTCGCTTGATGAGGCGGGAATACACGCGCGCGGCGGCGTCTTCGCGGTCGAGCGCAGCCGCGTACGCGGCGTGAGCGAGGTTGGCGTCTGCCCTGGTGGCTTTCGACCACTCCCTGTACGCCTCCCATACCGACGTGCACGACATGCGCCACTCGGCGTACGCGATGACGGGGTCCGCGGCCGCCAGCCACTGTTCTCGATGCGGCGCTGTTGCGTGCGCGCTCATCTTCACTCACCTGTACCGATCCAATGGAGCTGGTTTGGCAAGACTTTCCCGTCTACTACATGAGAGTGGCGCCGCTGGCGGTTCTTACCGCACCTCGGATGACAGCGCAGCCCCGGACCGGGCGGCCCCTCTCTCGACGGCGAGCCGGGTGAAGGCATCGCTACGGGGGCCTTCGCTCAAAACGTACTAGGCGAGCGGTAAGAAACGCCTCGGGGCTTGCACTCACCTGATAACGCGCGCCGAAATTGGGGGCGCGTAACCGATCAGAGTGAACGCGAGTGGCCGCGCTCTGAAACATCGGGACCCGCGAGCAGACAGGAGACGCGTGACCTCGACAGCACACTCAACTCATATTCCGGCCCTTGAGGAGCCTCATCAGGGAGCGGAGGTCGCACGCCAGCTCGTCGACTCGTGGCGTGAGCCGACGGAGACCGTTGCCGAGCGGGCTCGGGAGAGGGTCGATCGGCTCAGCGACCTGGACGCGGCAAGTCAGGACGCAGTGATCGAAGTCCTCCGCGCCCTAGAGCGGCAGCTGTGGATGATCCAGGCCCAATTCGTCGAGGAAGGCCGGCACTGATGTCTCCCATCAGCCGAGGGTTCACCGGTCGCCGACGGTCGGCGGCCGATCCGTCGCGGGTTCCACCGGGTCAGCACATCACCGGCGACTTCCCTGTGCTGTCGGCCGGGCCGACGCCCCACACGCCTCTGCAGGAGTGGACCTTCACGATCGGCGGTACCGTCGATGAACCGGTGTCGTGGACGTGGGAGGAGTTCATGGCGTTGCCGGCGGAGACGGTGACGGTGGATATCCACTGCGTGACCAAGTGGTCGAAGCTCGGCACGACCTGGAAGGGCGTGGCGGTCGACACACTCCTCGACGCGGTTCAGACCGACGCCGAGTACCTGACCGCCTGGTCCGACGGCGGTTACACAACGAACCTGCCGCTCGACGACGTGACCGACCGCAAGGCATGGGTCGCCTATGAGTATGGCGGCGAGCCGCTGGAGCCCGAGCACGGCGGCCCGGCGCGACTGCTCGTGCCGCACCTGTACTTCTGGAAGAGCGCCAAGTGGGTGCGCGGGCTCACGCTCACCCCGACAGACGAGCCGGGGTTCTGGGAGACTTACGGCTACCACAATCACGGTGACCCATGGCTCGAGCAGCGATATCAGGGCGACTGATCTGGCGGCTGGGCCGCGTCGTCGAACTCGTCGACGAGACGCCCCGGTGCAAGAGTCTCGTGCTCGAGCTTCCTGACTGGCGCGGCCACCGCGCCGGCCAGCACGTCGACGTGAGGCTGACCGCCGAGGACGGCTATCAGGCCGAGCGCAGCTACTCGATCGCCTCGGCCCCGGAGGATGAGCACGTCGTGTTGACCGTCGAGCGGCTCGAGGATGGCGAGGTCTCGCCGTACCTGACCGAGGTGCTCAGACCCGGCGATGAGCTCGAGCTGCGCGGGCCGATTGGCGGCTACTTCGTGTGGGAGTCCTCGCAGGGCGGACCGCTGCTGATGATCGCCGGCGGCTCGGGGGTGGTTCCGTTCCGGGCGATGCTCCGCCACTGGGCGGCAAGCAGGCGAGCGGTTCGCGCGCGGCTGCTGTATTCCTCGCGCACGCTGGAAGACACGATCTACCGCAAGGAGCTCGAGCGCGTGGCCGAGGAGGGCGCCGATGTGCAGCTCACCCTCACGCGCCAGTGGCCCGCGGACTGGCGCGGTCACCGCGGGCGCGTCGACCGCGACCTACTGGCCGAGGTGGCTTGGCCACCGCAGCAGCGGCCGCTCGTCTACATCTGCGGGCCGACCGCGTTCGTCGAGGCCGTGGCCGAGGCGCTGGTTGATGCCGGTCACGAGCCCGGGCGGATCAAGACCGAGCGATTCGGACCCACGGGAGCCTGAGGAGGAGAACCACACGATGGAGGCACTCGACGGAAACGCGATCGCCGGCCAGCTGTTCGAGTACTTCGGCAACGAAATGACCACCGCATTTGGCACGTGTGCTCACTGCGGGACTCGCGCCCCGATTGCCGAACTGGTCGTCTACGCACGCGCTCCCGGAGCGGTCGTTCGATGCCGCCACTGCGGAAACGTGGTGATGGTCCTCGTACCGGTTCGAGGAGAGCTGCGCGTGTACTCGAGCGCGTTCCGGATGGAGCAAGGCTCCGGCGCAAATGGACCTTCCGGCCAACACCGCGATGAAAAGACCGAGTAGCGATGACAACGATCGCCGATCAAGCCAACGAGGCCGCTCGGCGACGACATCCGCACCACCCGGGCAGACGGTGGACGAACTCCCCACCGTCGCGCGGGACGCGCTGATGGGCCGACCGGGGCGTGTGATCAGAGGCGGGTCGCGCTCGCGTAGCCGCGTTCGCCATCGCCGAACCGGGCGGGTGTCGTAGCAGCGGGTAGGCGATCGCGTGCCCGCCTCCAGCGCCACGCCAGCAGGAACGGCGCAGCGAGCATCGCGCCGACGAGCGCGGGGATCAGAAGCACGATGGCGACGAGTGCGGTCGGCGCCAGGGCGGGTAGCGCGAGCGGGGTCAGCGTGAAGATCAGCAGTCCCACGCCAGCCGCGAGGTCGGACACTTCGCTGACGAGCTCGAGGGCCGACGGCGTCGCCAGTTGTGCTGGCGCGGGTCCTGCTCCTCTGTTCCCGCGGACTTGATCGGACACGGCTCGAGGAGGAGTTGCTGGGTTGCTCATCGCGGTGCTCCTCTCGTTTCGGCGCCTTGGAAGCGGGGCTCCGCGTTCGGGGCGAGGGCTGCCTGACGACGGGGCCTCCACCAGCCGCGCGGGGCGGGAAGGAAGAATGCCGCCACGATTAGGCCGAGCGCGTATATCCCTGTCGACCCCCAGAACGCGATCGCCTCGCCGTGCACCTGGGCGGCGGTCGCGAGGTTGGCGAGGTGCTGGTGGGTGGCCGCGAACCCGGCGGCGGCGCTCGCGAACACGGTGCTCAGCAGCGCGATTCCCACCGAGCCGCCGATCTGTTGGGCGGCGTTCAGCAGGGGGGAGGCGATGCCCGCGTCGTGCGTCTCGACGCCGAGCGTTGCGGTCCCGAGCGAGGGCGCGAACACCGTCCCCATCCCGAGGCCGACGAGGATCAGGCTCGGCAGCACGTCGCCGCTATAGCCGGCGTGCGGGATCAGACGCGTCAGCAGCGCAGTCCCGGCGAGCGCGAGAGCCATACCGAGCAGCACCATCGGCTTGGCGCCCGTGCGGTGCAGCACGCGCGTCTGCACGAACCTTGCCGTGAGTGTGATCGCGGCGGTCATCGGCAGGAACGCGACACCGGTCTTCAACGGCGAGAAGCCGAGGTCTCGCTGCATGAAGTAGCTGAGGAACAGGAACACGCTGAACACTGCCGAGAACGAAAGGAGGATCGACAGGTAGGCGCCGCCGCGCGCGCGGTTCCGCGGGATGTGCAAAGGCACCAGCGGGCTTTCGGCGCGACGCTCGACGGCGAGGAACGAGACCAGCGCCACCGCGCTGACCGCGAATGCGTCTCCGCGTTCGAGAAGCCGTACACGAGCGCGAACAGGCCACCGGATCCGAGCAACAGCCCGGGCACGTCGAGCCGCGCGCGCCTGCGGGTGCGGCTCGTTGACGAGCAGGCGCCAGGCGATCAGCGCCTCGGGTATCGCGACGATCAGGTTCACGTACAGGCACCAGCGCCACGACAGCGCCTGCGTCAGCGCGCCGCCCAACAGCAGCCCGACCGAGGCCCCTGAGGCGGCAATCGCGCTGAAGATGCCAAACGCCTTGGGCCTCTCGGGCGAGCCGGCGAACGTCACCGTCAAGAGCCCGAGCGCGGAGGGCGCAAGGACGGCGCCGAAGACTCCCTGCAGTGCGCGCGCCGCGACAAGCATCGCGAACGATTGCGCGAGCCCGCCGATGGCCGATGCGCTCGAGAACCCAGCGAGCCCTGCGATGAACGTCCACTTGCGCCCGAATAGGTCTCCGAGTTTTGCCGCCGGACAGGAGCAGGCTGCCGAACGCCAGCGCGTACGCCGTGATGATCCACTGGCGACTGTCGGTCGAGAAGCGAAGAGCGCGCTGCGCCGACGGCAGCGCGATTTGGACAATCGTCACGTCGAGCGTGACCATCAGCTGCACCACGCCCAGCAGCGCTAGCACCGCCCAGCGGTTGGACGGAACAGAGTTGCGCTCGGCAGTGTGAGTCGACGAGACGGGCTTATCCCCGACCGGTCGTTGAATCAGTGTGCGTGTCAACAGGGGCCTCTCTCTCTTGGACGGTCGTGAGACCGTCCCACCCGAGTTGGTGATGCCCCCTCATCAAGCTCATGTGATTTGCCGCCGGTCTCGCGGCCAGCGTGGGCAGCACTCCTGATGAAGCGGTGCGAACATGTGAGTGCTGTGGCGGAGCCAGGGACAGCCACGAGCCAGGTCGACTCCGGGAGTCGGCAGGGGGTGGTTGCGCGCCGGAGCCTGTTCGAGGTGCTGTCGACGGCGCAGCGAGTGACGCAGGTGTCGGCGCCCGCGGGCAGCGGGAAGAGCGTCCTGCTCCGGTCCTGGATCGCCGATGCCGAGTTAGGCGGGCGGACCGCGTGGGTGTCGATCGAGCGCGAGGAGCACGACCCGCAGCGGTTCTGGCTCTCGGTGCTTCGCTCGCTGCGCGGCACGGACCGAGGTTCTGAGCTGGTACGGGCGGTGACCGCCGCGCCCGGTCTTGACGGAGCAAGCATCGTGGGGCGGCTGGTCGAGGATCTGAGCGCGCTGGAGGAGCGGCTGTGGCTGGTCATCGATGATCTACACGAGCTCCGAGCCAACGATGCGCTCGAGCAGCTCGAGCAGCTGCTGACGCGCGCGCCTACGCGCGTGCGATTCGTGTTGTCGGGGCGTCGCGACCCGCGGCTGGGGCTGCATCGGTTGCGGCTCGAGGGCGAGCTCACCGAGATCCGCAGCGCGGATCTCCGGTTCACGCTTCAGGAGTCGCGGGTCCTGTTCGAGGCGGCGGGCGCGCGGCTGTCGGATGGTGCACTGGAATCGCTCGTTGCGCGAACGGAGGGGTGGGCGGCAGGTCTTAGGCTCGCCGCGCTGTCGCTGGCTGGCGACAGGGATCCGGAACGGTTCGCGGCCGATTTCTCAGGCAGCGAGCGAACTGTCGCGGAGTACCTGGTCGCCGAGGTTCTCGACCGCCAGCCGGCGGAAGTCAGCCGGCTGCTCTTGCGGACGTCGATCCTCGAGCGGATCAATGGTCCGCTGGCGCAGCAGCTCACCGGAGACAGCGGCGCGGAACGTATCCTGGCCGAGCTGGAGCGGGCGGGCGCGTTCGTGATTGCGCTGGACCCGCAGCGCACCTGGTATCGCTACCACCGGCTGTTCGCAGACCTGCTGGCGCTCGAGTTGCGACGCACCGCACCCGATGAGCTCCCGGGTTTACATACGACGGCCGCCGAGTGGTTCGCCGAGCACGGGCACCCGGTCGAGGCCATTCGCCACGCCCAGGCGGCCGAGGACTGGTCGTTGGCGGTGCGCCTCTTGTCAGACCACTGGTTCGAGATGTATCTCGACGGCGCGTGGGCGACCGCGCACGACCTGCTGACCGGGTTCCCCCCTGGGACGGCCGCCGAGTACGCAGAACTCGCATCCGTCGCTGCCGCCGACGAGGTGACGGGCGGCTCGCTCGAGGAGGCCGAGCGGTACCTCGCACTGGCAGCGCGCAGGTACGCGTCCGTGCCCGAAGGTCGGCTGGGCCGGTGCCACGTTCGGCTTGAGAGCCTCCGCCTACAGATCGCCAGAGCGCGGAACGACGTGGCGGCTGCCGCGCGGGAAGCCGAACGACTGCTGCTTCTGGTTGAGTCTGACAGCATGCCGCCCGGGGTGGCCGAGGCGCCGCGCGCGATGACGCTTCTCAACCTGGGCAGAGCCGGCATCTGGACGGGGCGCCGCGAGGACGCCGAGCGGTACCTAGAACAGGCACTCGCGCTGGCCCGCCGGATCGATCGGCCGTTCATCGAGCTCGGCGCGCGGGCGCATCTGGCGCTACTCGCCATATCCCAGTTGGCACCGCTCGCTGAGGAGCGAGGCCTCCATGCGATCGAGCTCGCGCAAGCCCATGGCTGGGACGACGACACGTTCGCCGGCGTGGCGTTCGCCGTGCTCGGCATATCGACGCTCTGGCGTGGCCGGCTGCCGGAGGCCGAGCACTGGATCGGACGCGCCGAGCATGCGCTGAAAGCAGACATCGAGCCGGCGACCGGGCTGATGCTGCACACCAATCGGGCGTTGCTGGAGCTCGTCCGCGGGCGCCACGAGGAGGCGCTGGCGGCGTTTCGGACCGCCGAAGACTTGGAGACGCCGCTCGCCACACACTCGCTGGCACCGTTCGTGCGCGCCCACATGCTCCTGGCGCAGGTCCGGATGGGTCAGACCGAGCGTGTGCAGAGCGTGCTCGCCCAGACGGATCACGAAGCGCTCGACGGGCTTCAGATGCGGGTCGTGCGGGCAGCGCTTGCCTCGGCGCGGGGCGAGCCGGAGGAGGCCGAGGCGGCGCTCACGCCCATCCTCAACGCCCCCGACGCGCCGACGAGCGTGCGGGCCGCCGAAATCCGGTGGACTATCCAGGCGCTGCTGGTTGGCGCGATCGCGCTCGACACCCTCCGCGACCTCGGCGGCGCGTCGCGTGCCCTTGAATGCGCGCTCGATCTGGCCGAGCCCAATGGTCAGTTGCTGCCATTCCTGCTGTTCCCAGCGCCGGATCTGCTCGAGCGCCACGTGCGCTTGCGCACCGCTCACGCTTCGCTCGTCGCGGAGATCCTCGACATGATCGCTGGAAAGCCGGTTCCACGACCGCTCAGCCACGGCGCGCTGCTGCCGGAACCGCTGAGCGACACCGAGCTGCGCGTGCTGCGCTACCTGCCCACCAACCTGCCCGCCCCAGACATCGCGAGCGAGATGTTCGTGTCGGTGAACACGATCAGAACTCATATGCGCCATCTGTACACCAAGCTCGACGTGCACACGCGAGGAGAAGCGGTCGAGCGAGGGCGCGAGCTCGGCTTGCTCGCTCCAGGAGCCCGGAGCCGCTGAGCGACCCAGGATGCGGTGACGCGCGACCTCGAGCGGATCCAAGACCCGCTCCGTCTCCAACGTTTTGGCAAGCCCCGAGGTCGCACGGGCGAAATCACAAGATTTATGTGACGGTTGCTCACCCAGCTCGCGGCGAGACTCACGGACCTAGCGCACAGAAAGGAACCCGTGATGAACATGAACATCACCGACTCAAACGGCAACGTTCGGCACTCCACGCGCGATGCATCCATGCGTGGCACGGTCGTCGTGGTCACCGGCGCGAGCAGTGGCCTCGGCCTGGAGACCGCCAAGCAGCTAGCCACAACCGGAGCGGAGATCGTGATGGTCAGCCGCGACGAGACCCGCGGCGAGCAAGCGCGCTCGCAGGTCGCCGAGGTCGCGGCGGGAAAGCCCCCGGTGCTGATCCTCGCCGACCTGTCCGTGCGGGCCGAGGTTCGCCGCGTAGCCGACGCGGTGAAAGATCGCTACGACCGGGTCGACATCCTCATCAACAACGCCGGCAGCGCGTTCAACAGCCGCGAGCTGAGCGAGGACGGATTCGAGCTGACCTGGGCGACCAACCACCTGGCGCCGTTTCTCCTCACCGGCCTGCTGTTGCCCGAGCTCACGGCCGCCCCGGCTGGCCGCGTCGTCAACGTGATCACGGAGGTCTACAGCCGCAGTCTCGACCTCGACAACCTCGAAGGGGAGCGCAAGTACAGCTGGATGGGCGCCTACCGGATCTCGAAGCTCGGCGTGGTGCTGTTCACGACCGAGCTGGCGCGGCGGATCGAAGGGTCCGGCGTGACCGTGGTGGCCGTGAGTCCCGGTCCGACCAGGACCGACTTCGGCGGCGGTGGGCCATCCGGCTTGATGGGCGCGCTGACAACCGTGTTGAAGCACACGCCGCTGCTCAAACCCGCCGACCACGCCGCCGAGGGGATCGTCTGGGCCGCGACCGCCCCGGAGCTAGTTCGCACCCCGGGTGCGCTCTACATGCATCGCAAGCGGCTGACGCCGAAGGGGGACGCTACCGATCCCGTTCTCGCGGCCAAGGTCTGGGCCACAAGCGAGGAGCAGACAGGACTCGAACGCCCCGTGTCCGTGACCGGTCACACACGACGCGGCTGAGGTCGCGGCCGGCACCGATTCGTCGTTAGCGCCTGCGCGACGAAGGCGCCAGCCTCCAGGCGCCCGAGCGCCAGCGCGACCAGGAAGCGCGGCCGGCGGTGTTCGGGCACCGGCTCCGAGGCCCGCGCCGCCAGCCGCAGGTAGCGCTCGGCTTCATCCAGAGACCCGTCCCAACGCGCGCGATCGCGGCCAACACCGCGAGTTCGGCCTCCGCCGCGACCCATCCGTCTGGGAACGCGGACAGCAGCTCGCGGTTGGCGGCGAGCCGGCCGTCGAGGTAGATGCCGAACCAGTGATCTGCGAGCAGCCGAGCCGCCAGCGCCCAGTTCTCTGCCGCCTGAGCGTGACGGATCGCCTCGATCGGGTAGCCGTGCTCGGCGAACCACTCGGCCGCTCGGATGTGAAGCTCGGGCAGCTCCCGCGGCGCAGTCCGCCGCAGCTCGAGTGCGAGCAGGTCTGCGAACAGATGGTGGTAGCGAAACCAGGAGCGGTCCGGAGCGAGCGCAACGAGGAACGCGTGCGCGTCCTCCAGTTGCCACAGGATCCGCTCCGGGCCCGAGTCCCTGGTCAGCCGATCGGCCAACGGGCCGCTCACCCGCTCCAGCACCGAGGTCCGCAGCAGCAGCCTGGTCACCTCCTCCGGCTGGCGCTCCAGCACCTCAGCCACCAGATACTCGGCCACTGCGCGCTCGCGCCCGGAAAAGCTTGTCGCAAAGCTCTCGGGGTCCGGATGCCTGAGCATCGACAGCGCCGCCAGCCGGAACCCCGCCGCCCACCCTTCGGTTACAACGACCAGCGACTCCAGCGCAGTGGCCGACAGCCGCACCCCCGCCTCCTCAAGCAGCAGATCGCGGCGTGTCACCAGCACGAATCGCAACTCCTCGGGCGCGACCGCGAGCAGCCGCTCGAGCTGCTCGACCGCGTCGCTCGACTCGAGCTCATGTAGGTCGTCGATCACCAGCCAAAGCGGGTCCAGCAGCGAGCCCAGGTCCTCAAGGAGCCGCTCCAAAACGGGTCCGCCGTCGAGATGCGGGGCCGCGGTCAACTCGCGAATCAAAATCGAGCCCGCGCGTGTCCCGCGCGGCGAGTCAAGCACCGATAGCCAGAACGCTTGCGGATCGCGCTCCTTGCGTCCAACCGACACCCAGGCGGTCTTCTCCGTGAGACCCGCCTCGTCGATCCACGAGCGCACCAGCGAGCTCTTCCCGCTGCCCGCGGGCGCCGACACAACGGTCACCCGCCGGGCCTCCGTAAGCACCTCGAACAGATCGCGTCGCAGGACGAGCCGTCCCCTGCCGCTAGCGGCGACGCGGCCGGCGGCTGACCCGGATTGCGCCACGGCACACATGTTGCCACCCGACGGCGGGCTCCGAGCCGCTTTCCCACGCGCGAGGCGGAGATGGTGCGCGAGCTCTCATCCCCGCGCCATGGGCGGAAATCACCACAACCTGATGACGCCGGCTAACAGCCCCTACGGCGGAGCCTCCTTCGCACTAGCTCACCGAGCAGCAAAACGGAGGCCCTCATGACACGCCATCTAGATAACGCAGCAACGATCACGTCCGAGCGGCAGGTCGGGTTGCGCACCCGGTTGGGTGTGCTCACGCTGCTGTTGCTGTGCACGGTTCAGTTCATGGACGTCGCCGACACGTCGATCGTCAATGTCGCCCTGCCGTCGATCCAGCACAGCCTCGGGTTCTCCCAACAGAACCTGCAGTGGATCGCCAGCGGGTACGTCCTCACGTACGGCGGATTCCTGCTCCTCGGCGGTCGCGCCGCCGATCTGTTCGGGCGCCGACGGGCGCTCGTCGCCGGACTGATCTGGTTCGCGGGGGCTCGCTGGCCGGGGGGCTTGCTAACAGTCAGGGGCTGTTGATCGCTGCTCGGATCGCGCAGGGCATCGGCGCCGCAATCATGACGCCGGCGGCGCTGTCGATCCTGACCACGACCTTCAATGAGGGCAAGGACCGCAATACCGCGCTCGGCGTCTGAGGCGCCATTGCCGGGATCGGCGCGGCCGCCGGCGTCTCCTTGGGGGGCCTGCTGTCTGAGGGACCCGGGTGGCGCTGGGTGCTGGTCGTCAACCTTCCGGTCGTCGCCGTGTCCCTGCTGGCCACGTTCTGGTTGCTGCCCCGGCGAGCGCAAGCGCGCATCGCTTCGCGAGTTTGACCTCCAAGGGGCGCTGCTCGCCACCGGCGGCGTGATGCTGCTCGTGTTCGCTCTCATCCGCGCCCCGCTTGTCGGCTGGGGCTCAGTGCAAACGATCCTCGAACTCGCGGGCGCTGCCGCGGTCCTCACAGCGTTCGCACTAAACGAGCGTCGCACCAACAACCCGCTCTTCCCGTTCTCGATCCTCCGCATCAAGGGACTCGTCGCCGCCAACGTGACCCAGCTCGTCGCGTTCGCCGGCTTTCTCGCGATCTTCTTCTTCGTCACGCTCTACATGCAAGAGGTACTGCACTTCTCGCCGATCCAGGCCGGCGTCGCCTACCTCCCCGTGACGGCAGCATTCGTGATCTCCGCCGGCATCGCGTCACCGCTGATCGCCCGGATCGGAACCCGCCCGGTCATCGTCGCCGGCGCGCTGATCGCCGCCGCCGGGATCTACTTGCTATCCCACGTCCCCGTCCACGGCGCCTACACCAGCGACGTGCTCCCCGGCCTGATCACGATGCCACTCGGTGCCGGTGCCGTATTCGTCGGTGTCACGATCGCCGCAAACGACGGCGTTCCTGCACATCAGGCCGGGCTCGCCGCCGGACTGCTCACCGCGTCACGACAAGTCGGCAGCGCGCTCGGCCTCGCGATCTTCTCCGCGGTCGCCACCGGCCGCACCCAACACGTGCTCGCCACCCGCACACCCCAGGCCGCTGCGCTGACCGCCGGCTACCAACGCGCCCTGCTTCTCGCCAGCATCTTCGTGCTCGCTTCGGCAATCATCGCCCTACGCTCCAGCCATACGCGCGAAACCGCCCCGTCCGCCGCCATCCCCGCCCAGGTCGCAACAGATGCGGCCGGCCGATGAGGTCTTGCGTCCGACCGCTTATTTGCCACCCACAGAAAAGTGTTCGACAATCCGGTCCGCGTACCACTGCGGCCACGGAGCGTCCGGTTTCTCGGCCGCGTAGTCCTTGTCCAACGAGACCAACAGCCATGTCAGCTCGCTGCGAACCGGCGTCGTCTCCAGGATCTGCGGCAGCTCAGAAAGGTTGGTCAGCCAGTCCGCATACCAGGAGGCCCAGTCGGGATCATCGCCATCGACAATGCGATAGACGGTGTGGTGTGTGTCGCCAGCCTCTTGAAGCAGAGCCGCGATGCGTGTCGACGGGTCGTTGTTCATTCCCAGCAGTCTGGCGGAAGCGGGTCCTCGGCGCCGCCACATTGCTCGGAGGACACCCGGGGTCTCGGGCGCGTCGATCAGACTGGGTGGCTGGTGGTTTGTGGATCCGGAAGTCAGGTGGATTTCAACCTCTTCGTGGAGCTCTTGAGCGCCCCGGCCATCCGCCGCCGCGCACAGCCGGGACAAGTCCGGTCAGGCGGCCTGGCGGCCTCGGGTTTACCCCATTGGGGCAGTCCCGCTTGGCCCTCTACTAGGCCCGCGGGTTCTCGACATGGCAATACAGGCGCCGTGCGCGGTTCGGCGTAGGGAGAAACTGCGGCGGCTCAGCGAAGGCAAACGATCGCAGGTAGTAGTGTCTTGGCCGGGATGGAGGAGACTCGCCATCGGTTCCACGAAGCGCTGACGGAACTCGAGCAGAAGACCCTCGACGGGTTTGAGCTCGTGATCGAGCAGTTGGACAGGGCACTCCAATCGGTTGTCTCGCGGGACCTGGAGCTAGCCGAGACGGTGGTCGCCGGTGATGACCGCGTGAATAGGCGCTACCGGGAGATCCACGAGGACGCGCTCTCGCTGCTGGCACGCCAGACTCCGGTCGCCAACGACCTGCGGCTCGTCGCGGCATTGTTGGACATCGTGCGCTGCATTGAGCGGATGGGCGATCAGTGCGCGAACATCGCCAAGCTGGTTCCGCTGTCGGGCTCCGGGGCGTCGACGGACGCCGACATCCTCGCGACGATCGAGCGGATGGGTGAGCTGGTGCGCTCGCAGGTATCGGAGGCCGCGGAGGCGTTTGACACGCGAGACGTCGCGCTGGCTCGGGACCTCGTCGGCCGTGACCGGGAGGTCAACAGACTCGACCGCGACGTGTTCACCCGCGCGGTTGAGGTTGGGGACAATCTTGAGGTTCGCGAGTGGGCGATGTTCATGATCCTCGTCGCGCGTTGCCTAGAGCGCATCGCCGAGAACGCGATCTTTATCGCCGAACAGACGGTGTTCGTCGCGATCGGGCTGTTCCGCGAGATCCAGAGCGAATCGCAGCTCGCATAACGCGACGTTCGCCCTGCCCACGGCGCGACCAGCCAATCCCCGGGGCGTGGATCCCCGCTCGACGACCCTGCTGCTATCTGTTTGCGCCCTGCTCCTACCGGCGGTTGCGCCCACGGCGAACGCGCCGACGAGACACGGACTAGGGGTTCCCTGATGCGAAGCAGGCCCCACCGGGCGGACACTCTGCGCACGGAGTGAGGCACCAGCGCTAGGGCGAGTTCTGAGAAGACGATGTCCGCTTGTGGTGAGCTGTGAAGAAGCCGAGAGAAGAGCGCGTGACGGACGGCTCAGTGGTGGTGGCGGGTGAAGGCCGAAATCCCTGAGTACGCAGTCCAGGACGAGGTGTACGTCGACCCAGCGCGGACGGCGCTGGTCGTGATCGACATGCAGAACGACTTCGTCAAGCAGGGAGGCAGCCTGCTCGTGCCGGACGCCGAGGCGACCGTCCCCGTGATCAAGGGCCTGCTGGCCCTCGCCCGGTCCAGCCACGTGCGCGTCGTCTACAGCCAGGACACCCACCGCACGGGCGATCCCGAATGGGAGATATGGCCCGAGCATTGCCGCGAGGGCAGCTGGGGGTGGGAGATCGTCGCCGAACTTGCCCCTGGGGCCGACGACACCGTCCTTCCCAAGTTCCACTACGACGCGTTCTACAACACCCCGCTTGACCACCTGCTGCGGCACTGGGGCGTCGACACGCTAGTGCTCTGCGGCACCGTCGCGAACATCTCCGTGCAGTACACGGCGGCGAGTGCCGCGCTGCGCCGGTACAACGTCGTAATCCCGCGCGACGCGATCTCGGCGCTCGAACCCTTCGATCTAGAGGCATCACTGCGCCAGACCGCGTTCGTTTTCGCAGGGCGGTTGACGACGGCCAACGGGGTGAGCGTGCTGTGATGGCGTCCGGAGCGCGTCGCTCCGGCACCAAGCATCCATGTCCTTTCCCGTCCGGCGCACTCGGACGTTAGGCTCGCAGCCATGGGAGTCATGGCACTGGTTGGGACACGCAAGGGCCTCTTCTTGCTCAGGGCGAAGGACGATCACCGTTGGCGGACCGAAGGGCCGCTCCTTGAGGGCTGGGGCGTGTACCACGCGATTGTCGACGAGCGCGACGGTACCTTCTACGTGGCGGCGAACCACACAACGTACGGCCCGACGGTCCAGCGCTCCACGGACGGGGGAAAGACGTGGAGGCGATCGCGGCAGATCGGCCTGCCCGAGGAGTCTGGGCTGATCCTGAATGCAACGTGGCACATCGAGCCAGGGAGGCCGCAGGAGCCTCGGAGGCTGTATCTCGGGGGCGATCCCGGCGTCCTGTTTCGCTCCGACGACGGCGGCGAGAGCTGGGAGCCGAATCGCGGCATTCTCGAGCATCCGACTCGCGACCGCTGGTTCGCAGGTGCCGGAGGGCTGACCTGCCATTCGATCCAACTCGACCCGCGCGACTCCGAGCGTATGTACGTCGGCATCACGTCGGCCGGGACGTTTCGCTCGGATGACGGCGGCGAGACGTGGCTTCCCCGCAACAAGAAGGTCGCCGGCGACTTCCTTCCCGACCCCTACGCGGAGGTCGGGCAGTGCCCGCACAAGCTGCTGCTCCACCCAGCCAGTCCGGATCGGCTCTGGCAGCAAAACCACTGTGGCGTCTATCGCTCCGACGACCGCGGCGACTCTTGGTTGCGGCTGGACGGAAACGGGCTGCCGACCGGCTTTGGCTTTCCGCTCATGCTCGATCCCAACGATCCGGACGCGGCATTCGTGATGCCAGAGAAGGGCTTTGAGTATCACTACAGCGCCGAGGGACGGCTCGCCGTGTACCGGACCAGGGATGCCGGCGAGACATGGGAGTCCATGTCGAATGGGCTCCCCCAGCAGGCGTGGGCCGCGGTCCTCCGAGAGGCCTCCGCCTTCGACGCGGACTCGCTCTACTTCGGGACCCAGGGCGGCTCGTTCTTCGCGCTCGCCGACGGTGCCTGGGTGGAAGCGGCGCGCTACCTACCCCCGATCCTGTCAGTGGAGGTCACATCGTGGTCCGCGTAACGGTGCCGAGTGTGCTCGCGACGCAAGCGGAGGGGCGAGCACGTTTCGATATCGAGGCGGAGACCGTACGGGACGCCCTGCGCGCACTACCCGTATCGGACCTGCTGTTCAACGAGCTGGGCGAGCTCAGGCAGCATCTCAACGTGTACGTGGATGGGACGGACATGCGGGACAGCGGCGGATTGGCGTGCCCGCTCGCAGGTGCCCACGAGGTGCGCATCGTCGCCATGGTCTCCGGCGGCTAGTACACCTCAGCGGGCGCTCCCGGCGTTATGCTGGCGGCGGATGGCTGTTCCCGGGGGAACGGACACGAGGGCGGCGCTGGCCGGCCGAGGCAGCGAGTGCGCGAGACTGGACGAGCTGCTGACCGAGGCGCGTCTCGGGCAGAGTGCAGTGCTGGTCGTGCGGGGCAATCCGGGCATCGGCAAGTCGGTGTTGCTGGATTACGCCGCCGAGCGCGCCGAGGGCTGTCGGGTGGTCCGTGCCCTCGGAGTGGAGTGGGAGATGGAGCTTCCGTTCGCGGGCCTGCATCAACTATGCGTGGGACTGCTGGACGGCCTTGAGCGACTGCCGACGCCGCAACGTGACGCGCTGGCGACCGCGTTCGGTTTGAGCTCGGGCACGCAACCAGATCGATTCCTGGTGGGCCTGGCCGTGCTCAGCCTGGTGTCGGACGCGGCGGAGGAGCGACCGCTCGTGTGCCTCGTCGATGACGCCCAGTGGCTTGATCGGTCCTCGGCGCAGGTGCTCGCGTTCGTGGCTCGACGACTGGCCGCGGAGTCGGTCGTGCTCGTCTTCGCAGAGCGCGATCCAGGCGGGCTCGAGGAGCTCTCTGGCCTGCCCGAGTTGCGGCTCGAAGGCTTGCCGAACGCCTCGGCCCGGGAGCTGCTCGCGTCGGTCCTCACCGGTCCGCTCGACGAGCGCGTCCGCGACCGGATCCTGGCCGAGACCGGTGGCAATCCCCTTGCGCTGCTCGAGCTGCCTCGCGAATCGACGCCGGCGGCGCTGGCGGGCGGGTTTGGGCTTCCCGGCGATGGGGCGCTGTCAGGACAGATCGAAGCGAGCTTCGGGCGGCGCGTGGAGCATCTTCCCGCGGGAGCTCAGCGGCTGCTGCTGGTGGCCGCTGCCGATCCGACGGGCGAGCCCGCACTGCTCATGCGCGCCGCGGCGGAGTTAGAGATCCCGATGGAGGAGCTGGCTCCCGCGGAAGCGGATGGGCTGGTCCGGGTCGGGGTGCAGGTCGCGTTTCGCCACTCGTTGCTGCGCTCAGCGATCTACCGCGGCGCCAGCACCGAGATGCGCCGGATGGCGCACGGCGCGCTCGCCGCCGCTACCGATGCCGAACTCGATCCCGATCGTCGCGCCTGGCATCGCGCTCACGCAACCGCCGGGCCCGATGAGGAGGTCGCGGAAGAACTCGAGCGGTCGGCCGAGCGTGCGCGGGCCCGAGGTGGTCTGGCAGCGGCTGCCGCGTTCCTGGAGCGCGCCGCAGCACTCACGGCGGACCCGGGCGGTCGGGCGCGACGCGCACTCGAGGCCGCCACGAGCAAGAACCTGTCTGGTGCCTCTCAGGCCGCCCTGACGTTGCTGGCAACGGCGGCCGCCGGGCCCCTGGATCAGGCCGGCCGAGCGCGGCTGCAGCGTCTCCATGGACAGATCCTCTTGGATCTGAGGCGCGCCGCGGAGGCGGAGCCGCTTCTCCTCGACGCCGCCCGACGGCTCGAGCCGATCGATCCAGGACTGGCACGCGACACGCATTTGGAGGCGCAGCGAGCCGGGAGTGTCGCCGGCCGGCTCGGCCGGGGCATGCTCGAGGCTGCCAAAGCGGCGCACACCGCACCGCCACGACCGGGGGGACCGCGCGCGGTCGACCTACTCCTCGATGGGCTAGCGGTTCGCTTCACCGACGGTTACGCCGCCAGCGCGCAGATGCTCAAGGTGGCCGTCAGCGAGGTCCGGCAGTCGGGGGATGACGCGGGACAGAGCGTCCGATGGCCGTGGTTGGGCCGGCGGGTGGCACCGGACCTGTTCGACGACGACGCTTGGCATTTCTTCGCGATTCGTACCGTTGCAATCGCGCGCGAGCAGGGGGCGCTCGCGGTCCTCCCGCTTGCACTCAACTATCTCGCGTACGAGCTGTGTTTCGAGGGCGATTTGCGGTCCGCGGCCAGAATGGTCGACGAGGCTGACGCCATCGCGGCCGCGACGGGCACCGAAGCGCTCGTGTTCGGGAGACTTTCGCTCGCTGGCGTCCGCGGTGACGAGACGGCGGCGTTGGCCCTGTTCGACGCCGCTGAGGCAGCGGCGATCACGCGCGGTGAGGGTGTTGTGCTGACCTTCTCCGAGCACGCACGCGCGGTCCTGTACAACGGTCTCAGCCGCTACGAAGCCGCGTTCGGCCCCGCGCAGAACGCAAGCGCATTGGACGAGTTGATGATCTCGGTGCAATCGCTACCCGAGCTCATCGAGGCCGCGACCCGCTGCGACAGGCTCGAGACGGCGAACGCTGCCATCGAGTCGTTGTCTGAGCGCGCATCGGCAGCGGGTACCCAGTGGGCGCTCGGCATCACGGCTCGGTCACAGGCGCTGGTGAGCGCGGGCGCGGTTGCCGATCGACTCTTCCGGGAGGCCATCGATCGCCTAGCGCGCTGTCGTCTCGCGCTCGAGCTCGCACGTGCGCATCTTCTCTACGGCGAATGGCTGCGGCGCAACCGACGCCGCACCGACGCTCGCGACCACCTCCGCAAGGCTCAGAGCATGTTCATCTCGATGGGAGCCGAGGCGTTCGCAGGCCGCGCGGCACGCGAATTGCTCGCCACGGGCGAAACGGCTCGGAAGCGCTCAGCCGAGACCCGCGACGAACTCACCGCCCAGGAGACGCAGATTGCGCAGTTCGCTCGCGACGGCCTATCGAACGCCGAGATCGGCGCCCGTTTGTTCATCAGCCCGCGCACCGTCGAGTACCACCTGCGCAAGGTGTTCACCAAGCTGGGGATCACCACGCGCGAGCACTTGGACCGCGTGCTACCGCACGAGTGAGCGCCGCGACCCCCGAGTGACCTCCGCAGCGGGTCGCGAGCGGGGACTGGTGCTTCCCTGATGCGAACCCGGCACTAACCCATCGACACTGTCAGCAGCTTTCGGCGTCCATACCGAGGCTGACACCACAGAAGCCAGTCTTGCCGACCCGCCGAATCCCCGAGGACCGGAGGACAGATGAGCGCGCGCGAAGTTCAGATCGCGTCTGCACAAGTTGGCGATGGGTCAGAGGAGTCCGCGCCTTCGGGTGATTGGACTGCGTGCGGGCCGAGAGCAGTCGAAGCCGGCTCGTGTTCGGGAGGCCCCACGGCCCTAGTCGGGAGGAGCCGTGAACAGAGGCTTCTCGATCGGCTGCCTGAGGCGGTGCGCGAGGGCGAGAGCCGCGCGCTCGTGATCGTGGGCGAGCCGGGGATTGGCAAGACGGCATTGCTGGAGTACCTGGTCGAGTCGGCGTCGGATCTGACGGTCGTTCGGGCGGTGGGGGTCGAGTCGGAGATGGAGCTGGCCTACGCCAGTCTGCATCAGCTGTGCACGCCTCTCCTCGATCGGCTCGAGAGGCTGCCGGCTCCGCAGCGTGGGGCGCTGGAGATCGTGTTCGGCTTGAGCGGCGGTGCCACACCGGATCGGTTTCTCGTCGGGTTGGGGGTTCTCAGTTTGTTGTCGGAGGTGGCGGAGGAACGTCCGCTCTTGTGTGTGGTGGATGACGCGCAGTGGCTGGATCAGTCGTCCGCGCAGACGCTGGCCTTCGTTGCCCGTCGCCTGCTAGCGGAGCCGGTCGGCGTGGTGTTCGCGGCGCGCGAGCCGGGCGAGGAATTTGCGCGCATCTCGCAGCTGGAGGTGCGGGGCGTACACAGCCGCCACGCCCGCGTGCTGCTCACCTCGGCACTGCAATTCAAACTGGATGAGCGAGTGCGGGACAGGATCATCGCCGAGACGCGGGGCAACCCGCTGGCTTTGCTCGAGTTGCCGCGCGGGTTGACGGCTACCCAGCTGGCCGGTGGGTTTGGACTGCTGGAGGCGCAGGCGCTGACCGGACGGATTGAGGAGAGCTTCGTTCGACGACTCGAGGAGCTGGCCGCCGACGCCCGGCGTCTGTTGCTGGTCGCGGCGGCGGAGCCAGTCGGTGATCCGCTGCTGCTATGGCGGGCAACCGCGCGGCTCGGGATCGGGCCTAGGGCGGCGGAAGCCGTGGAGGCACACGGACTGGTGGCGATGGGCGAGCGGGTGATCTTCCGTCATCCGTTGGTGCGCTCAGCGGTGTACAGATCGGCGTCCGTGCGGGAACGCCGAGCCGTCCACCGAGCTTTGGCGGAGGCCACCAATCGCGAGGCCGACCCCGACCGTCGGGCGTGGCATCTGGCTGCGGCCGCGGTGGGGCCGGACGAGCGGGTCGCCGTGGAGCTCGAACGATCTGCCGGCCGCGCGGAGGCACGAGGCGGCCTCGCCGCGACGGCAGCGTTCCTGCAGCGCGCCGTAGCGCTGTCACAGGACCCGGCGCGGCGGGGGGAGCGCGCGCTGGCCGCCGCGCAAGCCAGTCTCGACGCCGGCGCGTTCCATGCGGCTCTCGGGTTATTGATCACGGCAGAGGAGGGACTGCTCGGCGAATTTCAACGTGCCAGGATCGATCTGCTGCGCGCCCACATTGCCTTCGCGGCGGGTCCTCGCAGCGATGCTCCCGCGCTGTTGCTGAAGGCTGCCAGGCGGCTCGAACCATTCGACCTAGGGCTCGCGCGGGAGACGTACCTGGCCGTGTTGTTTACGGCGGCTGGGATGGCCGAGCCGGTTGTCGGAGGTGGCGTGCGCCTCGACGCTTGCCTCGCGGCCCGCGCCCTCCCTCGGACGACGCGTGGTCCGCGTGCCCTCGACCTGCTACTCGACGGGCTAGCAATGCTGGTCATCGACGGACACGCCATCGCGACTCCGACGTTGCAGCGAGCAGCTAGAGCGCTCGCGGACATTCCCGTGGAGGACGTCCTGCGGTGGGGCTGGATGGCGACAGCAGCTAGCGCCTACGTGTGGGACGTGGAGGGCATGCACGCGATCTCCGCCAGACAGGTTCAGCTCGTCCGCGACGCCGGCGCGCTCGCTCATTTGCCCTTTGGCCTCCAGCAGTTGGGCCTAACATGCGCGTGGATGGGCGACTTCGCCGGTGCGGCGTCCTGCGTCTCGGAGTTCCAGAGCGTGGCGACAGCGACCGGGAGTCGTCCGGTCGCGCCCTTTACCTTGCTGAGGCTCCGGGCGCTCCAAGGCAAGGAAGTCGAGACCGCCGCGGCGATAGCGAGCGCGCACGAGCTAGCCGCGGCTGGAGGGCAAGGGATCGCGGGCCTCTATGCGCACTGGGCGGCCGCGGTCCTGTACAACGGCCTCGCCCGCTACGAGGAGGCAGAGTGGGCGGCGCGGCAAGCCACCCCGATCACCCTCAACGTGTGGTCGTACATGTCCGCGCTGCCGGAGCTCGTCGAGGCGGCCGCGCGTACAGGCAACACCGAGCTCGGACGTAACGCGCTCGAGCGACTGGCGGAGACGACGGAGCCCGCTGGCACCGACTTCGCGCTCGGCATGGAAGCCCGTTCCCGCGCGCTGCTGAGTGACGGCGAGACCGCGGAACATCTTTACCGAGAGGCGATCGACCGCCTGGGCCGCACGTCCCTGCGTCCCGAGCTCGCCCGTGCGCACCTGCTCTACGGCGAATGGCTGCGCCGCGAAGGCCGGCGGGTCGATGCGCGTGCCCGGCTCCGCGCCGCGCACGAGCAGTTCACGTCGATCGGGATGGAGGCGTTCGCCGAACGTGCCCACCGGGAGCTCGTGGCGACGGGCGAGACAGCGCGCAAGCGAACGGTCGAGACGCGCGACGATCTGACCCCACAGGAACGGCAGATCGCTCAGTTGGCCCGCGACGGGCTCTCGAACCCGGAGATCGGTGCGCGGCTCTTCCTCAGCCGCCGCACGGTCGAGTGGCACCTGCGCAAGGTGTTCGGGAAGCTCGGGATCCGCTCGCGCCACGAGTTGGCGAATGCCCTTGCTCACTCCGACTCCGAGCCGGAGAGAGCGCAAGCCTACGCTCGCTAATTCGCCGCGACGGCGCGCCCACCGAATAGCGCTTGTCGGAGACGACGACGTTCAGGTCGGGGTCCGCTCCGAGCGTCCAGGGCCAACTCCATGGAGCGGCGATCCGCGATTCCAAGGATCAGGACCGACCGGGGAGCCGACCGGGGCCTCACGGGCGCGACGCGTCAATCGACGCGCCACGCTGGCCAACACCAATCGACCGACGGAGGTCATGGTGAGTCACGACGAGATCGACGCGTCAGGCAACGAGGTCGGCGCTCAGAGGAGGGATGAGCTGCGAGGTCACGCCGGGGACGCCGCGCGTGCTCCCGGCGCCGGCGTCGATGCCTCGATGAAGGCGCCGGCGCGCTCGGTCGTCACGGATCGCGCATCAGACGACACCCACGGCCCCGTGCTCGGGTCCGTGGGTGACAGACCGCCACCGCGACGATCGCTCTCGTCGGACGATCGCAAACTGTTGGTCGGATCGCTCGGCGTTCTGCTGGCGGTGTTCGCGTTGGTCTCCTCGAACGTAGCGGCGAACCACTCGCCGAAGCCTCACGGTCTCCCCATCGGGATCGTCGGGGCGCCGGCGGTGGCCGGTGTCGCCGGTGCTGAACTCGCCCGGGCGGCCCCGGGCGCCTTCGACGTCCATGTTTACGGGTCGCTGACCTCGGCCAGGACCGCCGTGCTTCACCGTTCGGTCTACGGGGCGTTCGAGCCCGTCCCAGCGCCGGTTCTGCTGGTGGCCAGCGCGGCCAGTCCCCCCGTGGCCGCGTTGCTGCGGAGAACTTTTTCAGGGCGGCCAGCCGGTCGGGTCGGGCTCTGGCCGCCCACGATCTGGTGCCCCTGCCGTCATCCGACTCCAGTGGGGCCACAAGCTTCTCTGTCGTCCTAAGCCTCATCCTCGCGGGGCTGGTGGGGGCCTCGCTGGTCTATGCATTCGCCGGGAACCGCCCCGATGCCGTCCGGGTGGGGATCACGGTGGCCCTCGGAGTCGCTGCCGGACTGGTCACGGCGCTGATCACGAACGTCCTCATAGGCGCGTACCCTGACCACTTCTTCGCGGTGTGGGGGGTGGCCACGCTGTTCGTCTTCGCGATTGGCTTGCCGATCGCCGCCTTTCAAGCGATTTTCGCAATCGCCGGGACGGCGATCGGGTGGATCCTGTTCCTGGTCATCGGCAACCCGGCCTCTGGGGGAAGCTCGGCCCCCGAGCTGCTCCCCGGCTTCTGGCGAACCCTGAGTCAACTGCTGCCACCTGGTGCCGGCGTCACAGCTCTGCGCGACGTCGTGTACTTCAACGGTTACGGGAGGTCTGACGCCCTCATCGTTCGGCCACCGCGGCCGGCTAAGCGGCAGGAGCCTTCGGTGCCGGTGCTCAAAGGCACCTCCCATGAGCGCGCAGAGGCGTGCCGAGCGCTGATTCAAGGATCCGGACCAAACCAGGGAGCTGACCAGGGACTCACGGGCGCGACCGGTCAGTCGACGCGGCAGGCTGCTGCCACTAGCAATCGACCCACGGAGGTCAGCATGAGCGGCGAGGACCGCCAAACGGAAGATGGCCAGACCCCGCTGATCTTCATACACGGGGCGTGGCTGTCGTCGCGGAGCTGGGAGAACTACCTGGACTACTTCGGCACGCGCGGCTTCGCAGTCTCAGCGCCCGAGTGGCCACGGAAGCAAGGCGATGTCGAGGCGATCCGTGAGGGCGCTGAGGCGTCGGCCGGCCTCGGGGTGCAGGAGATCGTCGACCACTACGAGCAACTGATCCGCGACCTCGATCGGCCGCCGGTGCTGATCGGCCACTCGTACGGCGGACTGTTCGTCGAGCTGCTGCTCGACCGCGGACTCGGACGAGCCGGGGTGGCGATGAGTCCCGCACCACCAAAGGGGATCCTCGTGCTGCCGTTCTCGACGCTGAAGTCGGCCGCGCCCGCACTCGCGCATCCCTCGAAGTGGCATGGCGTCGTCACGCTCACGCCCGAGGAGTTCACCTATGCGTTCGTGAATACTTTCCCTGAGGAGGACGCGGCCGCCGCCTACGAGCGGTACGCGGTTCCCGAGACCGGGCAGATCTTCTACGAGGGCGGGTTCGCGAACTTCCATCTGCACCCGCCTACCGAGGTTCACTTCAAGAACGAGGACCGCGCGCCGCTGCTGCTCGTCGGCGCGACCGAGGACCACACCGTTCCGGCGTCGGTGACCAAGGCGCAGTACAAGCGCTACGAGCGCTCGCCGGCCAAGACCGACTACCTCGAGTTCGAGGGCCGGCCGCACCTGCACATGGTCGCCCCCGACTGGCCGGAGGTCGCCGCCGCGATCGACAGCTGGCTCGACGGCGTGGTCGACGCACCGGTTGGCGCCACGCAGCAGGCCTCGTAGGGTCGACGTTGATGGATCTCGAGCTCGAGTCGACGCTGGGCGACGCGCGTGGGTTGCAGGCGACCCCCGTGGCCAACGTAGGCGTTCACTCTTCGGATGGAACACGAATATGGTCGAGCTGACCGCGAGGGGCGATGCGGAGCAGGTCGAGGCGCGGCTGCGCGAGGCGCTCGATGCGCATGGCCTGCAGCTGTTCGCGCGCATCGACCATGCCGCCGGCGCCCGCAAGGCAGACGTCGAGCTGGAAGCCAACGTCCTGCTGATCTTCGGCAACACGCGCGTCGGCACCCCCCTGATGCGGGCCGACCCCCGCGTTGGCATCGAGCTGCCGCTGCGAATGCTGATCTGGCAGGACCCCGACGGGACGCATGTCGGCTACCTCGACCCCCGCGAACTGGCCGACCGCTATGCCCTCGACGGCCACCAGGAGACACTCGAGCGGCAGACCGCGGTGCTCACCAAGCTGGCCGCCGCGACGGTGTGAGGACCAGACCGGGGAGCTGACCAGGGACTCACGGGCGCGACCAATCAGCCCGGGCGACAAGCTGCGACCAGTACCAATCGAGCGACGGAGGTCACGATGAGCAGCGCCGATCTCAGCACCGACGGAGCGCCCACATACTTGGGAGGCGGTGACCCCGGCGGCAGGTTCACCGACTATTACCCGGCGTGGCTTGACGACCTGGCCGACGACGTCACCGTGGAGGGTTCGATGTTGGACGGCGCCGTGCAGGGCGCGGAGGCCGTCCGGACCATCATCGTCACCATCCGCGCGCTCTATGGCGATTCCCAGGAGTTCCGCTTCGTTGGACCCAGCGGCGACAACGGCTGGCTTGAGGACTACGTAGCTCAGGTCGGCGGTAAGCACCTCGGTTGTGTCAACCTGGTCACCCGCAACGCCGCCGGCCAGACCCAGCACATCGTGGCGGGCTACCGGCCACTCAGCTCGCTGCTGCTGTTCTCCCGGCTACTGGGCGAGAAGTTCGCCGGCACCCCGATCGGCGAGCACTTCCTCGCCAGCGAGTCCTGAAACGGACGTACCCACGCCCGCCAACACCCACGGAGGTTGAACATGAGCAGCACCGACGTCACCACCGGTCCGGCAACCGGCACTCCCCAACTCCGGACATCCGACCTGAAGCTCGAGGTCGTAACGCTGCCCGTCTCCGATGTCGATCGAGCAAAGGCGTTCTACCAGAGCCTCGGATGGCGCCTGGACGCCGACATAGTTGTCGGCGATGACTTCCGGGTGGTCCAGCTGACGCCGCCACACTCGGCGTGCTCGATCTCGTTCGGGAAGGGCGTGACCACTGGACAGCCTGGCTCTGTCCAGCGACTGATCCTAGCCGTCGATGACATCAACGTGGCGCGCGAGGATGTGAGGAGGTGCGGAGTCGAGGTCAGCGGGGTGTTCCACCTCGCCGGCGGACGGGTTCCGGGCCCCGACCCGCAGGGTCGCTCCTACCAGACCTATGCCTCGTTCAGCGATCCTGACGGCAACGGATGGCTGCTCCAGGAGATCACGACGCGGCTTCCAGGTCGGGAGTGGCAGGACTGACGCTGGACGCTTCCCTCGCGGGCTCCACGAGACCGCCGAGCACCCGTTGAGGCACCGATTGCGACCTAAGAACTGGCAGTTGATCCCCGACAGGAGGGCCCTGTGACTGCGACATCACCAACCATCGGCCGGCACCAGGAATCACCCACCAGGGTGGTCGCCGCCGCCAACGGGGTCGACTACGCGCATCGGCATGTCGGCGAAGGTACGCCGCCGTTGGTGCTGCTACAGCACTTTCGCGGCAATCTTGACAACTGGGATCCAGCGCTGATTGACGCGCTCGCGACCGATCGCAGGGTCCTAACGTTCGATAACGCCGGAGTCGGCGGGTCGACGGGAACTACGCCGAGCACGTTCACGCAGATGGCGATCGACGCGCTCGCATTCTTCGAAGCGATGGAGTTCGACCAGGTCGACATTCTCGGATTCTCGATCGGCAGCTTCGTCGCCCAAGAGATCGCGCTGATCAGGCCCGGGTTCGTCCGGCATCTGATCCTCGCATCATCAGCACCCCAGGGTGCGGCCGGCATGCACGGTTGGGCGCCTGACGTCATTGGCGCGGTTGGCGGCCGTACGCCAAACCCCGACGGCTACCTGAGTGTCTTCTTCACTGGCTCACCCCTGAGCCGACAATCGGGCAGGGAGACACTCGAACGCCTCACCGCCCGGGCGGAGAATCGAGACAAGGCCACGACCTGGCAAACCCGACAGGCGCAATACGACGCCGTCTGCGCCTGGGGGATCCCGGATCACGCCAGGTTGCAGCGAGTTAGCGCGATCGACATGCCGGTGTTCGTCGCGAACGGCGACAGCGATCCGATGGTTCTCCCGCACTTTTCCTACCTCCTCGCCGGCCTGATTCCGCAAGCGCAGGTGAAGATCTACCCGGACTCCGCGCACGGCTTCCTGTTCCAGCACCACGCTGAGTTCGCCGGCGACGTCGAAGCATTCCTCAGCGCTGCAGCTTGACCTCAGCACAAGGCAGCGCCGGCGTCCCAAAACCGCGCATGCGGACAAGGGTGCGCACCAGGGTGTCACGGGCGCGACGCACGAACGGCAAGTTCACCTTTAGGGCATCATCAAAGCCAGCGGTCCGTCAGGACCTGTCACGGGAGTTCCTCGTGTCCATCAAGAAGGGTCTGCCAGCTGTGGTCGCGACACTGACGCTCGCCGGCGGCGTGGCTGCGCCGGTACCACTTTCCGCGAGCGCCGCCACCCCAGCATGCGGTCCAAGCTGCCTTTCGGTTTTCAGCCCTGAACTCGGTACGTACGCGCACCCCAACTTCGTCGAGCACGTATTCGGAGGGGTAGCGATGGTCGGCCAGCCGACGGGCCTCAACACTGCCAGCAGCTCGGACTCGTCGGAAGACTTCATCAACCCCCATCCGGGCGACGTCGCCGACTACTACGCGATGGGGCTGGTGTCCGCCGAGGTAAACAGTCACTACCAGAATTTCACCGCATCACAGCTCGAGTATGCACCGGGGGGAATCCCCAGCGGACTATGCGTGGGCGTCGCAGGTGACCCATTCGAGACCGAAGCACTGAGCTTGCAGCCGTGCACGGTTCCGGGTCGGACCGTCTGGATCATCGTTACGACGCTCTCACCCGCAACCTCCGCCGCCCATCTGTTCCCAATCGTGAGTCGCGCCACGACCGACTTTTCCCGGCCGTTCGCGATGAGCTATCCGCGCCACGTCGACACGACTGAGACTCTGGCCCCGATCCGCCTCCGTCGTCTCCAGTTCCAGGGGCACGAGCGCACCTTGCCGGCTGATCAGCTCTGGGGTGTCGTCCACGGAATCCTGCCTTAGGAAGCTGTACCTCAAGTGGACGGAACTCGATGGCGTCGCCCGGTGCGGCGCCATCGTCGTCAGGGTCGAACGCTGTGCGGAGGCCTCCGAGGACCACCGGGGTCGGGTGCAGACCAGTGTGTCACGGGCGCGACCGTCACATGCCACCGTCACGCTTCGCGCCGTCATCAACCCACCTGGTCATCACGACCTGTGAAGGGAGTTCGCAATGTGCAGCAAGGGGACGGTCCGCGCCGCAGCAGTGGCGCTCATCGTCGCAGGAGCGAGTGCGGCAGCGGCACTCTCCGCGAGCGCGGCCAGCCGCCCACGCGTTCGGCACCATGGGCTCGGCGCCACCAAGCCAACCATCGTCCTCGTTCACGGAGCGTGGGCCGACTCTGGAAGCTGGGACGCCGTCGTCACACGACTGCAGCACGACGGGTACGTCGCCTGGGCTCCGCCGAATCCGCTGATGGGCTTGGCAACCGATTCGGCCACCATCGCTGATTTCTTGCACAGGATCTCGCGTCCAATCGTGCTCGTCGGACATTCCTACGGCGGCGAGGTGATCACCAACGCGGCCTACCGTGATAGGCAGGTCAAGGCTCTCGTGTACGTCGACGCCTACATCCCGGCGCAGGGTGACTCGCTCGAGTCGCTCACCGGCGCCGGGTCCTGCTTTGCCGTGCCGCCGGCGGACCTTGCCAATCTGTTCAACTTCGTTCCGTTCCCGGGTGCCCCATCGGGCGTCGTCGACGCATACGTCAAGCAGAGCGTATTCCCGGGGTGCTTCGCCAACGGGCTCCCCGCCCCCGAGGGAGCGGAGCTAGCCGCCACCCAGCGGCCGCTGGCGACCAACGCCCTCACGGACCCGTCAGGCCCTCCCGCCTGGGCCACCATCCCGTCCTGGGCCGTCGTGGGCACCGCCGACCACGTGATACCACCCGTTGACCAACTCTCGATGGCGCACAACGCCGGCGCCCACATCACCGAGATCGACGCCCCACACCTCTCGATGATCGCCGACCCCAGAGCTGTCACGAGCGTCATCGAGCAGGCAGCGAACCGCACCGGCTGAACCGAGCCGCAGAGCAACTCCGGATCGTGACCAGAGAGCCGATAGAAGTAGCAGGGTTTGGCTGGGATGGAGGAGACTCGCCATCGGTTCCACGAAGCGGTGACGGAACTCGAGCAGAAGACCCTCGACGGGTTTGAACTCGTGATCGAGCAGTTGGACAGGGCACTCCAATCGGTTGGCTCGCGGGACCTGGAGCTAGCCGAGACGGTGTTCGTCGCGATCGGGCTGTTCCGCGAGATCCAGAGCGAATCGCAGCTCGCATAACGCGACGTTCGCCCTGCCCACGGCGCGACCAGCCGATCCCCGGGCGTGGATCCCCGCTCGACGACCGCGCAGGCATCGGTTTGCGCTTCCGGCGACTCGGGGATCACATCCGTAAATGCTGCCGGACGCCGACGTCGTGGCCGACTTTAGGTTTGTGGACGACCTTCCCTTGACCCGGGATGCGATCGCATTCGCCCAAGATCGCCACCGATACCAGCGGCGTGCGGCAGATGGCGCGCCGTTCCTGCTGCACCCCCTCGAGGTGTCCTCGATCCTCAAGAGCTGCGACTGTCCCGACCACGTCCTCGCGGCCGCGGTGCCGCACGACGTGCTCGAAGACACCGACGCGGAGCGATCCGATCTAACCGCCCGTTTTGGCTCTGCAGTCGCTGAGCTGGTTGCGCTCGTCAGCGACGACCCTGGAAACGGGGACGAGGAGCTCCGAAAGGATGACGTGCGCGAGCGGGTGCGACATGCCGGCGGGTATGCGCTCGCCTTATATGGAGCCGACAAGGTCAGCAAGATTCGTGAGTTGCGCATGCTGATGGCGACTGGACTGGACGGGGACGCGGCCGCGGTCGAGCTGCGGCGTTATCGAAAATCGCTGGACATGCTCGAGCAAACCGTCGACAGTCAGGTGGTCGAACTGCTGCGGTTCGAGGTAGAGGCTCTCGAAGCGCTGCCGCCCCAACCACGCGCGCCCGCAAGCGCTCCCAGCCTCCGAACTAACTGACTCGCCAGCTCAGGGGGCAGGCCCCGACTGCAAGCGGGCGAGACAACGTCTGTCTGGCCGGCGGTGTCCTCGACCGAGCCAAGCAGCGGGTCGGTCATTGTCGCGCTGGCCAGGAGCCAACCGGCCGGGCGCTTACGATGGGCGGTGCTGCGACCGGTGCGACAATCGCGTCACCGCTGGAAAGGGGTGGGATGGACTCGATCACGTCATCGATGACTCGCGAGGAGATCGCCGCCGTGCTGGACCGCGGCAGGCTGTACGACCCGGGTCGAGACAGCCTTTACACGGTCGACGAGCTGATGGCCGGCTATGAGTCGGACGCCCCCATGCGGAGTCTCGACGCCCGGATCGCGGCGCACGTCAAGGCTTGCGGGATTCCGCCTGCAGATGTCGACGAGGCGATCGCGCAGGTCGTCCACGACCAGGGCGTCGACCAAGCCATGCGCGCCTACGTGGCGGCGGCTGTTGCCGAGGGACGGCACATCGTCGGTGTCATGGGTGGGTCGTCGACCCCGAGGGATGCGCCCGCCTATCGACTAGCGGCGGTAACAGCGAAGGCGGTCAGCGAGGCGGGGTTCCAGGTGGCTACCGGTGGAGGCCTGGGGATCATGGAGGCCGGGAACCTCGGCGCCTACTTCGCCGGACGGCCAGACGACGAGCTGGACGCCGCCATCGAGGACTTGAAGCGCTGCCCGGTCTACCTCAGAAGCGAAGCGCAGTATTTCGACACGGCACGCTTGATCACCGCCGGACAGCCAGCCGGCGCGCCGAGCCTTGCCGTCGCCACCTGGCGCTACGACGACGAGCCGATTAGCCAGTTCGCCACCCACATCGCGAAGCTGTTCCAGAACTCCGTGCGCGAGGACGGTCTGTTGAGCATCGCGGACGCAGGCATCGCGTACTTCGAGGGCGGCTTCGGCACGCTTCGCGAGATCTTCCAGGACCTCGCCCAGAACGGCTCCGCGCGCCCGGTGGACCAAATGGCCATGGTCTTCGTGGACCCCGCCGCTTACGGTCAACCCGGCTCAGCCTTCCACCTGGCCCGTGCCCGCGCCCGCGGCGCCGCACCGCCGTTCGACGAGCTCATAACACTCGCTGACACGGCGGACTTGGTCGTGACCGCGATGACAGCTGCCCGTCGACGGTCCGACTCGATCGGGTAACCGGCGCGCTGGTCGTTCGCATCCCGCGGGCGTCACCGAGGTCGGTGATCACGCCTGACGCGGCTCTCGGACACGCGCGCGCATGCGCTCCGACTAGGGCATACACGGGCGCGAGCGGAAGCTCGGTGACGCAAGGTGTGTCCCGTCGGAGCCGGCCGCCGATCCCCGGCCGACACCCGCAACCGAAGGCGCGATGGCGAGGGCACACCAACGGGTGCTCTCGCAAAGGAGAAACCATGGCGACCATCCACTTCAACCAGATCAGCATGTCGACGCCAGAGCATTTCGTCGCCGCTCTGACCGACTTCGGACCGGGCCACTCGGAGGTGTTTGGCAACAGCGCCGACAGCTATCTCAAGGTGCACGACCAAGGGGTTGATTGGGCGGACGTTACGGAGGGATCGCGCGGTATCTGGGAACGCCTCGAGTACTGCTGGCTCGATCCCAACCGGGTCGTCGTGACGACGATCGACTCGAACGTGTGGGGAGGCCACTCGGGGCATGCCTACACCTTCACCCGGCGCCCCGAAGGCATGACCGAGATCGACTATGTGGTGGTACGCGAGGGCAAGAACATCAGGGGGCGTGTGCTCGCGTTGATACTTGGCACCGTCGGCAAGGGCGTGCTGCGGAAAGCATTTGAGAATGCCATCACCGCCATCGAAGCCCGCCACGACGATACGAGTTCACTCCGACGCGCCGACGGGCGCGATGGCGTCGGCCCGGGCACGACCTCGGGCTTCATGTCATAGCCTGGTCAAAGCCAGCGACCCAACTCAGAACAGCTGGTTCTCGCCTCCGAAGATCTGGCTCACGGAACCCTGGGTGAAGATCTGGCGGATCGTGTCGGCGAGCAGCGGCGCGCACGACAACACGACGACGTTCTCGGGCGCGCCGTCGCGCAGCGGGATCGTGTCCGTGACCACCACCTGCTCGAAGGCGGAGTTCGCGATCCGCTCGTAGGCCGGACCCGAGAACACCGGGTGCGTGCAGGCAGCGAACACGCGCGCGGCACCCTCGTCGAGGACGGTCTGCCCGGCCGCGATCAGGGTGCCGGCGGTGTCGATGATGTCGTCGAGGATCACGGCGGTCTTGCCACCCACGTCGCCGATCACGTAACCGACCTCTGCCACCTGCTGGGCCGGGCGCTCCTTGGTCATCAGCGCCAGATCGGCGCCGATCATCTCGGCGAACTTGTGGTTGAGCTTCACGCGCCCGACGTCGGGAGCGACCACGACCAGGTCGTCGAGCTCGAGACCCCGGAAGTAGTCGGCGATCAAGAGCAGCGCGGTCATGTGATCGACCGGCCTGCGGAAGAAGCCCTGGATCTGACCGGCGTGGAGGTCGATCGTGAGCATCCGGTCGATGCCGGCAGTCTCGAGGAGCTGGGCCACCAGCCGGGCGGTGATCGGCTCGCGCAGGGCGGATTTCTTGTCCTGGCGCGAGTAGCCGTACCACGGCATCACCGCGACCACCCGGTGCGCGGAGGCGCCGACGGCGGCGTCGATCATCACTAATAGCTCCATCATGGCGTCGTTGGCGCTGATCTCGGTCTCGGGGTTGGCGCACGTGGGCTGGACGATGAACACTTCCGCCCCGCGCACCGACTCCTCGAAGCGGCAGTACACCTCGCCGGCCGAGAAAGTCTTGAGCGTTATGTGGCTGAGCTCGATCCCGAGCTCGTGGCCGATCGCCCCCGCAAGCGCCGGATTGGCGCGACCTGTGACCAGCATCAGCTTCCGGCCCGTGACGATCGGCAAGCTGCCGGTTGCTGCCCTCGTCTCGCTCGCGTCCATGGGGATCACGCGGGCGCGCGCGAGCGGCCTCGATCGCTTACGGCGAGAAAAGAACCGCTTGCCTACCTCAGCGCCACCACCGTAGCGCCTGCCTAGCAACGGAAGTGCAGCCGGTCGGGTTCGCAGGAGCTGCGGCGGGCAGGCCTGCTCATCCGCGGTCACCCCGCCACCACCGGGACTTCACGCGACCCCGCAATCACACCGCCCACCTCGTGTAGTGCGTCCGCCGCGTCGTGGCTGAGGGAGTACTTCGCGTAACGCGTGCCGGCGAAGTGCTCGCCCATGAGCTGGGACCAGGGCAGCACCCAGCCGAGCGGCCGGTGGCTGACCACGATCCGGGCGGCTTGGCCAGCCTCGTTGAAACGCACTACCACGACGCTGCCGATCGGTTCACCCCGCAGCACGGACGTGTAGTCCTCGACGAAGTGGTGGTCTCCGTAGGGGCCGACGAAGTTGAACTCCTGATACTCGTACAGCGTCCGCGCAAAGCCGAGGATCGCCCGAATCGCCTCGGGGCCCTCAGCGATCCCGGTCAGCACCGACCCCTCCATCTTCACATCGTCCGCGAGGTTCTCCAGCCACTCTGGCCGGTAGTCCCGGCGGTGCCGGCTCGTGTCGCCGCTGCCCAGATACGTCGTCGTCATCGGTGGAATCAGTTTCGAGGGTGCGCGTCCGGCTCGCACCCGTGAGCTCCCTAGTGCTGACCCTGGAGCTGCGACGCAGAGCCGATCAACCGGCCCGCCACGCTCCTCCAGAAATCTGTCCGCGAGGACGGACTCCTGAGCTCGCGGACGCCGGGGGTGGCCTACCTCATCCGGATGACTCGCGGCGCGACGCTGATGAATACGGGCAGACCCGGGAGCCGACTAGGGCATACCCGGGTGCGAGGGGACTCGCCACGACGCAAGCTATGTCTCACCAGCACCGCGAGACGGAAGGCGACCAATGAACCCTCAAGACAGCCGCGCCGCAGCAGCTCTCGGACACGGCGCTCACACCCGGCCCGAGCGCGAGGACGCCGCGCCGACACCGGATGCGGACGAGCTGCTCGCCGCTCGGCTCGCGACGGCTCCCGGGCTGGTTCGCGCGGGCCCGAGCTGTTGGGATCACGCCCGGACTCCTATCCATGCGCTCTCGATGGAGAGCGCCTACGCCGATCCGCAGCTGCTCCGGGATCTCGGGGCGCGGGGCGCACGGGCCGCCCCACCCATTGGCGTCGAGGTCGTGGTCGGCGCCGAGACCGCCGGTGTGCCGCTGGCCGCGTCGATCTCGCTGACCGCAGAGCTCCCGTTCGCGTTCGTCCGCAAGCCGGGGTATCGCGGGCACGAGATCGACGAACCGCCGGTCCGAGGGGCAGAGGTTGCCGGGCGCCGGGTACTGCTCGTAGACGATGCGATCTCCAGCGGCTCGTCCGTCGAACGCTTCACCGCCTCGCTCGCCGGGGTGGGCGCCGAGGTGGTCGGAGTGTTCGTCCTCGTTGACATGCGTGACGTCGCAGACACCGTCTCGCCGGTGGCAGCCGCCCTCCCGACCGAGGCGGTGAGCACGTATCTGCAGGTGCTCAATCTCGCCACCGCCAACGGGCTGCTGGATCCGGCCCTGCACAGGCTCACCGTCGACGCGATCGTCAACCGATGGCCCGACGACGATCCGCGCTGGGATCTCATTCCAGTGACCGCAGACGGTCCCTTGACTCTCCCGCTACGGGAGGCCTGCCCGTTTGCCGGCGCGAACACGCCCGCGGACCCGGCGACTGCGCGGGTCTGAGATGCCTTACTACCGCTCGTACTACGCTTTCGGGCAGGCGTGGCCGGGGTGGCCGGCGTTCGGTCGATTTCGCCCCACGCGTCAGAAGCAAATCGACGAGGCGCGGTGATCCCGGTTCCTTCGGCGGCCCGGCGGTCAGCGCGATAGCCGAGAGGAGCACGTGATGAGGAAGCCAGGCGACCTGGCGATCGACGCACCGGACGATGCCGTCGAGGAGGCGCTGAGCGATCATCACCTCGACGAACTCGTTGAGATGATCGACCGATCGCGGGCTGACGACCCGTCGCTGGAGACTTCGTCCAGCGACTCTCGCGAAGAATCGAATCACCGCCTGTAGCTGCTTATTGTCGGCCGGCGGGGTGAGAGGTTGACCTGCAGCTCCTCCGGGGGCTGTATTCGCGGGACTCGTCGAGCGCCGGCGCGGTCGTGGACCGCCGGGACGCCCTCAATGTCGTGCTCGAACGAGAATCGGTGATGTGTCGCCGCTCAGTTCTCCTCGTTGCCGAACAGCTGAAGGAAGAACAGGAAGATGTTGAAGATGTCGAGGAAGATGCTCGCCGCGATCGGGACCGCACTCGACATGTCCGCCCGCCGCAGGCGGTTGAAGTCGAAGATCGTGTAGCCGCCGAAGATCACGATGCCCAGCACGGCGTAGATGACGTTGGCGTGGGGGATGTTGACGAAGATCAGCGCCACCCCGAACACGATCAGTGCGAGCAGCGCCCAGAATAGAAAGCGCATCCAGCTGGACAGGTCGCGCCGGGTGGCGTAGCCGATCGCGCCAAGTCCCGCGATCGTCGCCGCCGTGGCGCCGGACGCCTGCCACAGGGCGGCAGGGTCCGCCTTGGCGTACACGGCGATCACCGGGGCGACCGCGAGCCCGAGCGCCAGGCCGAGCCCGAAGAGCAGGCCGATGGCGAGCTGATCACGCCCCCGCGTGGTGGCGAATTGAAGCCCGAAGACGCAGGCAAAGGCGGCGACGAAGAACAGGATTCCCGCGCCGCCGCTGAGGTTGCGACCGATGTAGGCACCGAGCGCGGCAACCCCGACGGTGAGAGCGACCAAGCCCATCACCTGGCCGAACACGGCCCGGACCTGGCCCCCTGCGAGCGGGGCCGTCGCGCTGCCGCGGCCGATGTGGATGTCGCCGGATGTCATTTCGGCAATTCCTCGCCGGCCTGCTCCTCGGCGATGTACGTGGCGTACCAGTCGGGCCAGTTCGCGTCCGGCTGTCCGGTGCGCCGCTCGTGCTCGCCACGGGCCGCCTCGGCACGTCGGAGCGCGCCGGCCAGATCACGTGGCGAGGCGAACATCGTCTCGCTCGCGTCGACGCGGCCGGGAAGCCGGCTCGTGATCTCCTGCAACAGCCACCGGTTGCCGTCCGGGTCGCTGAACTTCGCGAACGAGCCGTAGCTCTGGCGATCGGGAGCCGGGCTGCTGAGGTGCGCGCCGGTCGGCTGGAACTGGGCGCCCGGGGCGCCTGGGTGGAAGACCTCGGTGACCCGCGCTCCCCGAGCCACGAGCTGTTCACGCGCGGCCTCGATGTCGGAGACGATCAGGTACAGGTTCTGGGCCGAGCCGGGCGCCGCCGGGGTCATCTTGGTGCCGAACTGGACCGAGGCCGGTGAGCCGGGTGCGATCGCCTCGAGCTTCAGGTCGAAGTTTTTGACGGTTCCCTCATGCGCGGCTCCGCTGGTGGGAGCTTCGGTAATGCTCATCGCGCCTCCTAGGGAGTTCGTGTCGCAGCTGAGCTTCCCGGCTTTGCGCCCGCCTCGCGCCCGCGGACTCCCTAGTCGGCTCCCTGGCCGACTCCGTAATCGATTCGCGGCGGGCGCTCGAAGTCGGCTCGAGGCCCGCACCAGTCGGCTAACAACCGTCGAGCGTCCGTGGTCCTGCCCGCGACACGACGGCAAATTCCCGGTGTGGACCGCGGGGGACCGGGTCACAGTACGGCTCGATGAGTCCAAGGAGCCAGCCGTCATGCGCCGTAAGGCCGATACCCGTCGTGTCCTAGGCCGTCGCGCCCCGGGCGGTACCGCCACCAACGCAGATTACGTCGGTAAGTACCTGACGGACGAGGTCTTCCTGTATCGCGTTGTCGATGTGCTGGCGACCGGAGCGGGTGAGATGGCCGAGCTCGAGGACTGCTACTGGCTCGACATCGTACGCGTTCCAGTTTCCGACGTGCTTGAGCGGCGGCTTCGAGTCGTGACGCCGACCTGAGCGATCGGCTGGCTGGAGACCCCGGAAGGAGAGGACCCGAGGTCTCCAGCGCAGCGAGCGGCAGGATCAGACGGATGGGACGACCACGTGTTTGACCTCGGCCATGTAGCGTCCGGCTGAGGCGGCGGCTTCCTCCTCGGAGCTGCCGTCTTGCCGGGCGCTCGCGTAGGCGGCGTACCAGTCCCACCAGTTGTGCGGCGGGGCAACCGCCTCGAATTCGCCATGGTGTAGGGATGTTTCATGAAGCAGGCCCGCCAGAGAGGCGACGTCCGGGGAGTCCTTCCACTCGCGGCCGGGAAGCCGAGTCGTGATCTCCTGGAGTACCCAGCTGTTCCCATCCGGATCGCTGAACGACGCGCGTGCGAAGTAGGAGCGCCCTCCTTGCGAGTCGAAGCCGGGCGGCCGCGCCTCCTGGACCTCGCTGACGTCCACGCGGCGGCTGATGAGATCGTCCCGGGCCGCGTCGATGTCCTCGACAACGAGGAACGTGTTTTGGGCAGCCCCTGGCTCAGCCGTGGTGCCGCCCGTGCCGAACTGAATCGAGCACTGCGAGTGAGGCGGCGTGAACTGCACCGTACGGACGGAATCGCTGCGGACCAAGTCGATGTCGAATCGCCATCCGAGGCTCTGATAAAAGGCCTTGGCGCGATCGACGTCGGAGACCGGCAACGTCACGACCTCGAGGTTCATGTCGTAGCCGAGAGCGTCCTGTGTCCCGCTGGCCGGTTGAGTGCTTGCGGCTGTACTCGCCACGTTGGACCTCCATCGGTTGCTGTGGGCCACACGCTCGCGCATTAGCGCCGTGCTCGCGCCCGTGTGGTCCCTAGTCAGAATCCTGGGCGAGGGCCTTGCGCTGTGAGAGGCTTCGCGTCATGCCGTGGTTTCCGAAGCTGTTCTCGGCCTCTGTGCTGGAGCGCATTCGCCGCGACACGGCCGCCGCTCGCGCGGCCGAGCCGGTGCCGTATTTCGATGGGGTCAGGTCCGGCGAGATCGACGCGCTCGTCGGCTCCTTCGCCGGCGAGCCAGAGCTCCATCATCCAGTGCGTGGCCGCGTGAGGGGACGTCCTGCCTTCGAACGGTTCGTGACCGAGATCAACGGCTGGCTGAGCGAGCGAAATGCCGTCTTCAGCCCGGTGGAAAGGATCATCACCGGCACCAGCACCGCGCGCCGCTGCTGGAGCTAGACCCCGAGCTGCGCGAGCCCGACGTCGTCGGCGATTACCAGCGCGCTCTCGCGGCGGGCGATGCCGAAGCCGCCGTGGCGACCTTTGAGCCCGACGCGTACGTCCGCGAGCCTGCCGGCAGTGCCTACATGCATCGTGGCCATGACGAGCTGCTCGCGCTGTATCAGCGATTCTTCTCGAACGGCGGTGGGATCCGGCTCGAGCACTGCGCCCTGACCGACGGTGGCCGCGCGTGCGCGCTCGAATACAACCTGATCCGATGGGGCCGGACGGAACTCCCGCCCGAGGCTGGTCTGGCTGTGTACATCCGTGAAAGCAGCGGCAGGCTCAGCAGCGCTCGCATTTACGACGACCTCGAGCCACCACTAGGCGGCGAACCGTAGCGGCGGCCGGTGCGTTGGCCAGGGGCGTCACGGGCGCGAGGAGCCCTGGCCGATGGGAGGCTGTAATTCGGCGGCCCCGAGGCTGCAATGTAAATGCACCGATGGGCCAGGCGATGAGCTCGACGCACGACGGCGTGTGAGGAGAAGAGATGACCACCACGACGACTCCGTTCCCGACCCACCGCGAACCGCAGTTGCTCGGGCAGACCGTGGTTCTGATCGGCGGCAGCGCCGGCATTGGACTGGAAACCGCGCGGCTCGCCCGTACCGAGGGCGCCGACGTCATCCTCGCTGCCCGGGATGCCGAGCGCCTCAAACACGCGGCAGATGAGGTTGGCGCGCGCAGCACGGCAGCGCTCGACGCGACCGATACGGCCGCGCTGAAGCGATTCTTCGATCGGCTTCCCGACCCGATCGACCATGTACTGGTGACCGGGCCCGGGCCCCGCTATGGCCCACTCCTCGAGATGGAGCCGGCTGAGCTTCGCGACGTGATGACCGACCACATGGTGCTGGGCCTCGACGTCGCGCGAAATGCCGTGGGCAAGATGAGACCCGGCGCCACGCTCCTGCTCATGGGTGGCACCGGGGGCCGGCAGATCGCGCGCGGGCTCGGAATCGTGTCCGCCGCGACCGCCGCGCTGCCTCCGTTCGTGGCATCGCTCGCGCTCGAGATCGCGCCGGTGCGCGTCAACCTCATCGCGGCCGGTTTCGTCGACACACCGCTGTCCGCGTCTCTCCTCGGCGATGGGCTCGACGCGCGGCGCGAGGAATTGCGAGCGACGCTGCCGATCGGGCGCGTGGTCGGGCCAGCCGACGTCGCCGCGCTGGCGGTTCACATCATGACCAACACGGCACTCACCGGCGCGACTTACGACATCGACGGCGGCCAGCAGTTCGTCACCTGAGCTCACACGCGCGGCCGTCTCTACCAGCGACGTCGTGCCGATTTGAGTCATCCGGCATGAACCAGCGTGTTGACTAGGGATCTGCCGGGGGCGACGGGCGCGGCGGAATGCCAAGGTGAGATCGTCAACCCCCAAAGGAGCATCGCGATGTCCACGATCCATTACAACCAGTCGACCACGGCGACGCCCGAGCAGTTCATCGCGGGGCTGACCGACTTCGGCCCCGGACGCGAGAAGATCTTCGGCAAGAGCGCGGACAGCTATCTCAAGGTGCACTCCCAAGGGCCGCACGAGGCGGACGTGACGGAGGGCTCGGGCGGCGTCTGGGAACGCCTGCACTACGACTGGTCCGATCCCAATCGGGTCGTTCTCACGGTGACGGACTCCAACACGTGGGGCGGCCACTCCGGCTACACCTACACGTTCGGGCGTCAGCCTGACGGAACGACCGAGGTGCGCGTCATCAACGTGCGCGAGGGCAAGAACCTCAAGGGCCGCGTGCTCGCGTTGGTCCTTGGCACTGTCGGCAAGGGCGTGTTGGTCAAGGAGTTCGCGAAGACCGTCAAAGCCATCGAAGCCCGCAGCTACGCGAAAGCCGGCTCAAATGCTCCGACCACGGCTAACGCATCCTGAGTTAGCCGCACGCCGCACCAGGTCGTATGCCGCTTCCCCAGCGAGGAAAGCCTGACCAACGGTATCCGGGTGCTCGGCGCTCTGTGCGACGCCGAGCAGGCCCAAGGGCCGGACCGCGCACGGCGAGGCTCGAACCTTGGGCCCTGTGACTCAACTCGATTCTCCTCATGTCCGGTCTACACCACCAGCGCGTGCCCCCTTCCCAACTGGCGGGGGCTGCGGTTGTGCTTGAACTCGGTAGGCGGCGATAGACCGCTGGACGTAGTCGATGAGGTCAGGGCTGAGCCGCTGTAGTCCTTTGCGGTCATACCACCTCACGATCGTCGTTCCGAGGGCGAGCCAGAAGATCAACCCGGCTGCGGCGGTGATGATTCCTCGGGTCAGGCCGGCGTTGCCGGCACTGTTGAAGTAAAGGATCGAGCGGGTGCCGGAGAGGATCTGGCGTAACGGCTCGATTTGGCTGACCAGCTTGAGGGCGCCGGGGAGCGCTTGGACGGGAACGGTTCCACCGGCGGATGCGAGTCCAAGGTAGACGAACAAGAGCAGGGCGAGGAGTTGTCCTTGCGTGCCGAGGATCGCGAACAGGACGAGGGTGCCGGCGGCGACGCTGGCTGCGCAAAGCCAGGTGAAGAGCCACAGGTAGCCGGCGTTCGGGGCGTCCATGCCTAGGAGGCCGATCGCCACTATCAGCATGAGCCCGGTGAGGAGTGCGGTGATGGGAAACGCCATCGCCCATTTGGTCAGCAGCGTCTGCCAGCGGTTGATCGGCAGCGGTGCTAGCTGGCGCCATTTGGGGCCGATCTCGCTGGTGGCGTATCCGGTGGCGGCGTCGACCGTGACGTTGATGACCGTGGCGGCCAGGAAGCCGAATATGAGCGTCAACAGGGCGACGTAGAACGCGCTCAACCCGAGCGCGGAGTGCGATGGTAACGGGCGATAGTCGACGCTCGTGAAGGTGATCGGATCGGCCAGCACCGCGTCGGCCGCCGATCCGGCCGGCGGCGCCGACCGGCTCGCGGCGAGGAGCTGCTGGCCGATCCGATGTGACGCCACGGCGATCGCAGGCGTGAGGACGCCGCTGGCCAGCTCGACCCCGACGGTCCCGGCCCGCTGATTCGCGAGCAGTTGGACTGTGGGCTTGCCGGCAGACGTTCCCGCTGGCAGCCGAAGTCCGGTCAGCGAGAGTAGCGACGCGCTGAACTCTGGTGGGATCACCACGGTGGCGTAGGCGCCGTTGTGGTCCATCCGATCCTTCGCCGTTTGCAGTCGCTCGGGGGCCAGCGACAGCAGGGTCGAGACGGCGCGCGAACTGGTCAGTCCCGACTGCAGCTGGGCTCCGAAGTCGACGTGCCGGGTCCCGATTGTCGCTCCGGCGTCATCGTTGACGATCGAAACGGGCAGTCCGCGGAGATGACCGACCGGGTTCACGACTGAGCCGATGTAGATCACGGTCACTAGCACCATGAGGATCGAGCCGACGATCACCGGGATCGCCCACAGGGCGCGCATCCTCAGCAGGTTTTTGGCCCGCACCTGGTACGGGTCGTGCCCGCCGCTATGAGGAGCTAGCCGAGTCTCCCCCTCGCCGTCCGAGCTGGGTGCGGCGCCGGAGCCGGGCGTGTCGCGTTGGTCTGGTCCCATAATCAACGCTGATCATCCGTCCGGTCAGCATGAACGGGCGGCGCCGACCGAGGAGGCGACACCGCCGGCATCGTCATCGACGGCCGACTATTCTCGATCATGCTCGGATTTGAATGCCGCCGTCGACGTCTTGCACCTCATAGACGTGCAGTGCGTTGGTCGCGGGGCCGTTGATGACGGCCCCGGTGGTGATGTTGAATCGGGAGCCGTGGCATTGGCACATGAGTGTCGTCCCAGTCAGCCGTCCTCCTGATAGCGGGCATGACCGGTCGGCGCAGGTGCAGAGGTCATCGAACGCGTAGAGGCGGTCGTTGACTCGCGCCACCGAGATCCTTCGCTTGAGGTCGTCGAGGTAGTAGGGCACGACGAAGTCGTTGGGGATCGCGTCACCGGGCCCCAGCGTGCGGAGGGTCTCGGCTGCGAGTTCGGTCGTCATCGTCTTCTCCTTCTTCGGGGTGCCTCAGTAGGGGTATGCGGGGATGACTTCTTCCTTGGTCGCGTCGAGACGCAGTTCGCCCGGCGCGCCTGCGGGCACGAACGCGCGACGGGGCATAACCGGGTCGATGCGCTCGTAGCCGGAGCCCAGAGGTGGCCGAGCATCCTCGTCGCCCTTGTTGGGCCACAGTGAGATCGCACGTTCGACGAGGGCGGAGATCGAAAGGGACGGGTTCACTCCCGGATTGGCCGGCATCACGCTGCCGTCCATGACGTGGAGGCCCGGCTGGCCGAACATGCGCAGGTAGGGGTCGACCGCGCCGGTGTCGCTGCTTTCGCCGATCGGGAGCCCGCCGACGAAGTGGGCCGAGGCGTTGCGGTTGATGACCTCGGTCGCGAGCGCCGCCTCGCGGGCTCCCAACTGCATCGCGACACGGTCGACGAAGTCCTCGATCGCCGGGACGTGCACCGACGGCGGCGTTCCGGACGGCTTTGAGTGGAGCAGGCCGTCGTGCCAGTAGAGCTCGATCGAGGTGTCGGTCGTCTGCGAGCAGAGGGCAACGAAGGAGCGCTCGGACCAGTGGCGCGGGTCGGCGGGCAGGATCGCCTGGCTCGGGTGCTTGAGGATCTCCTTGAGCCAGGTCTCGAACGAGTGCTTCTGCTCGCCGTGCTGGTGGTAGGTCCCGAGGAACGCGAAGACGTTGCTTCCAAGCCCCCAGTAGGTCGGCTCGATGCTCGTCACGGGATCCGGCCAGGTGCCCGAGGTGATCGTGACCGACCCCGGCATGATGTGGATCCTCTCCCGATCGCGCTCCCACTCCTCATGCGTGCGCGTGATGTAGAGAAGCTGTTCGGAATTGGTTCGCGCGCGTTTGCCGAGCTCGCTCGACAGGCCGGTCAGGCGACCCTTGTGCTGCATGTGATGCAGGAGCTTGGCCGACCCGTAGGCGTGGGCGGCGACGATCACCTGCTCGGCGGTGTACGTGTTGTGGTGGACGTTTCCGGCGCGTTGCGCCCAGCCGGGGTGACGCGTGTGCACCTCGAACCCGCCTTCCTCGAGCGGCACAAGGTCGAACACCTCGTGCATGTCGTGAACCTGCGCGCCGAGCTGCTCGGCGAGGTAGAGGTAGTTCGTCGTCAGCTTGTTCTTGGCGTTGTGGCCGCAGCCGTTGTTGCAGTTGCCGCAGGAGATGCAGCCGGTGCGCCGGGGCCCGACCCCGCCGAAGTACGGATCGTCGGCCTCGACTCCCGGCGTGCCGAAGTAGACGGCGAGTGGGGCCTTGTTGTGGGTCTCCCCTCGGCCGATGTCGTTCGCGACCTGCTGGATCGCCCGGTCAACGTCGGTGGGCATGTACGGGTAGCGGACGACCCCGAGCATCCTCGCGGCCTGGTCGAAGTACGGCGCCAGCTCCTCAGCCCAATCGGTGATGCCCGCCCATTCCTTCGCCTCGAAGAACTGCTTCGGGGGGACGTACATCGTGCTCGCATAAACATGCGACCCGCCGCCGACGCCCGCGCCGGAGAGGACGAGCACGTCGTCGAGGTACTCGATCCTCTGGACTCCATATAGCTCCGCGGCGGGAAACCAGACGAAGTGCGCCAGGTCCCACTGGGTCTTCGGGATGTCCTCGTCCGCCCAGCGCCGGCCCGATTCCATGACGCCCACGCGGTAGCCCTTCTCGGCGGCGCGAAGCGCGGCGACGCTTCCGCCGAAGCCCGAGCCGATGATCAACACGTCGTAGTTGTAAGCCGCCATCGGGCCGTCCTTCCTAGTCGTTGCCGCCGACGGTTACAGTCACGGTTTCGGTGACTCCTCGCGCCAGTGAGGCCCCTAGTGGGTGCACGGGGGCCTCGGCGGATGACATCGGTGGCCGGCTGCTGCCTCGCACGCTCTCGCGCGCCGCCCGCGTACCGACTGGGGTCCACACGGGGGCGACCGGCGGGGCGGACTGTCACCGTGAGAGCGTCCCGCCACCAGCGACCCACAAGGAGTCGAGACCATGAGGACGACCCACCTACGGCGTACGCTTGTACGCGGCCTTTGCGCAGCGCTGGCAGGGCTTACGCTCGCAGCGGCCGACGCCCAAGCGCTCGACACCGGTCTCACCGCCGGAGCTGGGAGCCCGCTAACGGCCCCGATCTTGCGTATTGAGGGCGGCGCCATTCGCGGCACGGCGGTTTCCGGGGTCTACCAGTTCCTCGGGCTGCCGTATGCGGCGCCCCCGACGGGAGAACTGCGCTGGCGTCCCCCGCAGCCGCCGCGGGAGTGGGACGGCGTCCGCGACGCCACGCAGTTCGGGCCGAGCTGTCCGCAGCCGGCGAGTCTCTTCGCGCCGCCGGCGCCCTTCTCGGAGGACTGCCTGTATCTCAATGTCTACACGTCGACGCTGCGCCGCGACGGTGGCCGGCCGGTGCTCGTGTGGATCCACGGGGGTGGTTTCACCGAGGATGGCGGGCGCAACTACGACGGCTCCAAGCTCGCCGCCGACGGGATCGTCGTGGTCACGATCAACTACAGGCTCGGTGCGCTCGGCTTCCTTGCCCATCCCGCACTCGCCTCGCGACCCGGTGGCCCGTCCGGCAACTATGGCCTGATGGACCAGCAGGCGGCCTTGCGATGGGTCAAGCACAACATTCGCCAGTTCGGCGGCAACCCGAACGATGTGACGATCGCGGGCCAGTCCGCGGGTGGCGTGTCGGTGCTCGCCCAAATGGTCTCGCGCGGGTCGCGCGGGCTGTTTGAACGGGCAATCGTGGAGAGCGGCGCGTTCGCGCTAACGCAGCAGCCGCTCGCGCAGGCCGAAGCCTTCGGCGAGACCTTCGCCGCCAAGGTGGGCTGCGCGAACCAGACGGCCGACTGCCTGCGCCGTGTCCCGGTGGCCGACCTCATCAACCCCAACAACTTCCCGTCCGCTGCCATCCCGGGCGTGATCGACGGCAAGGTCCTGACGGAGTCGATCGGGACGGCGTTGGCCGACGGGCGGTTCGCGCGGGTGCCGATCCTCAACGGCATCAACCACAACGAGGAGTGGATCTTCACCGCCGGCCTGGGCGTGGCCGTGAGCGGCGGAAGGTTCGTGCCGGTGCCTGAGCCGGTCAACGACGAAAACAGCTACGTGGCCGACATCGCCGCCGTCCTGGGAGTCTCGCCCGAGCGCGCCGCGGCGGTCGCGGCCGAGTACCCGCTCGGCACCTACCCGGCACCGATCGTGGCTTTCAGCACGCTCGTGTCGGACGCGAACTTCGCGTGCCCGGCGCTGCAGGTCGATCGCTGGACCTCGGCGCGCGTGCCCACCTTCGCCTATCAGTTCAACGACGACAACGCGCCGTCGCGATTCGCAGACCCGACGAAGCTGCCCCCGATCGCCACGCACTCCTCCGAGTACCAGTACCTGTTCGACCTGCCGAACACCCCGTTCCCCGGCACGCTCACTCCCGACCAGCAGGCGCTCGCCGCCGGCATGCGCGCGGCGTGGGCGAGGTTCGCCGCCGACGGCAACCCATCAACGCCAGCGCTGGCCTGGCCGTCGTTCAGCCAAGGTCAGGCAGTAATGTCCCTCGTGCCCCCGCAGCCGCAGGTCTGGACGGGGTTCTCCGACGCACACCACTGCTCCTTCTGGGCAGCCGGCTAGGGCGTCCTCGTCGCCGCCGTCACGTCCACCACGGCAGTGGGTTTCCCGACGAGGTGCAGCACAGCATGATCCGCACCGACGACGAAGGTCGAAACGCGCAGGGGCTCCGCGCTGACGTGGTGGCGATCGTCACGGGCGGTGCATTCGGCACCGGCCGCGAGGTCGCGCGTGCGCTGACAGACTGGGGCTGGGCGATCGTCATCGTCTACCTCGAGCATCAGCGGACCGCAGAAGACACGGTCGAGGAGATCCTAGACGCGGGCGGCAACGTCGTCGCCGTGCGCGCCGATCCCGCTGACGATCTCGACGTCCAGCGTCTGTTCGCCGAGTCGACCGCTACGTTCGCGGGCGTCGACGTCGTCGTCCACACGACGAGCGGCAGCGACTCGCTGTACCAGCACGCCGCGCGGCATGTCCGTTCGCGTGGCGCGATCGTCAGCACCCCCGCGACTGGCCAGGTAAGCCCCGGGGTTGCCCGACAGTTGCGCGAGCGCGGGATCAGCGTCGGCAGGGCCCCTCCCGACGGAGTGCTGCCGTTCCTCGACAGGTGGCGAAGACAAACAATTGCCTGAGGCTTCGGCGTCGCCTCTAGAGTTGTTCGCAAGATGCCTACCGCCCGGGGGGTTGGTTTCTTCGGCCGGACACACGAGCGCGAACATCTCGACGCCGTGCTCGCTGGGGCGCGCGATGGTCAGAGCGCCGTTCTGGTCGTCCGCGGTGAGGCCGGCATCGGAAAGACCGCCCTGCTCCGCTACGCAGCACGGCAGGCATCCGGACTGCGCACCACCGAGGTCGAAGGGATACAGGCCGAGGTGGAGCTGTCATTCGCGGGGATTCATCGGCTGTGCGCTCCAATGCTCGACGAGATCGAGTTGCTCGCAGAGCCACAGCAGGACGCGCTTCGAGTCGCCTGGGGCATGTCGTCGGGCGACGCCCCGGACCGGTTCCTGGTTGCCGTCGCCGTTCTCAACCTGCTATCCGCGACCGCCGAGAAGCGGCCCCTTCTGTGCCTGGTGGATGACGCTCAGTGGCTCGACGCCGCCTCGGTGCAGGCGCTCGGATTCGTCGCCCGGCGCCTGGTGGCGGAGCCGATCGCGATGGTCTTCTCCCTGCGCGAGCCGATTACCACCCGGGCGCTCGACGGGCTGCCGCAGCTACCGGTCCGAGGATTAGATGAGGCCGACGCGCGTGCTCTGCTGTCGCGAACCGTGATGGGTCCACTCGACGACCGCATCCGGGACCGGATCATCGCCGAAACAGAAGGCAATCCGCTGGCGCTGATGGAGCTGTCGGAGAGGATGAGTCGCTCCGAGCGAGCGGGGGGCTTCGCTCCGCCAGCGGCGAGCGACCTTCCGAGCCAGCTCGAGGAGCGGTACCAGCGACGCATCGCCGCGTTACCCATAGCGACGCAGCGACTCATGCTAGTGGCGGCAGCAGAGCCGCTAGGGGACGCCGGGCTGTTGTGGCGAGCGGCCGACCAACTCTCCATCGACCCTGTCGCGCTGGTTCCCGCGACGGAAGCCGGATTGCTGAATATCGACGACCACGTGCGGTTCCATCACCCCCTGGTGCGCTCGGCGATATATCGAGCCGCGTCCATCGAGGAACGCCGGCGCGTCCATCACGCCCTCGCGGAGGTCAGCCATCCCGCGCTCGCCGCCGAGCGCCGCGCCTGGCACCGCGCCCTCGCGGCGGCCGAGCCAGACGAGGCCGTGGCCGCCGAACTGGAACGCTCGGCAGCACGAGCGCAGAGGCGGGGCGGCCTTCCGGCGGCTTCGGCGCTGCTCGAGCGGGCGACGGCTCTGACGCCCGACACGGCCCGGCAGACTGTGCGCGCCCTGGCCGCGGCGGACGTCAGCTTCGAAGCAGGCGACTTCCAATCTATGCTGCGGCTTCTGGCCACCGCAGAAAGCGGCCCACTCGATGACTTCCAGCGAGCGCGGGCCGCGCTCCTGCGAGGCCACGCGGCCCTCGTGTCCGCCTATGCCAGCGACGCACCGAGTCTGCTACTTCAGGCAGCGCGGGAACTCCAGGCCCTTGACGTCACCCTTGCTCGCCGGGCGTACCTAACTGCCTGGGGGGCAGCAGTCAGTGCAAACCACCTCGGGGGGGCCGGCGTCCTTGCCGAAATCTGCAGCGCGGTTCGCGCGCTTCCGCCGCTGCCACCAACCCCGCACCCGCTCGACTTGCTGATAGAAGGATTTGCGCTACTCACCACCGACGGGCGCGCTGCGGCCACCCCCATCCTCCAGCGCGCGGCGGGGTCCGCCATGGCGCTGTCGGCCGAAGACATCCTCCGCTGGGGCTGGCTGACGCCCGGCGCAAGCACGGCTACCTGGGACCTCGAGGGTTCGCTCGCGCTCAACGAACGCAAGGCTCAGGTCGTGCGTCGAGCCGGCGCGCTCGGCGAGCTACCAATTCACCTCCAATCACTGGCACTGGACCGGACCTGGAGTGGTGACTTGGCAGAGGCAGACGTGCTGGTCGCAGAGAGCGAGAGCGTGGCTGCGGCGACAGGAACCGCCCCCCCGCCGATCACGCTCGTGATGCTTCGCGCGATGCAAGGTCGCGATGACGAGGCGGTGCGCATGATCGAGGAGGTCGTCCAGGACGCAGCGGACGCAGGTCAGGGGATGGCGGTGATGGTGGCGCACTGGGCTGGCAGTCGCCTCAACAACGGTCGAGGACGCTACGAGGCGGCAGCAGCCGCGGCGCGAGAGGTGACCGAGAACGCCATCGATCCCTGGACTCCATTGGGAGCTCTACCCGAGCTCGTCGAGGCGGCGATACATGTTGGCGAGACCGAGCTCGCACGGGATGCGCTCGACCGACTGGCAACGACAACTCAGCCCGCCGGCACTGATTTTGCGCTCGGGGTGGAGGCTCGCTCACGCGCGCTCGTGACCGGCGGCGAGGCGGCCGAGCCGCTCTTTCACGAGTCGATCGAACGGCTGGGCCGGACGTCGCTCCGTCCGGAACTCGCGCGCGCACGGCTGCTCTTCGGCGAGTGGCTGCGCCGTGAGGGTCGCCGCGGCGAGTCGCGGGAGCAGCTTCGGATCGCCGAGCAAATGTTCACCGAGATGGGGATGGAGGCATTCGCTGACCGCACCGGGGGCGAGTTGGTCGCCGCAGGTGCGAAGCCGCGCACGCGTCATTTCAGGGTGCGCGAGGAACTCACGGCCCAGGAGGAGCAGATCGCCCGCCTCGCCCGCGACGGGCTCACCAACACGCAGATCGGTACGCAGTTGTTCCTCAGCCCCCGCACCGTCGAGTATCACCTACACAAGGTGTTCGGCAAGCTCGGGATTGACTCGCGTAGTGACCTCCAAGCCGCCCTGCGGGGAGAGGAGCCGGCAACCGTACGCTCGTAGACCGAGTCCGCTGTACTGCTCGCGCGTCGCCGTCTGGCTGAACTGGCTCGTAGGCGTGTGTGCCCCCTTGCTTGGGGGTGTGCTGGCATGCCAAAGCCGCCGATCCGACATCCGGCCGCGCATCCAAGCCCCCTGATCGGCCCGCGGCACGTCGCCCGGCGGTTAGCGTTGCACCCATGGCCGTCATTCGGGGGCCGGGGTTTGTGGGCCGGACGAGCGAGCGCGAGCTGCTCGATGGCTTGTTGGCGAGGGTTCGCGTGGGCGAGAGCGAGGTCCTGGTCATCCGCGGCGAGGCGGGCATCGGCAAGACGGCGCTTCTGCGCTACACCGCCCGGCAGGCGTCCGGCTACCGAGTCGCGGAGCTCACGGGCATGGAGGCGGAGATGGAACTGGCGTTTGCTGGGATCCATCAGCTCTGCGGTCCGATGCTCAACAGGCTGAGCGGACTCTCGCCTCCCCAGCGCGACGCCCTCAGCGTCGCTCTGGGACTTGCAGCCGGCGAAGCGCCCGACCGATTCCTGGTTGGGCTGGCCGTGCTGAGCCTTCTCGCCACGGTGGCAGAGGAGCGGCCGCTCTTGTGTCTCGTCGAGGACGCGCAATGGCTGGACGGCGCCTCAAGCCAGGTCGTCGGATTCGTCGCGCGGCGGGTGAGGGCGGAGTCGGTGGCCATGGTGGTAGCCGTGCGCGAGCCTGCCGTTGCGCCTGATTTCGAGGGTCTGCCGGAGCTGCGGCTCGAAGGACTGCCGGAGGGGGATGCCCGCTCGTTGCTGCACGGTGTCGTAAGCGGTCGGCTCGACGGCGGCGTCGTCGACCGGATCGTCGGTGAGACCGCGGGGAACCCGCTTGCCCTGCTGGAGCTGCCGGGGCGCATGACCGCTGCCGAGCTGGCCGGTGGATTCGAGCTGCCCGCGACCGGCGAGCTTCCGGCACACATCGAGCGTCACTACATCCGGCGTATCAGGGAGTTGCCCGAGCCGACGCAGCGCCTGATGCTCCTGGCGGCCGCCGAGCCCGTCGGCGACGCGCCGCTGGTCTTGCGCGCGGGCCGACGGCTTGGGATCGAGACAGACGCGCTGGCGCCCGCCGAGGCCGCACAGCTCTTGCAGCTTGGGACGAGCGTCCGCTTTCACCATCCCCTGGTGCGTTCGGCGGTCTATCGCGCGGCGGCACCCGACAGCCGACAGCGCGCGCATGAGGCGTTGGCGGAGGTGAGCGATCCGGACTCCGACGCGGATCGCCGCGCGTGGCACCGAGCGCTGGCCTCAAGAGGCCCCGATGAGGACGTCGCCGCCGAGCTCGAGCGCTCGGCTGCCCGCGCGCAGGCTCGTGGCGGAGCCGCCGCCACGGCTGCGTTCCTTGACCGCGCGGCCGGGCTGACCCCTGACCCGGCGCGCCGCCGTGAACGTGCGCTCGTGGCCGCTGGGGCCAGTGTCCAAGCCGGCGATTTCACCGCGGCTCGCCGCCTGCTGGCCATGGCGGACGCAGGGCCGCTCGGAGACTTCCAGCGGGCGCAGGTCGATCTGCTGCAGGCGCAGCTCGCGTTTGTCTCGAGCCGTGGCACCGACGCGATTGCACTTCTGCTCGCCGCGGCCCGCCGCCTCGAGACGCTGGAGGTCTCGATCGCGCGCGAGACGTACGTCGACGCATTCTCAGCGGCGCTGTTCGGGGCCAGACTCAACGGCAGTGTCGGAATCCCGGAGGTCGCGGACGCCGCGCGCGCCGCGCCCCGGGCACCGCAGGTCGAGCCGAGCAGCGCCGACCTGCTGCTGGACGCGATGGTCGCCCTCGCCGACGACTACGACACTGCGGTCCCGCGCTGCCGCGAGGCGATCCTGCGGCTCTCGGGGGAGAAGGCCTCGCCCAAGGAACGACTGCGGTGGCTGTGGCAGGGGTGTGTCCTCGCGCTCGAGATCTGGGACGATGAACACGCGCTCTCGCTCTCGCGCTCCAGCGTCCAGATCGCCCGCGAGACGGGAACGCTGAGTGAGCTCGCGCTCGCCCTGAGCGCGCACACACCGATCCTCGTGTTCTGCGGAGACCTCAGCAGTGCAGACGCGACGGTCTCCGAGACAGAATCAGTCCAGGAGGCGACGGGGATCCGGTCTGCTCCGTACGGAGCGTTGATCCTGTCGGCGTGGCAGGGCAGGGAGGGCGATACGACGAACCTGATCGAGGCGACGGAGCGGGAGGCGAACGCCCGCGGCGAGGGGATCGGGCTGGCCATCAGTGCGTACGCACGCGCTGTCCTCTGTAACGGGCTCGGCCGGTATGAGGAGGCCCTAGCCGCCGCCGTCGCGGCAAGCGAGCACCGAGAGGTCGTCGCGGAGAACTGGGGCCTCAGCGAGCTGATCGAACCAGCCACGCGAACCGGACGAACCGATCTGGCCGCGGAGGCCATGAGCCGGCTGGCCAGGAAGGTGCACGCGACCGGAACCGATTGGGCGCTCGGGATCGAGGCACGCTCGCGAGCCCTGCTGAGCGAGGACGCCGGTGCCGAGGGCTCCTTCCAGCAGGCGATCGACCGCCTGAGCCGGACGGGGGTGCGGGCTGAGCTGGCCCGTACGCACCTGCTCTTCGGGGAATGGCTTCGACGGATGAACCGCCGGGTCGACGCGCGGGCCGAGCTCCGCATCGCTCACGACAGCTTCGCGTCGATGGGCATGGGGGCGTTCGCCGAGCGAGCCGAGCGCGAGCTGTCGGCGACGGGCGACACGGTCCGCAAGCGGACCGTGGAGACGCGCGACGATCTGACCGCGCAGGAGCGGGAAATCGCCGCGCTGGCTCGCGACGGCCTCTCGAATCCCGAGATCGGCGCGCGGCTCTTCCTGAGCCGGCGCACCGTGGAGTGGCACCTCCGCCACGTGTTCGCCAAGCTCGGGATCCAATCCCGTCGGGAGTTGTCGAGCGCGTTGGCTAACCCTGTGTCGGGTCCGCTCGCCGTTACAGCGCCCCCGCTGCCAGTCCGTTAGTCACTGCCGACATCGCGGCGCATCGAGCGCTGGAGACGCGCTGGCCGGTCTCGCATCTCGGAGCGACGAGGGCGGACCCCGGCGCGCGACCCGCGTGCCGACTGGGGTCCACACGGGTGCGACCGGCGCCACGGGCTGTCACCGTGACCCGACCACCGAACCTGGAGGATCCCGACCATGCCAGTGACAACGGTCCCTCAAGCCCGCTTCCGTACCGTTGACGGGCTGCGCATTCGGTACGCCGAGAGCCGTGCCACGCGCGAGCCGACGCTGCTGCTCACCAGTCCCTGGCCGGAGAGCGTTTACGCGTTCACGCCGATGTGGTCGACGCTGGCCGAGCACGCTCGGCTGTTCGCGATCGACCTCCCGGGATTCGGCGCCTCCGAAAGCCGCGACGACCTGATGTCGCCTCGCGCGATGGGCGGGTTCCTGGCCGAGGTCATCGCCGAGGCCGATCTCGGTAGGCCGCACATCGTTGCTCCAGATGTGGGCACCTCTGCCGCCCTGTTCGCGGCGGCGGCACATCCGGAGCGGATCGCGAGCTTGATCGTCGGCACCGGCGGGGCTGCCGTTCCGCTCCAGCTCGGGGAGCCACTGAAATCATGGGTGCTCGACCCCGACCTCGACAAGTACCGGAGGATCGACCCTCACGTGATCGTCAACACGGCGATGGACACGATCGCCGGCGGAGTGCCAGATGACATACGCGCGGATTACCTCGCCTGTTATGCGGGCGACCGTTTCGTCGAGTCGATGCGTTACGCCCGCCGGTACCCCGAGGAGCTGCCCCAGCTGGCCGAGTTGCTGCCGGAGATCACGACGCCGGTCACGATCATCAACGGGCGCCATGACCGGGTCGTTCCGGTGGCCAACGCCGAGTTCCTTGACGACCGGTTGCCCAACAGCCGCGTCGTGCTGATCGACGCCGGCCACTTCGTCTGGGAGGAGGTGCCCGCCGAGTACGGCTCCATCATCCTCGACTCGATCACGAGAAGGGGGTCGTGACGCCTCACACGCTTTTCAACCCTGCCGATGCCGCGGCCGACTTCGTGCTGCCCGCCCTTCGACCTGGCGGATTCATCCAAGGCGATAGTGACCTGATGATCGCCACGCCGCTCAGCCATCTGATGGCCGGGCTGGTCCGCGACGCTCGGATTCGGATCTACCCCGACGCGGCGCACGGCTTCCTGTTCCAGTCCCCGGCGGAAGTCGCGGCGGACGTCAAGGCGTTCCTCCCGGAGCCACGGCCGTGACCGTGACACCCCTGGGCGCGGTCGCGCGCGGACTCGTGGCAGGTGCGGTCGGAACGGCGGCGATGGATACGTTCTTGCTCGCCCGCTACCGCCGCCACGGGGGCGAAAGCAGCGCGCCGGAGTGGGAGTCCTCGGCGGGTGTGACCAGTTGGGACCACGCCCCCGCGCCCGCGCACGTTGGCAAGCGCCTGGTGGAGGGCCTCTTCGATATCCAGCTTGCGCCCAACCGCGCGCGCTTGGTCAACAATGTCATGCACTGGACGTACGGGATGCTCAACGGCGCTGAGTACGGCATCGTGGCGGAGTCGCTCCCCACTCCGCGAATCCGCTACGGGCTCCCGTTCGGCGCGGCGGTCTGGGCAGGCGACTACGTGATCTTGCCCGCGGCCAAGCTCTACGAGCCGATCTGGGACTACGACGCCAAGACGCTGGCCAACGATCTCAGCGCGCATCTCGTTTACGGGCTCGCTACGGCCGCCACGCTGCGGGTGCTATCGCCCCGGCACCAGTAAGGAGGCACATGTGTGACCTCACCACTCCGACGAACCTGTCTATGACCACCCCTCCGTTTCCGGTCACCTCGAGACGCTGACCGTCCGTCGGGAAGAGGGCGTCCTGTTCGTGGAGATCGCGGCACCTCCGATGAATCTCCTCGGACAGAACGGGGTCGCGATCTGGTCTCGCTGGTACGGCACGCCGAGGCCAACGACGCGGTCCGGGTGATCGTGTTGAGAGCACCGACCCCGACTACTTCATCTCGCACCTTCGATCTGACCCAAGTCAGCGAGTACCGGGCAGAGGCGGCGAAGCTGACCAGCGAGGCATCGATCGCGCTGCTGTCTCGCTATTTGAGCGCGGGTCGGCTCATCACCATCGCGCAGATCGAGGGCCGGGTCCGCGCCGGCATTCGGCCAGGTCCCCGGCGGCGGCGGCGCTCAGCACCTCACGCGACTGATGGGTCGCGGGCGAGCGCTCGAGGTGATGCTGAGCGCCGAGGACTACAACGCCGAGCTGGCGGAACGGTAAACGCGATCAGGCTCGCGCCCGTAGCGGATTTTCGTCGCGACTCTGATCTTTTCGGCGAGGAAGTGCGTGGCTCCAACGCCCGACGCTGACCTTGCAGGCGCTGTCCGCGTACCAGGGTGTGGGCCGGGGTGTTCCCGGGCGCTATTCAGCGCCCGCCGCACGATGCTTTGACTCGTCCGGTACAGGTCAGATCCCCGCACAAAGGAGCGCCATGTCATTCGTAAAGGTCGGGACCGAGAACAGTGCCGACATCGAGATTCACTACAGAGACCACGGCTCCGGCAAGCCGATCGTCCTGATTCACGGCTATCCGCTCGACGGCAACTCGTGGGAGCGTCAGGAGCGCGTTCTGCTCGAGCACGGGTATCGCTGCATCAGCTATGACCGGCGAGGCTTCGGCCGGTCCAGCCAGCCAACCAGCGGCTACGACTACGACACCTTCGCGGGCGACCTGAAGGCGCTGCTCGACCATCTCGCGCTCGACCAGGATGTCGTCCTCGCTGGCTTCTCGATGGGGACCGGGGAGGTGACGCGCTACCTGGGCAAGTACGGCTCGGCCGGGGTGAGCAAGGCGATTCTGCTCGGCGTCATCCCGCCGTTCCTGCTCCAGACCCAGGACAACCCCAAGGGCGTCCCGGGCTCAGTGTTCGACGGCATCAAGGAGGCGATCGACGCAGATCGGTACGCGTACTTCGACGCCTTCTACGCGGACTTCTACAACACCGACAAGCTCGCGCCTGAGCGGATCGGTGACGCGGCGCTCCGGGCGAGCTTCAATGTCGCCGCCGGAGCGTCCCCCTACGCGTCCTACGCGTGCGTCGATACCTGGCTGACGGACTTTCGCGGGGATCTGCCCAAGATCGACGTGCCGACGCTCGTCGTTCATGGCACCGCGGACCGAATCCTCCCGTTCGAAGCGACCGCCGCGCGACTCAGGGACGAGAACCTGATCGCGGATCTCACGGTCGTCGAGGTCGAGAACGGGCCGCACAACATCGGCTGGACGTTCCCGGACGAGACGAACGCCGCGATCCTCGGCTTCTTGGGTCGCGCCGCCGGTGCCGAAACCAGCCAGGCCGAACCGGCGGCAGCCTCCTCCACGTAACCGAGGTAGCTCGGGCCGCCGCCCCTCGCGGCGGCCCAGCATCGGGTGATCTGGTCCGAGCCTCGCGAGAGTGGTATTACGGGTCGAGCATGCCCCGGCGGACGCCCGCACAGAATGGAGCTGGCAGCGCGAACGGAAGCATGCGGACCGTCTTGGTCGCGCTTGGCGCGGGCTTCGGGGTCGCGCTCGCCAAGGCCGGTGCGGCGGTCTTCACCGGTTCGTCCGCGCTGGCCGCCGAGGCCTCACATTCACTCGCCGATACCGCCAACGACCTCTTCATGTTCGTCGCTCAGCGACGCAGCACCCGGCCTCCCACCGAGCGGCACCCCTTGGGACATGGGCGAGAGGCGTACTTCTGGGCATTGATCGCGGCGTGCGGTGCGTTCTTCGCCGGGGCGGCGTTCTCCCTGCGCGACGGCATCAACGAGCTGCTCCATCCCAGCGCCACGTCGTCGTTCGCGGTGGCCTACGTCGTGCTGGCGATCTCCACCGTGCTTGATCTGCTGTCGATTCGCCAGGTGTTGCGCAACAGGCCCTTCTGCTCCTTGGCCTCGGCGCGGCGGACGGTGTCGATCGCCTCGGAGAGCTTCTGCTTGACGTGGAAGCGATCGAAGGTCACCTGCGCCTGCTCAAGGTGCTCGCGCACCCCGGACAGGTACGGCCCCGACACGTCCTGGCAGACCTCCCTGATCCGCTCCGCCCGTCCGCCGTGAGAGCCCAGAAACCCCCGCGAATTGCTCGACAGTCTCCTGGCCGCGGCCATCGGCCACGAACACCGCCCGGCGCTCTGCGGGATCGAGATCGGCGAACACCGACACGTAGCTCTGACCGCGGCGAAAGCTCGTGTCGTCG
>Ga0335078_10000534_pt1 | contig 58663 bp, 44 predicted proteins | sample Lox_Sample_32_FD_206711 | JGI IMG/M metagenome (GOLD analysis project Ga0335078, IMG submission 206711) | Soil microbial communities from Loxahatchee National Wildlife Refuge, Florida, United States - Lox_Sample_3.2 | ecosystem: Environmental > Terrestrial > Soil > Wetlands | place: USA... | reverse complement strand
ATATGGTCCACTGTGCTCGGCTTTGCCGGGCTGATTGGCGCAGTGTTCTGGGAGCTGAATCACGAGCAACCCATGATCAACCTGCGGCTGTTTGCGAATCGCAACTTCGCCATGGCCACGTTCATGATGTTCTCGCTTGGCTTGGTTTTGTACGGAACCACCGTGCTGCTTCCAGTCCTGGTGCAGAGCCTGATGGGTTACACGGCGGAATGGGCGGGCCTGGTGTTGTCGCCCGGCGCGATCCTCACGCTGTTCACCATGCCCCTGGTCGGCCGGTTGCTGACAAAAGTTCAGCCGCGCTGGCTGGTAGTGTTGGGACTCTCGATTCTATCGCTTGGGATGTACCGGCTTTCCGTGCTGAGCCTTCAAACCGGATTCTGGACCTGGGTGTTCACCTGGACCATCTCACGCGGCGGCCTGGCATTCCTGTTCGTCCCGATCAACGTCACGGCGTTCGCGAATATCGACCGGCAGAAAACCGGCAGTGCGACTGGCCTGATCAACCTGACGCGCAACATGGGCGGGAGCATCGGCATCTCGCTGGTGACGACGTTCCAGGAGCGCTTCGCGCAGGCACATCAGAACGTACTCGCCGGGCACCTGACCCCGCTCGATCCAGCGTATGCAGCGCGCTTGCACGCCTTACAAGCCGGCATGCAAGCCGGTGGATCCAGCCCCGCGCTGGCGGCTCAGCAAGCGCAAAATATCATCTACGGCGAGCTGACGCGACAATCGATGATGCTCGGCTATATCGATGTCTTCCGCCTGCTGAGCTACCTGTGCCTAGCCCTAATCCCGCTAATGTTCCTAATGAAGCGCCCGAAACCGAGAACTTAGCGAAATGCGCGCTTATTTCTCTAACGCCACACTGCGAACGTACGTAAGGACGAACATCGTGACAACGAGTACAATGCCGAACGCGACATCGGCGATGGTCAGCACCTTGCCCCAACGATCGATCTTGGCCAGTTTGCCGGCAACGGCAATTTGCTGAGCGATCACAGGTTCTGCACCTCCGCTCAGATGGACCAAGTCATCCTCATTTCGGGCCGTGAACTTCCGTATCAACGCCAGTGAGATCACGAACAGCGTGAGCGCACCCCAAACGATCCAGAGAAACAGCATAGCGATTGCCTCCTTTTCCGTCTGTGTCGGTCCAACTTAACTCTTCGGCGCGCAACCCTCGAGCGAATGATTGTGCTCGGCGTAGCACTTGCCGACATCGTTCAAGTCTTTCTTTCCTGCTGCGGTATGACAATACGTGCAGCCTTTTCCTTCCTTCTTGGTGTACTCGGTTTTTCCGAAAGAGAATGACGAGGATAGAATCAACCCGCCTGAAATGATCGCGAATGGAACGCCGATCTTGAGGATTCGCTTAGACATATATTTTGGAAAATCTCCGCCCTAGGGCCGAGCAATCGGGACGCCGTTGGGTATTTGGTTGAAAACCCCCAAACTAGTTGGATCTGGCGGGCTCGCTTCAGGACCGTATGCGCAAAAGCACCCAAGAACCTGGGGTATACCAACCGCCCGCCAAAGAAATCCAATTGCGCCGCCAGCTCGTATAATCTAGGGACGCAAGAATGTTTCTGCCTTTACTTTTGGCGCTGCACGCTATTTCCGGCGACGGGGATCTCATCGAGCGGCTGCACCGGCGTGATCCGCAGGCCCTTGCAGAGTTATATGACCGCTACGGCCGGCAGGTTTTCTCTCTAATTTTCAGAGTGGTCCGGGATACCGCCATCGCCGAGGACCTGGTGCAGGAGACGTTCCTACGCGTGTGGAATCGGGCGCAAGGCCTGGATGCCGAGCGCGGGTCGGTGGGCGCCTGGCTCATGACGGTCGCGCGGAATCGCGCCATCGACTATCTCCGGTCCACTGCCGGACGCGAGCGCAATTCATTCGATGTCGAAGAGACCATCCATCCCGCGTTATTCTGCGAAATGGAGCAGGGGCTGTTAGCTTCCGACAAAACCCGCCGCGTCAAGGCCGCGATGGAAAAGCTCACGGCCAATCAGCGCACTGCGATGGAGCTAGCCTATTTTGAAGGACTGTCGCAGACCGAAATGGCGGAACGCATGGGCCAGCCGCTCGGAACTATAAAGACCTGGGTTCGAACCGCTCTCAAAAGCCTGCGCGACGAGCTCGGCGTGGCGGTGACCTCATGAACTGCCAGGAACTTCAGGATCATTACGAGCTGTACGCGCTGGGGCTGGCGGAGGAGCCGGAGCGTAGCGAGATTCGCGCGCACTTGAATCGGAAATGCGAGGTGTGTATGCCCGGCGTGAAACGGGCTTTGGAAGCGGCAGCATTGTTCGGCATGACGGTTTCGGATGCTGCGCCGTCACGCAAATTGCGCGAGCGGATACTGGCGTCGGTCGGCGCGGAGCCGCGGCGGTTTTCACTTACGCCGGTCTTTGCACTGGTCGCGGCGATGTCCGTGGCGATGTCGGTCTACATTGCCTATCAGAGCCGCAAAGCCGCCAAAGAATCTTTCGAGGAACGCTTCGCGTTGATGCAGCAATTGCGTGAAGCCCAGTTCGAGACATCCCGCCTCACAGCAGCTTTTAGCATCCTGAATGGACCGGAAACCAAAGAAGCGGTCTTCGGCGGCGAACGGCCCCGGCCGGCCCGAGGCAAGGTCTTTCTGAACCCATCCCAAGGCGTTTTGTTGATCGCCTCAAATCTTCCCCGTACGCCCGAGGGGAAGATGTACGAGATGTGGGTGATTCCCAAAGCCGGCAAACCAGTGGCGGCAGGCATGTTCCAATCGAATGCCGACGGCAGCGCTATGCACGTCCGGCCGGGTACGGTGGATGTACCGGCCACGGGCGCTATAGCGGTCACCGTGGAGGACCAGGCCGGGGTGGATCAACCCACGACGACGCCGCTGATCGTGGCACCAGTGGAATCCAGCCCTCGCTAGACCCGCCCGGCGCGAGGGAATCCGAACAACTCCTGAGAGTTCCATCACGGAGAAGCGAATTTTTGTTACAACTGTCAAATCTGCTCTGTAGAGCGCAACTTTTACAATGCTGAACAGTCGGGTAAAGCCCCTAGGTGTCAGGAAATCAACCAGTTACATTTTGGGAAGCAGCATGCTATTGTTAGTTCCCAAGAGAGGAGAACGTCGAGATATGACGCTTCGGAATAGTCCTGTACTTGTTGGTCTTTTTGCCGCCGCTTCGCTGGCCAGTGTGGGTTGCGCCACGAAGAAGCATGTGCGGGAGGCGATTGCGCCTGTTCAGAATCAGGTGAACCAGACTTCAGCCCATGTGGACTCGCTGCAAAAGCAGTCCGACGAGCAAAAGCAGGCGATTGGCGATTTGGATCGTCAAGTAGCCACGGCTGACGAGAAGGCTGTAGAAGCCGGTCGGAAGGCCCAGGAAGCAGCCGATGCGGCCGCGAAAGCCAATAGCGCCGCCACCGATGCGGCTCAGCGCGCCGACTCCGCCAACAACCTGGCTCAGCAGGCGCAGCAGAACGTGACTCGCGTGGATGCCAAGTTTGACGCCAAGTTCGAGAACATCAACAACTACAAGCTCATGACCACCGAGCAGGTGCATTTCGGCGTCGGCAAGAGCGCGCTTACCAAAGAAGATCAGGCGAAGCTCGACGATGCGATTCAGAAGCTCGGCAGCATGAAGAACTATCTCATCGAAGTAGAAGGATACGCAGATCGCACGGGCGACAAAGCGTTCAACCGGGAGTTGAGCAGGAAGCGGGCCGACGCGGTGGTGCACTACTTGGCCGTAGAGCACAGTATCCCCCTGCGCGTGATCCGTGAGATCGGCGCTGGCGCGGATTTCCCGGATGCCGACAACAAGACTCGCGAAGCGCGCAAGGAGAATCGCCGGGTTGATATCAAAGTTTATACCTTGGATCTGAATACCGGCGGTAACACGGCCTTCAACACTCCGCCTTCGGCGCAGTAGCTCACCAGCAGGTTCGCATCACGCACGGCTTGAGCGGGACTTTTCCCGTCTTGGCCGTGCGTTTTGCTTTTTGGGTGCCCTCAAACCTACTTGAAACTGTTGGCGAGGTTCGCGGCGAGGACATCGGCGCGCTCGGCTAAACGCTTTGCCGCGGGCAGATCCGATGCGCGCGCAGCCTGCGCCTGACGGACGAAATTCTGCGCTTCTTCCATGCTCGCCTTTTGCTCGTTGGTGAGCTGGCGGTTCGTTATCGAACGCAGATTGTTCTCGGCGCGCTGGATGCTCTGATCGATATCGGAATTGTACTGGCGCTGCTGCTCGGGCGTCAGCACGATGCCCAACTGCGGCGTCGGGGCGGGAGCGGGTGTCGTGGGTGCGGCCTGCGTGGGTGCGGCCTGCGTGGGTGCAGCGGGCTGCCCTGCAGGGGGGCGTTGCGAGGTTCGCCGAGGCGGCCGCGAGGGCGCTGGCGGCTGAACGGGTGGCGGGGTGGGAATCACGCTTTCGGCTTCGGGCGAGGGGGCTGCCGGTGCAATGGTCGGCGGAGGGGGGAGCGGTTCGGTCTTGGGCGGTGCCGGCTCAGTCTTTGCGGCAGGAAGAGGGGCGGGCGCCGCCGCTGGTACTTGTACCTGCCGCTTGTGACAGGAAGACACGGAGACCGTTAGAAGGCCAGCTAACACAATGCTACAGATCCAGCGCCCGGAATCGCTCCCGGGGCTGCTAAGAACCGCCGCTGGCTGATTGGAAGACCTCACTTCGGTAGTCTACCATTCCGGGAAATCGCAGCCGAAAAGTGGTGCCTTTCCCTAGCTCGGTCACGAAATCGATGGTCCCGCCGTGCAGCTGAACCACGCGGAATGTGGTGGCCAAACCGATGCCGGATCCATTCTGTTTGGTGGTGAAATACAGATTAAAGATGCGATCCCGGAGCTCGGGAGGAATACCGGATCCAGAGTCGGCGATCTCAAGCCGGCAATCGCCGCCGTCGCGGCTGCTCCGGACGGTCAACGTTCCGCCTTCGGCCATCGCTTCCATCGCGTTGTTGATGACGTTCAAAATCGCCTGTTGCAGCAGATTTGCATCGCCGTTAGTGTTCAAGCCGGGCTGGAGATCTACGTCCACCCTAACGTTCTTGGCGGCCGCTTGCGGGGCGACCAGGTCGATGATCTGGCTGACCAGCTGATTCAGATCGAGCGCCTTGGCTTCAAGCTCTACGGGGCGGTTGAAATTCAAAAAGGTCTTGACCACGTTGTCCAGGCGCTTGATCTCTCGCGCGATCACAGCCACCTCGGGGTGCTCGCCGTCCAGTTTCGTTCGCAGGACCTCGAGCTGCAATGCCATGGCGTTGAGCGGATTCTTGATCTCATGCGCCACGCCCCCGGTGAGCCGGCTCAGCGCCGCCAGGCGCGACGACAGGTCCAGTTGCCGTTCCAGCTGGCGCCGGCTTTCGACGTCGCGTACCTCCACAAGCGTTCCGATCTGCTCCTCGCCTGCGCGCGCTAGCACCTGCACATTGACCAGCAGCTTCTGCGGGGGACCGCCATCGCGGACGAGCGTTACGGTCCGGTCGCGCACGGTCCGGCGGTTCTGAACAGCGGATTGAATCGCCGCTCCCAGGGTGCTCGAGAGCGGAAATAAGTCCTCCATGCTATGGCCGATCATTTCCGTCTGCGTTTTGCCGAGCAGACGCTGGGCGGGAGCGCCCGCGAGCAGAAGCCGGCCAGTGTTGTCGAACAACAGCACTGCTTCTTCGAGTCCTTGGACCAATTGCTCCATGTTGGAGCGCAACTCCAAAGCGTCCTGTTTAGCGCCCCGGAATTGCTCGCCTAAGACCGTGAGCTTAGTTTGAACCGCTGCAAACTCCCGCGTCTCCCATGGCGGTGTCAGCTTAGCGGGTGTCGGCTGCCCGGAAAGAATCGAGTCGATGGTCTGGCTCATACGGCCTAATGGATCGAGAACCAGATTCGGCAGCACCGCGCCGAGAAACGCCGCGATGATCAGCGACGCGGCGAAGGCCAAGCCAAGGTTGGTTAGCGCGGGTTCGACATCGCGGCGCACGAAGTCGGACTTAATCGCGATCACAATGCGGAAGAAGCTCTGGTTCTGGACCCCCACCGTTCGGCTGGTGGAGTAATCCTCGGTTAGCGTCATCAGATTCCAAAGGTTGCGGAGCCATAAACCAGACTGGATTTCCTTGAAAGGCTGCGAGGGGCGCAGTTTTGCGCCGGCCTGCGATGGGTCGGATGCCGCCAGAGTTTCGCCATGTTCGTCGACGATGCGAATGGAAGACAGGAGGCTGTCGTCGGCGAGCATGCGGATCAGCATGCGGGATATGGCCGGATCGGTGCGAATAGCAGTAGCCAAACGTTGCTTCAATTCATCGATGGACGCCGGAGGAGGTGTGGCACCGTCGGCAGGGAGCGCACTCAGGCGCGCTGTGAGATTACTATAGACCTCGTCCGCCACGGCTTCGCCGCGATCGAAGGCGGAGCGGAACGAGAGATTGGTGAAATCGTAGAGGTACAGCGCGGACATCGCGATGACGACCAGCGTTACCAGGGCAACGATGGCGATCCGGAGCCGTGCTTTTAGGGACATCTAATTCTTAACTTCCTACAACCGCCAGAGCTTTCTACAACCGCCAAACGTCAACTTCCCACCACGGCTTCCGCCTCGGCGGCTCCATACTCCTTCAGTTTGTTGAATAACGTTTTCAGACTGATTCCGAGGATTTCGGCCGCGCGCGTTTTGTTGTTGCGAGTGTGCTGAAGCGTCATCAGGATGAGCGACTTCTCGGCATCCCCCACGGTGGTTCCAACCGGCAGGCGGACGGCATCGGGTTCGGAGACCTGCTGCACAGCGCGTGCCCCCGGCGGCACGCCGAACTCGCGCGGCAGATGGTGCGTGGTGATAGTGCCCTCACCAGCGAGAATCACGGCGCGCTCCAGCACGTTGCGCAGCTCGCGCACGTTGCCGGGCCAGGAATATTTTTCGAACTGAGCCGCGACGTCCGGATGCACGTCGACCACGCGTGTTTCGTGCTTGTGGTTCAGATTCTCAATGAGAGCCTCGGTGAGCATTGGGAGATCGCCCTGACGCGCGCGCAGTGGCGGCAGCGTGAGTTGGAACACGTTCAATCTGTAGTACAGATCCTCGCGCAGCTCACCCTTACGCAAGGCGTCTTCGAGCACCTTGTTGGTAGAGGCGACGATGCGCACATCCACGGCAATTTCGCTCTTTCCGCCCAAGCGGCGGACCGAGGAGTCCTCGAGCACACGCAGCAGCTTGGCTTGCGTGCCAACGGGCATCTCGCCTAATTCGTCCAGCAGGAGCGTGCCGTGCTGAGCGAGCTCGAAGCAACCGGCACGGCGCTCGAGTGCACCCGTGAACGCGCCCTTTTCGTGACCGAAGAGCTCGCTTTCCATCAACGTTTCTGGCAATGCGGCGCAGTTGATGGCAACGAACGGGCCATCGCGGCGCGGACTCAGCAGGTGAACGGCGCGCGCCACCAGTTCCTTGCCGGTGCCGCTCTCGCCGGTGACGAGAACCGGCGCTTTGGACGGCGCCACCTGCTGGATTAGCGAGAAAACCTGCTGCATGGCCGCGCATCCGCCCACAAGATCCACCAAGACGCCCTGATACGCCAGTCGCCTTTCCAACCGTTCGGCTTTCTCCGCGAGCCGGCTTTGCGCCGCGGCGCGCTCGAGCAGAAGTTTCAGCTGGCTGGGTTGGACGGGCTTCTCCAGAAACCAGAAGGCGTGCAGATCGAGCACGGTCTGAATCGCCGTTTCGATATTGCCGAAGGCAGTGAGGACGATAGTGGGTGGCAGTGTGCCCTGCGTGCCGAGGCGTTTGAGCAGCTCGAATCCGTCCACGCGCGGCATCATCAGGTCGGTGATCAGCACGTGCGCGGAAGCATCGGCCAGCTTGTCCAGGGCTTCCTGTCCGTCGGCGGCCGTGTCGACCGTCATGCCCCAAGCCTGGATCATTTTCGCGAGTCCCGCGCGCTGGTTCTCTTCGTCGTCGACCACGAGCACGCGGATCTGCGGGGGAGAAGTGACATTGCCCATCAGTATTAATTGTAGCGAGCCCACTTCGTGCGCCTGCATAAACGCGGTTGCTGACTTGAGTCGCCGCTAACTATGCGGTGACCGGCAGGGTTTTTTGCTTCGCGCCGGAATCCGTACCGCGCGCGTCGAGCAAGCGCTGGATTTCGGGCAACGCGGCTTCGGCGGCCCGCTCACCTAGATCTACCAGCTTCTTGGCGCTGGGGAAGGAATCCCACGACATATTCGCGACGGCTGGGGCGATCACCAGGTTGGAGTAGCGCCGCCAACTGTGCTCGGTGCGCGAGCTCATCACTTGGAAGCATCGGCTGACTACCGAAAACATATTCCCGTAATCTTCGATGCCGTCGCTGTTGGGAATCGCGACCGAAATGACGTAATTGGCGCCGAGCTGCGGCAGAGGCTCCGCCGGAACTTCCATGGCGACGAACCCGTCGACCAAAAGGCGTCCTTCGTAGCGCAAGGGCAGAAACAGACCGGGGTAGGCGCAACTGGCGCGGATCGGAAATATTACGTCGCCCTTGCCATGAAACGTCACCGGCTTGCCATGCACGATGTCGGTTGCGACGACAGCGAGCGGAATGTTCATGTCTTCGAACCGCGTCTTTTTGAGCAGCCGGGCCATGAAGGTCACCATGCGGTCATTACCAGCGAGGCCGCGCATGTTGAGCGTCCATCTGGCGACGTCGCGAAACTTCATCGAGAGCGCGACACTTTCGATCTCGTCGGCTGTGGCGCCGCTGGCGACGGCCGCCGCGACAATAGAGCCTGAGCTAACGCCAGAGATGGCGCTGATCGGAATCCTGTTCTTTTCGAACACGCGCAGCACGCCGATGTGAGCGATGCCGCGAGCGAATCCCCCACCGAGCGCTAAGCCGATACGAAGCCCGCCGGGCTTGCGTGTGAGCCCGCTTCGCAGCCACTTCCCCGTCTTCTGCCACCAGCCAGCCGCTGGTTGCCGGCCGACGTCGTCCATCCCGCTGCCTCCCAGGAATCACGTGTTATGTTGTATGTACCGTGACGCCTAAGTTCTATGGTCGCAAATCGGTCGCGGGTTTACTTGGGTTGCTCGGCGCGCTCGGGATCCTGTCTCTGACCTCGCTCCGCGCGCAGCGGGAATTGTCCGGCGCGGCGGAAATCAAGCTCGCGCTCGACCGTCTCAACGTGGTTGGAAGTGTGCTGATGATCGCGGCGCATCCGGACGACGAAAACACAGCACTACTGGCGTACCTGGCGCGCGGAAGAAAGGTCCGGACCGCGTATCTTTCATTGACTCGCGGCGAAGGCGGTCAAAATCTGATCGGTTCCGAGCAAGGCGACGCGCTAGGGCTGATTCGCACGCAAGAGCTGCTGGCGGCGCGGCGAATCGATGGCGCCGAGCAGTATTTCACGCGCGCGGTGGACTTCGGCTTTTCCAAAACATCGCAGGAAACGCTGGAAAAATGGGGCCGCGAGAAGATCCTGAGTGACGTGGTGTGGGTGATCCGCCGGTATCAGCCGGACGTGATCGTGCTGCGTTTCACCGGCACTCCGCGCGACGGGCATGGGCATCATCAAACCTCGGCGATTCTGGGTAAAGAAGCGTTTTCGGCGGCCGCGGATCCGAAGCGCTTTCCGGACCAGCTCCAATACGTAAAGCCCTGGCAGGCCAAGCGGCTGATGTGGAATGCGGCGGCATTCACGGCCGAGCAAGAGAAGGAGCTGGAGAAAGAGAAGAACAAAATCGAGGTCGATCCCGGCGATTACGATCCGGTGCTGGGGCATTCTTACGCGGAGATCGCTGGAATGTCGCGCAGCATGCATCGTAGCCAGGGGATGGGTGCGCCAGAGCGTAAGGGATCGGCCAAGAGCTGGCTGCTGCCGGTGGAAGGCGATGCGGCGTCGCACGATATTTTCGACGGGATCGATACAAGCTGGAATCGATTTGCGGGCGGCGCGGCGGTGGCGCGGTCGCTTGCGGATGCTGCGCGGACGTTCGATGCCACGAATCCCTCAAACACACTTTCGCTGTTGATCGCGGCGAAGAAGGCACTGGCTGGTGTGCACGATCCGCTGCGCGAGGGACTGATCGATATGAAGCGCAGGGACCTGGATGAAGCCATCGCCCTGTGCGCCGGGTTATGGCTGGACGCCACGGCGGATAAGTTCGCGGTGACGCCTGGTGCAACGCTGCGCTTGACGGCGACGGCGCTGCGGCGTGAGAAGCCGGCCACCGAAGTGATGTCCGTCGGGATCGAGGGGATGTCGCGGGCCGATGCCAAGGAGCGCGGCGTGACGCTGCCATTCAACGAGCCCAAAGTCTTTTCTGCGGAAGTGAACGTGAGCGCCAGCCAGCCGCTTTCGCAGCCGTATTGGTTGCGCGAACCGAAGCAGGGCGACACTTACACGGTGAAGGATCAGCGAGAGATCGGGTTGGCGGAAAATCCTCCACTTCTGCGCGCACGGTTTCATCTGCGGATTGAGGGAAACGAAGTAGAGGTCATGCGGCCGGTGATTTTCCGGTATATCGAGCGGGCGCAAGGCGAACTGACGCGTCCAATTGTTGTTGAACCTGCGGTTTCGCTGGAGTGGACGCGCAAGGCACGGTTGTTTCCGTCGGACGCAGAGCAGAATGCGGAATTGCAGGTGAAGGCGAATGTCGCGGGTGCGACAGGAGACGTCCGGATTGCCGCGCCGAACGGGTGGAGCGCAAGCCCGGTGGCGCAGCACTTCCAGCTTGCCGCGGCAGGCGAACAATCAACTCTCGCTTTCCGAATCGCGCCTCCACGGATGGACCAGAAGAGCGAGCTTGCAGCGGACGCGAAGATCGGCGATCAGACTGTGGCGGTCGGTATGGAAACGATCAGCTTTCCGCACATTCCTCCGCAGGTCTTGTTTCATCCCGCGAAGGAAGAGTTGGTTCGCAGCGATGTGAAACTGCTGGCGAAGAACATCGGCTATGTCATGGGCGCGGGTGACGAAGTTCCCGACGCGCTGCGTCAAATGGGCGCCGATGTTACGCTGCTGGACGGCGACGGTCTGGCGCGCGGCGATCTGGCACGCTTCGATGCGATCGTGACGGGCGTGCGTGCCTACGACACGCGGGCCGATTTGCGGGCGAACCAGGAGCGGCTGCTTAAGTACGTACAGGATGGTGGAACGCTGGTGGTGCAATACATCGACGCGCAGGGAGGCGGACCCGGCGGAGGTGGTGGACGCGGGGGGCAGGCGAATGGTCGTGGTCCAGCGCCAGGACGCGGCGGCGCATCTCTTGCGGCGTTCCATGCCGGACCTTATCCTTTTTCCGTAGGCCGGGATCGTGTGACGGTGGAGGACGCGCCTGTGGAGTTACCAAATCCCGCGAGTCCGCTGCTGCATAAGCCGAACGAGATCTCGGCGCGCGATTTCGACGGCTGGATCCAGGAGCGCGGCTTGAACTTCGCCTCGGAATGGGACTCGCGGTATCAGCCGCTCTTCCAGACTCACGATCCGGGCGAGAAGCCGCTGCTGGGCGCGACGCTATACGCGCGCTGCGGTAAAGGTGCGTACGTCTTCACGGCGTTCTCCTGGTTCCGCGAGTTGCCGGCGGGAGTTCCCGGCGCGTTTCGCATTTTCGCCAACCTGCTGAGCGCGGGCAAGACATTGTGAGCCAGGCCCCTGAGCACGCGCCCGAACGTCACGCTGATGCGCCGCCTCCTTTCCTTGGCTCCTGGCGCAATGTGTATGTTTTTGTGGTCTGCTATCTCGCGGTGTTGATCGCGATATTCTACGTTTTCTCGCGTACGTTCGCTCCATGAAGCCAGCCGATTGGGTGGTGATGTTTGCGTGGCTGGCGTTCATCGTCAGCTATGGTTTGTATCGCGGCCGGGGCAGTAGCACCGTTAACAAATTCCTACTGGCAGGAAAATCGATGCCTTGGTACGCCATGGGCCTGTCGATTATGGCCACGCAGGCCAGCGCGATCACGTTCATCTCAACCACCGGCCAGGCTTATGTCGACGGCATGCGGTTCGTTCAGTTTTATTTCGGGCTGCCGCTCGCGATGCTGATCCTGTCGGCGACCGCAGTGCCGATCTTCCACCGTTCCGGGGTCTACACTGCGTACGAGTATTTGGAGCGGCGCTTCGATTCGAGAACGCGGGCGCTGGTCAGCGGGATTTTTCTGATCCAGCGAGGACTGGCTTCGGGGCTCTCGCTGTATGCGCCCGCAGTGGTGCTGTCCATCGTGCTGGGCTGGTCCGACCGCTGGACGGCTGTGCTCATGGGCGTGCTCATCGTCACCTACACCGCCTACGGCGGGATCAAGGCTGTGACCTGGGCCGATGTTCCGCAGATGCTGCTGATTTTTTGCGGGCTGCTGATCGCATTTTTCATGGCGATCCACCTGCTTCCGTCGGGCGTTTCGTTCCACGACGCTGTCTCGCTGGCGGGTGCCGCGGGCCGGTTGAACGCCGTCACTTTCCACTTCGACTGGAACGACCGCTACAACGTGTGGAGCGGCGTAATTGGTGGAATGTTCCTGGCGCTAGCCTATTTCGGGTGCGATCAATCGCAGGTGCAGCGCTACCTGAGCGGGAAATCGATTGAACAAAGCCGGCTGAGTTTGATTTTTAATGCCATGGCCAAGGTGCCGATGCAGTTCTTCATTCTGTTCATCGGCGCGATGGTTTTTGTGCTGTTTATTTTCTTACGCCCGCCGGTGTTGTTTCAGCCAGTGGAGCTGGAAAAATTACGCGGCGACGCACGACTGCCCGCAATCGAGAAGCGCTACGAAGATGCTTTTGCGCGGCGCATGCAGGCGGCGCGCGACTTTATCCAGGCTGATCACAATGGCGACCGGGTAGCAAGGCCGGAAATTTTGAGCCGGTTCCACAGCGCCGATCAAGAGCTGAACGACGCGCATGTGGCGGGCGAGCGGCTGGTAAGCAAGGAATTCGACGATACCAACTACATTTTTCTTTCGTTCATCACGCGTTATTTGCCGGCGGGCTTGGTAGGATTGCTGATCGCGGTGATTTTCACGGCCGCCATGTCGTCTACCTCGGGCGAGATCAATGCGCTCGCCACGGTCACAGTGATCGACATTTACCGACGCCATATCAGGCCGTCGGCATCGGATCATCATTATCTGGCTGCGTCGCGTTTCGCCACCATCTTCTGGGGCATGTTCGCGGTGGGGTTTGCACAGTACGGCAGAAACTTCGGAGCGCTGATCCAAGCCGTGAATATCGTCGGATCGCTATTCTACGGCGGACTGCTGGGCGTGTTCGCGCTGGCATTCATTTTCAAAGGCGCCAATGCAAACGGCGCGTTCTTCGGAGTGCTGGCCGGTGAAGCGGCTATTTTCGCCGCGAATTTCTTGACGCGAATTTCGTTCCTGTGGTTCAATGTAATCGGCAGCGTGGTGGTTGTGGTGGTGGGCCTGGCGGTGTCTTATGCTTGGCCGGTGAAGAATCGCGCGCTAGAGTAGCTGTTAAAGCAGTGCAGTCTCGATGGTCGCGGCGGCCTCGCTCTCGCCACGCGCGGCAGATGCGGCATTGCCACCCTTGAGATAAGCCAGCAGCTCCTGTTCCGATCCACCGAAGAAGCTGTCCACGAGATCGCGAATTGCCAGCCGCCTCAGGCCGTCGCGGCTTAGCACCGGAGCGTAGAGAAACGATCTGCCAACCTTTCGCCGGGCCACCCCGCCTTTGCGGGCCAGGCGATCGAGCACGGTCATCACGGTGGTGTAGGCGAGATTGCGATTGGCGGTGAGGCCTCCGCGCACGTCTTTCACGCTGCCCTCCCCGAGCTTCCAGAGTACCTTCAAACATTCCAGCTCCAGAGGCGGCGGGATTTCGCGCGTAGAAGGCCGGCGCACTAGGAATCCTTACGCCAGGCTTGCTGTAGCTTTTCGGCGAAGGCGGATGTCTGCGCGGGGCGATGCGCAGGTTCGGCGTGTGCGGGTGCGGCTGAGGCCGGCGTGGCCGTAAGCTCGCCGGCGGCCGCTGGCTGAATGGGCGCGGGCTGTTCCGCCGCATCCGGTTCGAGGTATCGAGCGGTCTTCAATACCGCGCGATCGAGCGCGTTGTTGTATCCGGTCCAGCAGCCTTCGACATGCCGGTCGGCCGCAGCCATCTTGCGCATGCACTCCATCTTCGAATCCAGATTGTCGAGGAAATGCAGTAACAACGCTTCCGGAAACAGTGGAACCTTGGGCGATCCGAATTCCAGTTCGCCGTGATGACTGACGATGAGGTGTTCCACTAAAACGCGCAGTTTGGGGGGAAACTCGGGGAAGCGCTGCAGCTTTTCGTGCAGCAACCGGAGGCCGATGACGATGTGGCCGAGCAACTGACCTTCGGCGCTGTAGCCGAAGCTGCGCTCGTAGGTCAGTTCGGCGATTTTTCCGACGTCATGCAGAATCGCGCCGGTGAGCACGAGATCCAGATCGATGTAATCATACTGGGCGGCCATCGCTTTAGCGAGCGCGCAAAGGGATAGGACGTGTTCGATCAGGCCGCCGAGCCAGGCATGATGGACGCTCTTTGCGGCGGGGGCGGTCCGGTACATCAGGGCCAGAGGCTGGTCGTCGAGGAATGCGAACAGCAAGCCGCGCAGATGCGGATTGCCGATCCCAGTGACGATGCCGCGCAACTCGGCAAACATTTCCAGCGGATCTCGCGTGGAGGCGGGAAAATAGTCGCCGAAATCGATATCCGAGTCCAGCACCCGCACCATTTTGTGGATGGTGAGCTGCGGCCGGTTCTGAAAAATTTGAAGCAGGCCCTTGACCTTGACGAAGTCGTCGCGATCGAAGGTATCCATCACTTCCGCGACGTTGTCCCACATCTTGGCGTCGATCTCGCCGGTGCGGTCGCCCAGGAGGAGGGAGAGATAAGGATCGCCCGATTTTTTCTGCCGCACGTCCTTAACGTGAACCAGGAAGGTCGTCGTGACCATCTGATTCGGCTTCATCTCGCGGACGTAGGGAGACTTCATGAACTATCGGGAACTTGAACTGGTAATGCCGGTGGAAGTTCCCGGAACCGGGACCATCCACAGTAGCCGCTTGCGATGCACCTTGGCGACCACTTCCTTCTTACTTACGGTCTCGGGCTTGAGCTGCGCCGGATCCACCCACGATGTATCCTTGCCCGCGGCGGCGCCGGTGTCGATGTAATCGGCTTTGATTTCGAGAAACGCGTCCTGTCGCAATTTGGTGAGGAACTCGCGCATGGCCGGGTCCATCCTGGGACGCATCAGCCGGTCCATCACTTCGTTTTCCACTTCGCCCAGTTCGGCTTGACCAGCCTTGACGTGTTCTTCGACACGCAGGATCAGGAAGCCGTTCGGCCGCTTGATGGGGTCGGTGATGAAGCCCTTGGGCTGGTTCCAGACCAGGTCTTCGAGATCCTTCGCCAGATCCCCCTTTTTGTAGCCCGGCAACGAGCCCATGTCTTTGGCGCTGACCGAGTCGGAGTTGTCGCGAGCCATTTCGGCGAACCGCTCGCCACGGCGGGCGCGCGCGACCAGATCCTTCGCTTTCTTGTCGGCCGCAGCCACTCCAGCCGCGTCTTTGCCATCGGTCGAGATCAGGATTTCGCGCAAGTACAAGCGTTCCTCGCGGACAAAATCGGTCTTGTGCTCGTTGTAATACTTCTCTACTTCGTCGTGTTTGATCGGGATCTTGTCGCTCACCTCTTCGCGAATCACGCGCTGCGTGAGCATGCCTTTCTTCATTTCGTCCTTGAAATCCTCAAAGGACATGCCGCTTTGCTGCTTGATGTAGTCGTGAAACTTGTCGGGGTCCGCGATGCCGGAATCCTGCTGAATTTGTGCCATCCGCTTGCTGACTTCGCTGTCCACGTTGATGTTCAGATCCTTGGCTTTCTGGACTAACAGCAACTGATCAATTTTGTCGCGCAGAATGTTCTTTTCGCGCTCGCCTAAGGCCTGTTCCAAAGCGGTGCCGGCGGCGCCGTTCTCGCGGAGATCGGTGATGAGTTGCTGGCGTGCGCGCGCCAGGTCGGTGCGTGTAACGATGTCGCCGTTGCATTTGGCGACGATTTCCTCCACCGTGGCGACGTCGGCTGACAGAGCCAGCGATCCACAGACACACAGGGCGAGAGGTACGAACAACTTCATATACCCATTATCTTACGACCTGGCGGACTGAAGGGGCGAAGGCGCGGTTGGGGTCCGCTCGCGTTTCACCGCCATCCGACTGTTGTATACTCCACCCGAGAGGATTCATGAGCAGACTCAAAATACTCGGTTTCGCCGCCGCGGCTCTGTTGACCGCGCGGTTCGAATTCGCCCAAGAAGGCAACCTTACGCCCGCGCAGCAGCGTGCCAAGGCCAAGGCGCAAAATGTTCCCGAGATTCCTTATGAAGCGGTGCCGTTTCTGAAACTGCCCGCGGGATTATATCTTGGCGAAGGAATCGGCGTAGCCACCAACTCGAAAGGTCATATTTTTGTCTACACCCGCAGCCAGGAAACGCGGCTGTTCGAATTCGATGCCAAGGGAAATTATCTTCGCGAGATCGGCGAAGGTCTGTACGGTTTCGCGTTCGCGCACGCGGTTCGCGTCGATCCGCAAGACAACATCTGGGCAGTCGATGAAGGCACCAATATGATCATGAAGTTCACGCCCGATGGACGCGTAGCGATGGTACTGGGACATCGGCCGGAATCGGTCGAGGGAATTCCGGTAACTCAGGGTTTTGGAGTTGCTCCTCCACCGGCGGAGCCGTACACGTTTAACAGGCCTACCGATGTAGCGTGGGACAAGGCGGGCGACATTTTTGTCTCGGACGGCTACGGGAACTCGCGCGTGGCCAAGTATGACAAGAACGGACGGTTCATCGCTTCGGTGGGATCCCGCGGAAACGCTCTGGGTCAGTTGAATCTGCCGCACACGCTGGCTACCGACGCGGCCGGCAACGTCTACGTCGGCGATCGGTCGAACAGCAGAATCGAGGTATTCGACAATGATCTGACGCCGAAGAAAGTGTATGACCAGGTGGGTGCGCCGTGGGCTGTGTGCATCACGCCGGGACCGCATCAATATATTTACAGCTCAAATTCGAATCCCGACAACAATAACTCGGAGATCGCGGCCGTGACCGGCGACATTTACAAGCTGGAGCTGGACGGAACCATCGTCGGCAAATTCGGGAAGGCCGGAAAGAAGCCGGGCGAGTTCAGCACGATTCACGAACTCGATTGCCGCAGTGAGAACGAGCTTTACAGCGCGGAAATTACGTCCTGGCGCGTGCAAAAGATTTTGCTGCATCCGCACGGTACAGCAGCGGGGGGCAAATAACATGAGCGTGAGAAACTGCGCGCGTATTTTTGGACTCGCGTCGATTGCCGCCGCGATCGCCTTTGCCGCGCCGATCGACATCTCCTTCGATTCGACGCCGAACCTTCTTAAGCTGCCCGAGCGTACTTACCTCGGAGAAGTGGCCGGAGTGGCGACGAATTCCAAGGGCCACATTTTTGTCTTCACTCGTACCGGCACGCCTTATGCGGTGACCGGCGGTTCGCGAGTATTCACGCATGGCGGTGCGCGATTATTCGAGTTCGATGGAACCGGCAAATACGTTCGCGAAATCGGGCAGGGATTGTACGGTTTCCTGGTCGCCAACTCAGTGCGCGTCGATCCACAGGACAACATCTGGGTAGTCGATCGCGGATCGAGCCTGGTGATCAAGTTCGATCCGGAGGGACGCGTCGCGATGGTGATGGGACGCAAGCCTGAAGCGATCTTTGTGGGCACTCGCGGCGGCGGACCGGGCGCGGGACGCGGCGGTCCCGAAGGCGGAGGGCGCGGTGCGGGACGTGGCGCAGCGACCGGAGCCGGTGCGGAGCGTGGCGGACAGCTGGCGGGCCCGGGCGCGGGGATTCCGGGCGATCTTTTCAACCAACCGTCAGACGTCGCATGGGATGCGGCGGGCGACATTTTCGTGGCTGATGGCTACGGCAATTCGCGTATCGCCAAGTTCGATAAAGACGGCAAGTTTTTGAAGTCCTGGGGATCGAGAGGGTCGGAACAAGGCAAGTTCAACAAACTAACGTCGCTCGCCACCGACGCTCAGGGTGATGTGTACGCCGCCGATCGCGGCAATAAGCGCATCCAGATTTTCGATTCCGACGGAAACTTCAAGAGTGCCATCTCCGACGTGGGCTCGCCTTGGGCCATCTGCATTTCCCCCGGCGCGCACCCGTACCTGTACAGCTCCGACTCGAACGAAGTGAACTCCATGGACAACGGCGAAATCTACAAAATGGAGCTGGACGGCAAGATTGTCGGGAAATTCGGCCAAGCCGGAAAGCTGGCGAAGCAATTCGGCACCGTCAACGAGATCGATTGCCGTAAGGCGAACGAGCTGTACGTCGGCGAAGTGCTGAACTGGCGCGTCCAAAAGCTGACGCTGCACTAGGAAGCTTCAGCTTTCGCAGCCGCTACTTCTGGCTCTTTGCAGGCACTCGAAATCGCTCCAGATTCTGGACATTCTCGAAGAAATAAACGTTGCCCGCCTTGTCGACTCCCACAATCGCAGTGGCTTTGTCGACCTTGTTGCCGCTGACGGGATCGACATCGGCGCGCGTGTTCGGATCTTCGAGCAGCTGAGTCTTGCACATGTCGCAGCAGGCGTAATACGCTTTCCCTTCGACGTTCACTTGCGTCTGCTCAGTTTGAAAATGCTTTTTTGTGATCATGCAGACGTACTTGGAATCCACCTGCTTGACCTTCTCCCTGGATGCTGCCATCAACAGAGAGAGCGAAGCGGCGACTAGAACGCCACCAAGAATTCGATTGGCTAAGGTCATCGGAAAGCCTCCTTGGATCGGCGTATTGCATGCACGCCAGAAGCCAGTTGCCCTCGCGTATTTTTGCAGGGTCCGCTGAGAGTTGTGGGGAATATTCAGCGTCCGAACACCCCAACGTTCGGGCGATCTTGCGCAGCCCGCCTCGCCCCGGGACTTACCGAACCGCAAGTATCGCGGTCTGTATTGCGCCTGCTGATTCCCAGGCCGCCAGGATGGAACCGTCCTCGAGCGCGACAAGATTGACGAACGAGCCATCCGGGGCGAGCCGCCGGGGTTGCTTGTCTCCCGGCGCGACGATCTCGATCCCGGAGCCGGCGGACCAGGCGACATACACGCCGTTTTTACCCGCCGCGATTGCGACATCCTTTCCGCTTCCGAGCCGCGTTTCAGCTGTGCCTGGACGAGCCAGGAAGACATCTTGATCGCGCCGCCAGGCGGAAACCGGTTGGCCATGATCCCACACCAGGCCGCCACCGTCCATCGGGCAGGCATCGAGCTTCCAGGTGCCGTGACCGGCCTTCTGAGGCTCGCCGAAGTGGACGCCGTCGCGCGACGAGGCGATGTACAAGTCCCGCGATCCTTCGAGCACATTGCGCCACATGATCGCGATCTGGCCGCCGGCGCCGATGGCAATCGACGGATCGCAGCACTGGCAGATAGTTCCAGCCGGTGACGTATAGAGCAACGCATTTTCCGACCAGGTCATTCCGCCATCAGTGGACCGCGATCCGTAGAGCTTGGTTCCTTTCGACCGCAAGTCGAGCCATGCCGCGAAGAGATTGCCATTCTCGTCGGCGGCCATGGCGTGAAGACCTTCGTGGGCCGCGTTCGGTTCGTCGTTGACCATACCGGCGCGTTTCCAGGTCCTGCCGTGGTCCACCGATCGCCAGACAAGCAAATCTCCGTCGCCGGTTTTCGCTCCCACGATCGCGCTGATAACGATCGCATCCTTCAGGATGATGACGCGCGGCCCTCGATGACGCCCTACCGCAAGGAAGGGCACTTCCGTCACCTTAGTCGGACTATCGAACGTGCGGCCCCCATCTCGGGAAGAGCTGAAGTAGATGGAATGCCCGGCGGCAAAGGTGAGAGCGACTTCTCCGTGGGCTGCCGCCAGTTGCGGCTGGCGGTTGGGGACGTCCGCCGATAACGGCGATATACTCAGCAACAGCAAGTGTAGGGCAAGCATCAGAAGCTGAACCTCAAAGCGAATTGAATGGATCGTGGGTCGCCCACCGCCGTGAGCTGTTTGAACGTCGGCAGCGGATTGGTGGGGTAAACGCCGGTTCCGAAAGTCCCGTTCAGACTCACGCCATTCACGTGGTTGGTGAGATTGAACGCCTCCGCCAGCGCCTGCATGCGCAGGCGTTCCCCGAGTTGGAACGAACGGCTGATGCGGGCCCCCAGGCTGAGAAAGTCGAAGCCAGACCCCGCGTTGCGATTGATGAATACACCATTAACGGTGGGCCGGGCGGCCGTGCCTTGAATCGTGTTGGCGCCGGTGACGATATTGAACGGCAAAGGCGAGTAGTACTGAAACAAGGTGGTCAATTGAAAACCGTGACTGAGCCGCTCCCAGGCCGAATTTGCCGCGCCCATGGAAGAGTGAACCGCACCGTCGAAAACGAAGCGATGGCGCTGGTCATCGTCGGAGCGGCCGTAGTCCTGCCAGATGTTGAAGTTGTTGATGGGCGCGCTGAAGAAGAATTCGCCCACATCATCGAGCGCCTTCGAATATGTGTAGGAGATCCGATAGCTGCCCCAACGAACCGGCCGCTGGACGAACGAAACGTAGAGAGCATCGTAGTGCGAATCGGCGAGAGAAGAATATTGGCTGTCGTTGCCGTAGGTCAGATTCGGGCGGCATCCGTCGTTTGTGCCTGAAGCTGTGCAACTCGGCACGTTCTGGTTCACGGAAATGATCAGATGCAGGCCGCGGACGTGTTGATAACCGACGCTGAAGGTGCTGTGGCCGCTGAGCTGTTGTTCGATCTCGAAGCTGCCCTGTTCTGAATACGCATTCCGCATGTGCGGGTCCATGGTGGAAAAGTTGAATAGGACGCCTGGCGGGAGTGTCAGGCTGGGAAGAATGTTGGGGAACACGGGGGCGCCGGCCTGGGTGGGCGAAAGGCTGACGCTGATCTGGCTGAGTTCAGCCGGATTCACCGTGTTGTTTGCTGAAAGTAACGCGTTCGCGAGCGCCCGCAGAGGAACGCGGTCGTAGAAAAGACCGTACCCGCCGCGGATGACCATTTTGCGTGAGGCGAACGGCGTCCAAGCGAAACCTCCGCGCGGCGAGACATTGTTGGTATCCGTCGCGATGGTCTTGAGAAACTGGAGGTCATATCGCAAGCCCAGATTCAGCGTGAGGCGAGAATTTACCTTCCATTCATCCTGCGCGTAGAAGCCAACGTTGGGATTGGTCTGATGGATGGTGCTGTTCGCGAAAGTCTGGGTGAAACCGGAGCTGTTGTAGGTGCCGGTCAGGAAATTCGCCAGGGAGGAAAACGCGTAGCTGCCGCGATAGGTGCGAGGAAACGTAATGGTATCGTCGTTGTACAGAAATTCAGTTCCCACGCGGATGGCGTGAGCTCCCGCCTGATACGAAAAACCATCCACCAGTTCGCCGAGTTTGTTCCGGCGCCCCGTTGGTGACCCTGACAGCGTTCCAAAGGAAGCCACGCCAGAGATGCTCACGGCCGGCCCAATGGTGTCGGAAGGAGGCGCCTGTAGGCTGCTGTTCCAGAACTGCCCGCGCGTCTCGTTCACCGCGCGCGAGGAAAGCGCGAAGATGTTGCTTACCGCGATGACCTGATCGGTATCGTCGAGATTGGCGGACGCGCTGGGAGCGCTCAGCCCGCCCGCGCCGCGCGAGTTGATGCTGGTGACATGGTACAGGCTGTAGCGGATGCCGAATTGATCCTTGTGGCTGAACTGATGATCCAACTTCCCCAGAAAATTTGTGCTGTGCACGGGATTCGAATAAATGCCCGTGGAGATTAGCGGGCCGGGATAGTTCACCGCCAGCAGCCTGGCGTTGATGATGGCTACATTGGCTGGCGAGATGGTCGCCAAGCCGGACTGATTCAGTTCGCGCTGCTCGAAGTTCGCGAAGTAAAACGTACGGTCTCGAATAATGGGGCCGCTGATGCTGGCGCCATATTGCGCCTGGGTCATGGGCACGACGCTATTCGATAGAGCGTTCGCGGCGTTCAGGCTACTGTTTCGGAAAAAACCATAAAGATCGCCGTGAAGGACATTCGTACCGCTTTTAGTGACGACATTGACGTAGCCGCCCAGCGCGCGCCCGAACTCAGCCTGTCCGCCGGAGGTGACGACCTGGAGTTCGTCGACGACATCGAGACCATAGAACGAACCGGTGAGGCCGGAGGCGTCGTCGTTATCGGAGAGCCCGTCCACAATGAAGCTGTTCGAAAAGTTGCGCTGGCTACCGATGGAGATTCCTTGACCGGGCACGGCCGAAGTCTCCGCGAAAAGCTGATTGGCGGCCGTGTTGGTGGGCGAAACGCCGGGAATCACGAGAGCGGCGTCCAGGAAGTTGCGGCCGTTCAGGGGTAGGTTTTGTATCTCGGTTTTGGGCACTGTGCCGGCGATCTGAGATCTTGCGGCCTCGATCACGGTTGCCTCACCGGTGACGGTCACCGTGGCGCCGGTGGAGGCGACCGCAAGCGTCACGGGCAATTCGAACGCCGACCCAACGGTCAGCGTCACCGGGCGCGTTACATCTGCAAATCCTTGCTCGTGGAACGTGATCTCATAGGGCCCCGGCTTTAGGTAGGGGAATCGGAAGCGCCCTTCATGGTCCGTGACGGCGGTGCTGACCTGATTTGTTTCGGTCTGGCGCGCGCTCACTTGAGCGGTTTGAATGACAGCCCCGGACGCATCCGTGACGCGACCACTGACGCTGGCATAGTTGATAGTTTCCTGTGCCGCGGCGGTGAAGGCCGAGACGCAAAATAACAGGAGCACGACTTTATGAGTGAACGACGATATCATTTTTCCTCCTCAGTGAAAACTGAAACTTCAAGCCGTGAAAAAGCGACCAGAAGGCGGAGGACGTTGATAGAGGTCGGCGTCGTGGCGTTGCGTGTAGCGATGTTGGTAGCATGCGGCTGGCGAGCCGACAGTCGCCACGCCGATGGCAACTGGTAGAGGCCGGCTCACCAGAGCGAGGCGGTTGCATTGAACGCCTTGGATGGTGGAGCAATTCGTGCCGCATGGCAGACCCGCATGGAACGAAGGAGATTGGTCTTCGGACTTCTTGTGGCGGGAGCAACTCGTCGCGCCACAGCAAGAGCATGCGTCGGCGCCGGACAAGTGAAGCCCCACTAAAATCCAGGGCGCTGCAATGTCGAGAGAAAGAACGGCGAGCAGAATCAGTCCGGCGACTTGCCGCACCGCTCCTAAGCATCTCCAACGGGAGAGATGGGCAAGCAGCGAACGTTCGGGGGTGGTCCCGCTCACGGGTTCCTTTCTTGAGTCGACCGTCAATCCCCTTGACATAAGATCAAGCGCGACAAATGCGCGCCGATTCAAGGTCTCGGGATTAAGCTAGCTAAGCTTAGGAAAAGACGATGGGAGGTCCGCGCTTCTGACTTGCGCGGCTGAAGGAGATGCGATATCGCGCTTCGATCTGGGGGCGAGCCGCTGGATGCTGGACGAGTGCTGCGAAGACTGCTTCGGCAGTGCTGACGCCCACGCTATCGGAGTGTGATGAAACCGGGCCAACTTTGGGGAATACTGGGCACCTCATGCCATTCGCTTGAATCGCGGGGCCGGAGGTGGAACCAGTCGTGTCCGCTGGCATCGCACAATGATGCTTTCCATCGCGGCGGCAGCAGTTGGGAAGCTCCGCGACGCTGCCAGCCAATGCACTGGGCAGGGCCGCAGGGGCACAGAACACCGCCAGCAGGATGATCGCCCAGACCCGTCGCACGGACCAATCCTACTCCGCCTGAATTGTTTCTGTCAAACGCGGCACGTTCAACTTAACGTGTCGATGTGTCTGCCGGACAGCCGCGAATGGCCACCGCGGACCCACTTTCGGGATCGGTGTACGTCACCTGAAGCTTTTGCTGCCTGATGAAATCCTCGCTGGTGGGATGAAAAAGGACATACGCATCGCGGTTAGTCGGGATGTTGCCGCTTTCTTCAGCGGGAAAATTCGGTATGGACACGTTTTTGTAAGCGAGCCGGTAAAAATCCAGCGCACTGCTGTATCGCCAATCGATGCTAAATTTCGTAATATTGCAGCGGGTCCGGAGGTCGGTGACTAACCAATACAACCGTTTGGTATCGGCATCGAACTGCCACTCCTTGAAATAGCCGAGGCGAAGGCAGCCCGCGAAATACGCTACGGAAGCGGCCAGCACAACGGCGCCGGCAACACGAATGGGATCGAAGCGCGGAATTTCATATCGAGCGGCCAGCGCGGTGAGGAAAGCGAGGCTCCAGAGCAGCACGAACATCAGCGCCGTGCGGCCTTCCGGTAGCGGAATGCGCGCCGCTCGAAACGCGATCCAGTGCGCCAGGAAAGACACCAGACCGATGGCGATCCACAGGCGCAACAGCACCGTCCGCGAATCCATGTCCGGCTTGCGTGCGCGCCAGCGCTGCCATTCCACTGCGATCAACAGTGCGGCGAGCATCACGATGCTGGCAATGGGAAGCTCGTTGCGGATACTCCTGAGGACGGTCATCATCCAAGAGTTCAATACGTCGGCGTTCAACTCGTCGAAGGCCGCGGAAATCACGCTGTGCCACATTTCCTTCAGCGATGTCGATCCGAAGTAGAGCTGCGACCGGGGAAACTGCCAGACCGTGGGGCCGCAGATCGCGATTGCCGTCAGAATGCCCGGAAGAAAGCAGCACTCGGCCGAGCGCAAGTAGCCGAGTTTCGCGCGCGCCGCGCTGGAGGCGGCCCAGACGAAGAAGACCGCCATCGTCAACGCATCAACGTAGGCGAAGGAGAAATTCGAGCAGAAGGAAACGGCCACAAAAAAGGACGCCCACCGCGCGTAGAAGGCGAAGCGGCCGCTTTCACCGCGGCCGAGCACAATCTTTGCCACCAGGCATAGCGCCGCAAACAGGCAGCCGATAGCGAGCGCATATCCTCGGCCGACGATCAGATAGTCCAAAATCAAGGGATTGTAGATGAGAAAAGAAAGAAAGATGCATCGCAAGAACTTGCGCGGAGTGATCAGCACGCAGAAGTACAGCGCCGAGCTGATGTAGAGTATCGCTCCAAGAATCGAAGGCCCGCGCGACGTGAGTTCGTTGATGCCGAAGATCGAGACAAAGAGTTTTGCCAGGGCCGAGTCGAGAACGTGGTTGCCGGAGCTGGGGTACCAGTGTGAACCCGCGGGTGCGGCCACAAACTCGAGGATCTTATTGGATTCATCGATCGTCATGGATTGCACGCAGGCGCGAACAACGACGATCGCCAAGGCGCCGGCGGCTAGAAGATACAGAACAGCGTTGTTTCTGACGGATTCGCGCATGCCGGCGTAAGAATTCATGGTATACCGAGCGCTGCCGGGGTCGGCCAAAAACCTGCACCCGGACCGCCGGTGAGATAATCGAATAAAAATATGTTCCAGGCCGTTCGGGAACAGATCGATACGATCTTTCGGGGGGATCCAGCCGCCAAGAGTACGGTCGAGATTTTTTTCTGCTACCCCGGGTTTCACGCCATCCTGCTGCACCGGCTGAGCCATCGAATGCACCGCGCGGGATTTACTCTTCTGGCACGCATGCTCTCGCAGCTCAATCGCACGCTCACGGGAATTGAGATTCACCCCGGCGCGCAGATCGGGCGGCGGTGCTTTATCGATCACGGCATGGGCATCGTGATCGGTGAAACCACTGAAATCGGAGATGATGTTTTGATGTATCAAGGCGTCACGCTGGGCGGGACGGGCAAGGAAAAGGGCAAGCGGCATCCGAGCATCGGCAACAACGTTGTGATCGGAACCGGAGCTAAAATCCTGGGCAATATCACGATCGGCAACCACTCCAAAATCGGCGCGGGATCGGTGGTGATTCACTCGGTTCCCGATCATTCCACCGTAGTGGGCGTTCCGGGGCGCGTAACGCGGATGCGGGGCGAAACGGGTCAGCTGGAGCACGGCAATTTGCCAGATCCGGAAGGTCAGCTAATTGACGACTTGAGCCGCCGTATCGACCAGCTCGAGGCGCAGATCCGGATGTTGGCTGAAGAGAAACTGGCAGGGCGGCGATGAGCGGTCAAGCAGTGCACGTTTCGCAACCTCTATGCGTACATCGAGATCCCGAGCGATGGCCGGCGCCGCTATCGCGACGGCCCTAGCTACTCTGCTTGTCATCAGCATCTTCTGCTTCCTGGACTGGAAGCGTTATCATGACGCCTCCGACCAGATCCACGAACGCCGGCGCATTCTAAGCCTGAATGAAGATCTCTTAGGTCGCATGCGTGACGCCGAAACCGCGCAACGTGGATTCCTGCTGACCGGTGAGGAGAAATACCTGGCGCCTTATCGGATCGCATTACAGGGGCTGCCGAGTGAAGTAAGAGAGCTCGCGACGCGAGGCGCGAAGGACCCCGAGCAACGTGAGCGCTTCTCGCAGCTAGTGTCGCTTGTAAACGCGAAACTAGAGGAACTAGGAAATACAGTCGAACTGCGCCGATCGCAGCGGACCGAAGAAGCTCTCGCGCTACTGCGGACGAATCAAGGCCAGCAGCTCATGGAAAACATTCGGCGCGTTTCGCGAGCCATCGAGGATGCGGAGACGGCGCGCTGGCAGGCTGCTTGGAGCGACCTGGAAGCTGGGGCGGCGCAGCTTCGTACGGCGACGCTCGCGGGTGCCCTGCTGCTCGCGTTCCTGGTCGGATTCGCAGCCGTCGCGCTACGACTCTCCACCTTCGACACCGACCGGCTTTTCGGAGAGCTTGCTAAGTCCACGGCGGCCGCCGAACGCAGCCGCGACATGCTGCGCGCCACTCTCTACAGCATTGGCGATGCTGTGATCACCACCGATCGTGAAGGCAGGGTTCAGATCATGAACACGGTGGCCGAACGTTTCACGGGTTACACGGAAGCGGAGGCGCGCGGTGCCGGTATCGAGAAAATTGTGCACATCGTCAATGAGGCGACGCGCGAGACAGTCGAAAATCCCATCCGGCGTGTTCTCGAACTCGGGGAAGCGGTGGGCCTGGCAAATCACACGGTCTTGATTTCCAAGTCCGGCGCCGTGGTGCCCGTTGACGACAGCGCCGCGCCCATCCAGGGTTCCGGTGGCGAGGCGGGCGGCGTTGTGCTGGTCTTTCGCGATGTGTCGGAGCGCAAGAAGGCATTCAACACTGCCAGATTTCTGGCGTCCATCATCGAGAACTCGGACGATGCCATCATCGGCAAAACGCTGGATGGAACAGTCACTGCATGGAATCGCGGCGCCGAGCGCTTGTTCGGATACTCAGCCGAAGAAATGCTCGGCGCGCCGATTACCCTCATTATCCCGCCCGACCGTCTGGAGGAAATGAAACGCATCCTCGAGCGGGTGGGCGAAGGCGGATCGTTCGATCATCACGAAACCGACCGCCTCACCAAGGAAGGCCGCAGGATTCAAGTCTCGCTCACCATTTCGCCGATCCGTGACGACGCAGGACACGTTGTCGGCGCGTCGAAGATCGCACGCGATATCACGCGACAGCGTCAACTCGAAGACCTGGTCCGCCAGACGCAAAAGATGGAAGCAGTGGGAAGACTGGCAGGAGGACTTGCGCACGACTTCAACAATCTGCTTACCGTCATCCTGGGATATGCGTCGACTCTCAACGCCCGTCTGGCACCGGAAGATCCGCTGCGCAATCCCGTGGCTGAGATTCTACGGGCCGGTGAACGCGCCGCCTCTCTCACCGGCCAGCTTCTCGCCTTCAGCCGGAAGCAAGTCACGCAGCCGAAAATTCAGGACCTGAATATCTTGATCTTCCAGACCCGCGACATGCTGGCGCGCATGATCGGGGAGGACGTGGATTTGACGGTGCTTCTCGATCCCGATCCTTGCCTGGTGAAGATCGATTCCGGCCAGCTCACCCAGATCCTGATGAATCTGGCGGTGAACGCTCGCGATGCAATGCCGGCGGGTGGAAAACTCACGATTGAATCGCGGTGCGTGAGCAGGGGGCAAGAAGACCCGGGCCGCCGCGGTTTACGCCCAGCGGGCCGGTTTGCGCGAATCGCTGTTACCGACACCGGCGAAGGCATGGACGCCGAAACACAAGCCCACATCTTTGAACCATTTTTCACGACCAAAGAAGAGGGCAAGGGCACCGGGCTCGGCCTTGCGACGGTATTCGGCATCGTGACGCAGCACGAGGGCTGGGTGGACGTGTACAGCGAGAAAAACCTTGGCACTACATTCACGATTTACTTCCCGTGCTCCGATTCCGCCGAGCCAGAAGCCCCCCCGGCGCCTATGAAATCGATGCCAGCGAGGAAGGCCAGAATCTTGCTGGTAGAGGATCAGGCCGCGATTCGCATGCTCGGCGAGGACATACTCGCCGATGCCGGACACGAGGTTTTGAGCGCGAGTAACGGGCGGGCGGCGCTCGAACTGATCCAAAAGAAGGACGAGCACATCGATCTCCTGGTCACCGTTGTGGTGATGCCGGAGCTCAACGGTCCCGAGCTGGCGACTCGTCTGCTCAAATCCCAGCCCGGATTAATTGTTTTGTACGTGTCCGGGTACCCGGACCATGCACTTCTCCAGCGCGGCGCGATCGAACAAGGAACTGCGTTCCTGCAAAAGCCGTTTCTACCGGAGGTGCTTCTCGATAAAGTAAACGAGCTCTTGCAACAGCAGGCTGCGGTTCTATCCGCTCGACGGTAGACGCGGGCGTCAATGCCCCCGCAGCCGCGCGATCTTGCGCCGGTCCCGCTTCGATGGCCGGCCCTCACGATCCGTTTCAAATTGCGGCGCGGCTTTTCGAGCTTCGGCCATCTGAACGCGCAGCTCCCGGCTCGCTTCGGTCTCGCGGTACAGAGCCTGGGCAACCGGCGCAGGCCCGCGAATTTCGCTCAGTGCGAGCACGTCGATCTCGAACTCGCCGCTGCCGTTCTTGACACGCAAGCGGTCGCCGGCATGGACTTCTCGTGCCGCTTTGACATGTTGGCCGTTGGCCGACACGCGGCCCAGTTCACAGGCGCGCGCCGCCAACGATCGCGTCTTAAAAAAACGCGCCGCCCACAGCCACTTGTCGATTCGAACGCGCTCCATGCAGCGGGCTTACATGGAATAGAAGAATTCTTCGTACACCACTTTGCCGTCCACAACTTTGTAAACCGCAATCTCCTCCATGGTGAAGCGCCGGCTCTGCGGCTTGAAGGTGACATCCAGCTTGAACTTGACGGCAAAATGCGACGCGGCAACCAGAGGACCTTCAACGGAGCTGGAATGCACTTCGTGATTTGCTGCCCACCACTCGCCCTTGGCCCTCACCGCCGCGATGCCTTTGGCCTCGCGCGATTGTCCTGGAGGCGCGCCCGGCTCCACGCTGACGATGTCGGGCGAATACAGCTCATTCATGGCTCCCTCGAAATTCCCTTTTTGACAGTACTTCACGAGCTTATCCGCAACTTCTTGAATGGTCATCGATTGGTCTCCTTAGTCCTGATTGTAAAGCTCGACTGCTACGGAGCTTGGACGGCACGTGCCGCCGGTCACCGGCACTCCCGATGCACCGCGCGAATCGCCCGTTCGAGCCCGTCGCGATGCACGACCACGCTGATGGTCAGCTCGCTGGATCCCTGAGCGATCGCGATGATATTTACGTTCTCCGCCGAAATCGCGCTGAAAACGCGGCCCGCGAGCCCGGGCGTGCCGTGCATGCCTTCGCCCACGACGGCTAGCAATCCGACGTTCTCGTCCACCTCGATGGGCTTCAAGTATCCGTGCGTCAACTCCAGCGCGAGATCTGCTTCGAGCGATTTCATGGCACTTCCCAGCTCTTCCTTGCGAACGAGAAAGCAGAAACTTTGGCGATAGCTGGAGCTGGTGAGCGCCAGAACTTCGGCGTTGGCGTCGGCCAGCGCTTCGAGTGCTCTCGCCATGAGGCGCGTTCCACTGATGGCCGTATTTGCCGGCTCCAACGATACCAGCGCGACGTTTGCCATGGATGTCACAGCGCGCGGCCCGGGGGGCGCCTCCACCTGGGAGACGATCCGCGTGCCCGGATGCTCGCGGTGAAAACTGTTCTTGCTCCACACCGGGATCTGCCGGTCGGCCAGGGGGGCAAGCGTGCGTGGATGGAGCACCTTTGCGCCGTTGTAGGCCAGTTCGGCGGCTTCACTATAGGTCACTGCATCAAGCACGCGGGCATCTTTCACCAAGCGCGGATCCGCGCTCATGATGCCGTCCACGTCTGTCCAAATCCACAGCTCGGCCGCATCCAGCGCCGCAGCCATAATCGAGGCCGAAAAATCCGAGCCCCCGCGCCCCAGGGTTGTTGGGCGGCCATCCACCGTCGCGCCATTGAAGCCGGTGACGATGGGAATCACGCCGCCGTCGAGCAACGGCTGCACCAAGTCCCTGGCCTTTTTGCGCGTGGCTTCCATGATGGGATTCGCGTTACCGAACACGCCATCGGTGACGATCACGTCCGCGCCGTTGATGGCGCGTGCAGCAATTCCCTTGACGCCAAGATATGTACTCAAAATGAGTGCGGACAAGCGCTCGCCGATGGCAATTGCTTCGTCCACCGCACGCGGAGGCCGGTCGCCGAGCATGAGCATGCCGTTGGCGAGACGCTCAAAATCGGAGATGAGATCGCGCACCCCCACGCCGGCCCGATCGCGGATGCCCAGCTCGCCGCAAGTCTCCAGGTGCCGGTTCAGGAGTTGCTCGACATTCGCTTCAACGCGCTTTTCGTCGCCGCCCTCGGCATGCCGGAGCGTGTTGAGCAACAGGTCGGTGACACCCGACATAGCCGATACCACGGCCAGCGTTGGACGAATCGCGCTTTGCTCCCGGCAAATCTCCGCCGCGACGCACATCCGCTCGGCCGACCCCATGGAGGTCCCGCCGAACTTCATCACCAACAGGCCGGCCATTATCCGGTCCTCTCTTTGCCGTTAGACGTGCGGTCGCGGATGATCTTCAGCAGCGCGGCCTCGACGTCTTCAATACTCAGACCGGTGGTGTCGACGTACACCGCATCCGGAGCCTGCATGAGCGGCGAGTGCGCACGAGTCTGGTCGCGGCGATCGCGCTGGCGAATTTGTTCGGCGACAAGCTCGGCGGGCAAATCCGATTCGGCGGCGCGCCGCTCGGCCCGCACTTCGGGTTGCGCGTCAAGAAAAATCTTCACCGTGGCATTCGGGAAAACAACCGAACCGATATCGCGGCCTTCCATCACGACCGACGCTCGCTCTCCGATTTCGCGCTGCTTGGCCACCAGCGCCCGCCGCACCGCGGGAATCCGGGAAACTTCGCTGGCCGCGTCGCCGACTTCGGCCGTTCGAATGGACTCGCTCACGTCTTCGCCGTTCAGAAGAACCTTACCATCGCCCGAAACAAATTCAATCGCCGCCTCGGTGGCAAGCTGCTCCAGACGATGCATATCCGACAGCGCCACACCACGGCGCAACGCCCAGAGCGCCACCGCGCGGTACATCGCACCTGTGTCGATGTACAAATATCCCAGCTTTTCGGCGATTCGTCGCGCGATGGTGCTTTTGCCCGCGCCTGCTGGACCATCGATGGCGACTGTGATGCGTTTGGTCAAATTATCATGAAAGCACATGCACGAGGAGATCTTCCGGGACCTCGCGCGCGGTGCCACCCTCATTACGGGCAACTTGAGGCTGGCGAGATTCTTCGCGCGCAGGTTTCACGTCTGGCAGAAAGAGCAGGGGCGCGCGCTGTGGCGTCCGGCCGACGTGCTGCCTTTGGATGCGTTTCTCGATCGCTGCTGGTCGGACTGTGTGTGGCGTAGTGCAGCCCACGGGCTTACACTGCTGTCCACACCGCAGGAACAGATGCTGTGGGCACGGGTGATCCGCGCCTCGCCCGCCGGAGAAACGTTGCTTCGGATTCCCGAGACGGCGAGCAGCGCCGCGGCCACCTGGCGCGTTATTCAGAGCTATCGTTTGCCGGTTGACGGCCGGTTCGAAGCGTCGGAGGACTGGGCGGCGTTTGCCGGTTGGTCGCGCGAATTCGAAAAACGCTGCCGCATGAACCATTGGCTGGTTCAGGCGCGGCTTGCCGATGTCATCACGGATCGACTGCGAGATGGTGCGCTTCCACGTCCCGCGCAAGTACATTTGGCGGGCTTCGATGAAGTGACTCCGCAACAGAAGGATCTGTTCGATGCCCTCGGGAATCCAGTCCGCATCGAGCACCAGCGGTACAATCAGGCGCCGGTTCTTTCCAGGTTTGAAGACGCGCATTCCGAGATCAACGCCGCGGCTGCGTGGGCTCGCGGACTGCTCGAAACCGATCCCGAAACGGAAATTGGCATCATTGTCCCGGATCTTCCCAGGCTACGTACCAGGATGAATCGGACTTTTCGCGATCTCGGGGCGCCCGCCTTGCACATTTCTCTCGGTGAGCCGCTGGCCGAGACCCCCATAGTTCACGCGGCGCGGCTGATATTGCAATTTAGTTTCCAGGGCCTGCCGTTGCCCTTGGCCGGGGTGCTGTTGCGTACGCCGTTTGCCGGCGGATTCATCCAGGAATGGACCCGGCGCGGTCTGCTGGACGCGCGTTTACGAAGGAAGGGTGTGTGGGATGTGGATGGTTCGGGCCTCAGGGAACAATCCTCCGCATGTCCGGATCTGGATCGGCGTCTCTCCCAAGTTGCACGACTTCGCGCTCGATTGCCTGTCGCGCAGAAACCGAGCGAATGGTGCCGCGACTTCGCGCGCCTCTTGGATGCGTTTGGCTGGCCCGGCGACCGAGCGCTGACAAGCCGTGAGAATCAGACCGTGGAAGCCTGGCGGGATCTTTTATCCGACATTGCCCGGTTGGATCTCACGATGGAGGCCGTCACTTACGATGCGGCTCTCTCGCTGGTCGGTGAATTTGCTGCGGCGCGTCCTTTTCAAGTGGAGAACGAAGGCGCGCCGGTGCAGATCATGGGTCTGCTCGAGGCAACGGGCCTGAACTTCAATCATCTCTGGATCATGGGCCTGCATGATGAAGCTCTGCCGTTCGCCGCCGCGCCGAATCCTTTTCTTCCAGTCTCACTCCAGCGTGAGTACGGCGTACCGCATTCTTCCGCGGAAGGTGAAATGGAGTTCGCAAGAAGCCTGATCGAGAGGTTGATGGCGAGTGCGCCCGACGTTGTGGTGAGCTGTCCGGCCGCTGAAGGCGATCGAGCGTTCAATCCTTGCCCGTTGATCCAGGGGACATGGCTATCGTTGCCGCGCGCGGAGACAGCGACGGAAAGGTGGTTCGCTCGAATGCGCGACGAGGCGCACTTCGAGGAATTCGCCGACGATCTCGCTCCGGTAGTACAGGCGGACTCGGCCCAGCGGGGCGGTGCATCGATCTTCAAAGACATGGCGGCGTGCCCATTCCGCGCTTTCGCCCGGCACCGGCTCTCGGCGCGTCCTTTGGAAGCGACCATGCCCGGATTAAGCTATCGCGATCGCGGCAACACGGTCCACCGTGCCATGCACGTTATCTGGAACGAACTCCAGTCGCACGCTCGACTGCTGGAAATCGACGCCGCGGAACTCCGCAACCTCATTTCGCGCGCCGCCGAGGCCGGCGCCAGTGCGATCCCACACTCTATCGGCCGCACTTTGGAACAGCGCCGTCTCGAGAAGCTTTTAGCGCAATGGCTGGAAAAGGAAAAATCGCGGGACACGTTCGTGGTGCGGGCTCTGGAAACCGATCGCTTGGTCGTCATCGGCGGCCTGGAAGTTACCACGCGCGCCGACCGTGTCGACGAACTGCCTTCCGGCCGCGAGATTATTCTCGACTACAAAACCGGCAAGCTCAATGCGAAAGCTTGGGAATCCGATCGCCCGGACGAACCTCAGCTTCCTTTGTATTGCGCCACCAGCGAGAAGCCAATCGCAGCGGCGGCCTTCGCGCAGATCCATGTTGGGGAGCGAGTTTTTCAGGGACTCGCGGAGACCGGCGCGGAGCTGCCCGGCATGGAAAAAATGCTGAGCGAGGAGCCGTCGTTCCAGCAGGAGATCGGAAGGTGGCGCGGCGTGCTTGAGCGGCTGGGTCAGGATTTTGGCAACGGACGGGCCGAAGTCGATCCCAAGGATAAGGCTTGCGAACACTGTGGCCTGTGGGGATTTTGCCGCATTCGAGAGCTTCAAGATGCTTGACGACCGTGCCGCTCGCGCTCGCGCTCTCGATACCTCGACATCGTTCGTGGTGCAGGCACCGGCCGGCTCGGGAAAAACCGAGCTGCTGATCCAGCGCTATATGAAGCTGCTCGCGACGGTGGACTCGCCCGAGGCTGTGATCGCGATCACGTTCACTCGCAAAGCCGCCGGTGAGATGCGCCAGCGTGTGTTGCAGGCTCTGCGCCAATCGGAAAACCCGACGCTGCCCGAAGCCAGGCACGAACGAGAGACCTACGAGATCGCGCGGCTCGCACTCGATCATCAGCGCCGGCTGGGTTGGAACCTGCTCGAGAATCCGGCGCGAATGCGGATAGAGACCATCGATGCATTGTGCGCAGCGGTCACGCGGAGGATGCCATGGCTGGCGCGCTTCGGGGCGATGCCCGAGATTGTCGAGAAAGCCGGAGCGCTGTATCGGGAAGCCGCGCGGAATACACTCCGGCATGCCAGTGACGATACCGCGCTTGGCTCTGTGCTGTTGCATCTGGACAATGACTTCAACCAGGCCGAGAAGCTCATCGTCGAGATGCTCGAGAAGCGCGATCAGTGGTTGCGTCACACCGGGGCCGCGTCTATACGTGCTGGTTTGGAGGCATCGCTCGGGCGGCTGATCGGGCAGCGGCTGCGCGAGTTGCGTGTTCAGTTTCTCGAGGAGCTCGGACCGCAATCCGATATGATTCCGAGCGGCGATCCGGAGAATTTGCCGGATTGGATGGCGCTTGCGGACCTTCTGCTCACCTCGAAAGGCGAATGGCGCAAGCGCGCGGACAAAGGCTTACGGCAGGAGGCGCTGCTCGCCAAGCTCCGCGGAAGCGAGACGCTCTCTGATGCGCTCGATCGAGTGCGGGATCTTCCGGCGCCAGCATTTACGGACTCGCAGTGGGAGGCGATGCAGTCCGCGGTTTCCGTTCTGAAGCTCGCAGTCGCGGAACTTCAGATGGTGTTTCGCGAGCACGGCTGCGTCGATTTTGCGGAACTGGCGATTCGCGCGTCCGAAGCTTTAGGCACCAAGGAAGCGCCCACCGATCTCGCGCTCGCCCTGGGTTACCGCGTCCAGCATGTCCTCGTCGACGAATTTCAGGACACCTCCTTTACGCAGTTTGAACTGCTCGAAAAGCTGACGGTAGGTTGGGAGCCTGGCGATGGGCGAACGCTGTTCCTGGTGGGTGACCCAATGCAGTCCATTTACCGCTTTCGCGAGGCCGATGTCAGCCTCTTTCTCAAGGCGCGGGATGAAGGCCTCGGCTCGATTCGGTTTGAACCGCTCGCGCTCAGGTCGAATTTCCGATCGACGCGCGAAGTCGTCGAGTGGGTGAACCAAAGCTTCCCGCAGATTCTTCCTCGAAAGGATGACATCGAAAGCGGCGCGGTCGCCTATCTCGAAACCGCTTCCATTCGCGACGCGGGCGGCGGAGTGGAGGTACACGCATTCCTGGATCCGCAGGCTGAGGCGGATCGCGTGATCCAGTTGCTGCGGCGTGACTCCGCGGGCAGGGTGGCGATTCTGGTGCGTGCACGCTCCCACTTGGTTCCGGTGGTGCAGGTGCTCAAACGGAATCGGATTCCGTTTCAGGCGGTCGAGATCGACCAACTTGGCAAGCGGCCGGTCATCGAAGATCTGATGGCCTTGACGCTCGCTCTGTTGCATCCGGGGGACCGCGTCTCATGGCTCGCGGTCTTGCGCGCGCCTTGGTGCGGGCTCTCGCTTGCGGACTTGCACGCGCTTGCGGGCGGGGATCCGAGTTCAGCGGTTTGGGACTTGTTGCACGCGCCAGTTCCTGGAATGAGCGCTGGCGGCGCCCAGCGAATTTGCCGGATACTGCCCGACTTGGAACGTGCGCACTCAGAGCGCGGGCGGCAATCGGTGCGCGATTGGATCGAAGGATTGTGGATGCGCCTGGGAGGTCCGGCTTGCACCGATGAGACTGGGCTGCAGGACGCATCTGCTTATTTCGATCTGTTGGAAGGCATCGAGGAAGGCGGAGATTTAGCCGATTTTCATTGGTTTCGGGCCCAAGTGGATGAACTTTTCGCCCAAACCGATGTACAAGCCGACGGCCGCCTCCAGCTCATGACGATTCATCGCGCGAAGGGTTTAGAGTTCGAAACGGTAATCCTGCCGGGCCTTGGCGAACGCGGGCGAGGAGATTCAGAACGGCTGCTGATTTGGCTGGAACAGCGCGGTGAGTCGTTGCTTGCGCCCATCAAGCAGGCGGGATCGGAATTAGATCCGATCTACAAATACCTCAGCCGTCTGGAAGCGCGAAAGGCAGAATATGAAAATGGACGTTTGTTGTACGTGGCGGCGACGCGCGCACGTGAGAGCCTGCATTTGATGGGAACGCTGAAGCTCAAAAGCGACGGTTCGGTCGCGGAGCCGACCGGGGGATCGTTCTTGAAACTCTTGTGGCCGGCGATTTCGGCCCACTTCGCAAACCTCGCGCCGCCCTTGGTGGCGAAGCCAGTCGCACCGGCAAAGCGGGTGCGGCGCTTGCCCGCGGATTGGAAAGTTCCCCGGCCCCTGCCGGCCGTACGGCTTTCGCCCCGGCGCATCGAAACGCTGGCGCCCGCGCTCGTCAGTTATGAGTGGGTTGGCGACAGGCTGCGTCACTCGGGAACGGTGCTTCACAGTCTCCTGCAGATGATCGCTCGCGACGGTCTCGCCGAGTGGAGCGAATCTTCCGTACGCGCGCGGGGCGATTTGTACCGGAGCGCACTCGCGAATCTCGGTGTGTCGCCCGACGATCTTCGCGATGCGTCCCAGCGCGTCGAAGCGGGACTCCTCCAAACTTTGCGCGATCCGCGCGGACGCTGGATTCTCGGTCCACACCGCGAAGCCGAGTCTGAGATGCGGGTGGCGGGGATACTCGATGGGAAATTGGTGGATGCGACGATCGACCGCACTTTCGTCGACGATCAAGACGTCCGCTGGATCATCGACTACAAGACGAGCGAGCATCAAGGCGGCGACCTGGAAGCGTTTCTCGACAACGAGAAGCTCCGCTATCACGAGCAACTCGAGCGCTACGCACGGTTGTTGTTTCAGCAGGACAGCCGGCAGATCCGGTTGGGTTTGTATTTCCCGCTGCTGGGCGGATGGCGCGAGTGGCCGGCGACTGTGCTGAAGCATCGACAAGCCACGCTGTTCGAGCTCTGAGCCGCGCTATGTTAAGATCGAACTACCGACGTATCCGCACTCAAAAGGGGACGTAGTTCAGCTGGTTAGAACGCCGGCCTGTCACGTCGGAGGTCGCGGGTTCGAGCCCCGTCGTCCCCGCCAAACTTCTTTTACCTCCAATTCATAGCTCACCTCCCCATTCATGCCTGGTGTATAATAAGCTCGCTATGCCTAGCAATCGTAGTAAATCGGCTCAGAACGCGATAGACCTTTTGGTGCTGACGGTGTTGGACCGGCGCGGCCCATTGCACGGCTACGGGATCGCGACCGCCATCCAGGAGCTCTCGCGCGAGGCGCTGCGTGTCGAGGAAGGATCGCTTTATCCGGCCCTGCATCGGATGGAAGAATTGGGATGGATCGCGGCGGAATGGAAAGCGAGCGAGACCAAGCGCCGCGCGCGATTTTACCGCCTGACGAAAGCGGGCAAAAAGCAGCTGGTCAGCGAATCGGAACGGTGGGCGAGCTTTTCAACTGGTGTTGCGCGCGTGCTGCGGCACGCTTAGGAGATCCAAGATGTCCTGGTTTTCACGGCTGAGAAATGCTTTGAATCCCCGCCAGTTGGATAAAGACCTCGCGGAGGAACTTCAAGATCACCTGGAGCGGCGAGCCGCCGAGCTAGCACGAGAAGGCCAAGGCCACGAGGAATCGAAGCGGAACGCCCGCGCGCAGTTCGGCAACACAACACGCTTGCTGGAACAGAGCCGCGATGTGCGCCTTTGGACAGCACTTGAGAGCACGCTGCAAGATGTTCGCTACGCCTGGCGCGGCATGCGCAAATCGCCTAGCTTCACGCTGACGATTGTGTTGTCGCTGGCGCTCGCTATCGGGGCGAACACGGCGATCTACTCCATCATCGACGCTGCGATCCTTCGCCCGCTGTCGGTGCCGGACCCAGGCACTTTATTCCGGTTGTCTTATCCCGATATCACCGACCCCGGGGCAACGGCGGGACCCGATCGCGACTGGTTCAGCTATCCCGAATACGTCCAGTTCGCCTCGGTCGCCAAGCCATCGGCGCGGCTCGGGCTATTCGGCGCATCCGGCCGAGTAAAAGCGCGCGTGTTCCGGCCGAACGCTCCGATCGAGAGAATCAATGGCGCGTTTATTTCTGGAGAAGCGTTGGACCTGCTCGGAATTCGAGCGGCACTGGGACGTCTGTTTTCGGCGCAGGAAGATCGCCTGCCGCCGGGCCCAGCATACGCCGTCCTGAGTCACGAGTACTGGCAGCGTCGTTTCGGCGGAGATCGAACGATTCTAGGCAGCAAGATTTTCGTCAATGGCAAAGCGTATGAGATTGTCGGAGTGGCGGGAGCGGGATTTTGGGGAGTGGAGCCCGGCAAGCCAGTTGACATGTGGGTTCCGGGCACGCAGTATGCGGCGGAGGCTCTGACCGAGATTGACTGGCATTGGGCCCACATCCTGGGACGCTTTGCGCCGGGTGCTTCCGCGCGCGAGGTGCAATCGCGGATTCAGCCCTCTTTTCACAATTTCGTCGTTCAAGTCTCGAAACGCTTTCCGACCCTGCCTCCCACGATTCGGCAACAATTTCTCAGCAGCGCGATTCAAGTCACTCTCGCCCCAACCGGCGTGTCCGATTTTCGAAAGACGTTCTCGCGTCCGTTGTGGATCGTGTTCGGCGTCGGTGCGGGGATTCTGCTCATCGCCTGCGCGAATGTTGCCAGTCTTCTGCTGGCGCGATCGACGGCGCGCTCCAGCGAGATGGCGATGCGCGTCTCGCTCGGCGCGGGCCGCGCGCGACTGGTTCGTCAATTATTCACCGAGTGCTTGTTCCTATCGCTGATCGCCGGTGCGCTGGGATGGTTGCTGGCGCGCGTCACGGGTCCTTTGCTGGTGAGGATGCTCTCGCGAGAAAGCGATCCTTTGCAATTTGACTTGTCCACCGACACACGCGTGCTGCTTTTCTCGATCGGCGCCGCGGCCGCGGCCGCGCTTCTTTTTGGCATTTCGCCCGCACTGCGAGGCTCAAGAATGGAGCCAATGCATTCGATGCGTGCCGCATCGGGTCAGGCTTCGAAACTTGGGCTGGGGAAATTATTCGTAGGATTTCAAGTGGCCTGTGCGTTTAACTTGGTTGCGATCGGCGCGGCATTCTTGTTTAGCCTCGGGAATCTGCTCCGAGTTGACCCCGGCTTCAATCCGCGAAATGTCGCGGTGCTGAACGTGACCGTGAATTCGCCTGACGAAGCGGATTGGATTATCAGCGATGGTGATAAGCGCCTGCTGGAGCCGATGGCCCAGCTGGAGGAACGAGTGAAGAGACATGCTGGCGTTCAAGCGGCCGCGCTGGCCTGGTGGCCTATTTTTGGAGGTACAGCTTGGAGCGAGCAAGTGATTCTTCCGTCGGGCCCAACAGAACACGAGGAAATCTTCTACCGGGTTTCTCCCGGATATTTTGCCGCGCTCGGCACTCGGCTGTTGGCCGGCCGCGACTTGGCCGCGGCCGATCATGTAGCACCGGAGCCTTCGCCGGTAGTCGTGAATGAAGCATTCGCGCGAAAATACTTCGGTGGCGTGAACGCGGTGGGGCGCGAATTCAGCTATCCCGATCACGACCTTAAGCGGCGGCAGGTGATCGTAGGGGTGGTCGGGAACGCTCACTACGCCAGCTTGCGCAAAGCGGCCGAACCCATCGCGTACTTTCCAGTGCAGGGCGCGAATTCGTTCACGTTATATGTTCGATCAGGACTTCCTTTGGGACAAGTGATGCGGATGGTGGAGCGCGAGAGCCGGGCCGTCGGCACAAACCTCGAAGTGCACGAGGTCACCACGCTCGATACATTGATCGGAAATACGCTGTTGACCGAGAAGCTGCTGGCCGGTATCGGCGGCGCGTTCGCATTTTTCGGATTGCTGCTGGCGGGGATCGGCCTCTTTGGGTTGCTGAGCTATTCCGTTGGGCGTCGCGTGAAGGAGATTGGAATTCGAGCGGCATTGGGCGCACGGCGCGGGCAGATTGTCGCGCTGGTGCTGAAGGACGTGGGCGGGTTGATGGGCGGTGGGATCGTCGCCGGGCTGGGAGCGGCGCTCGCGATTCTGTTAGTGCTGCGATCCCTGCTGTTTGGGATTCGAGCCGTGGACCCATGGGTGACCAGCTCGGCGCTCACGATCTTTTTCATTACCGGAATGCTTGCCGCGAGCCTGCCCGCGCATCGCGCCGCTTCCGTGGACCCGTTGCGCTCACTGCGCGACGAATAACTTATCGCGCGGCTGCCGCCGGAGCGAGCGACTGAATTTCTTCGACCACGAGTTCGAGCTCCTCATCCTTGGTGTAAAAGTGCGGCGCGATGCGGATGCCCGCACCCGGCCGATAATCGACCAGGAAATCGCGGCGCAGTAGCTCCTGAGTGATTTCGTATCCATTCGAAACGTCGACTGTGACGGTTCCGCCGCGCTGCTCGCGATCGCGCGGGGAGTTGATTTTATAGCCGGCGTTCTCCACCAGCTCGATCAACAGGGACGTCTGCCGGATCGATTTCGCCCGGATGTTCTCCACCCCCACCTCGTTGATGATTTCGTAACCGGATCGCGCGGCGTACAAACCCGGAATATTCGGCGTGCCGTTCAAGAAGCGGTAGGCGTCATCGGCGAATTCAATCGCGCCGCCGTCGAACGCGAACGGGTTATGATGCGCCATCCACCCGGTGAGTCGCGGTTCGAGCGACGGCCAGAGATCGCGGCGAACGTACAGATAGCCCGCGCCCGGACCGCCGCACAGCCACTTCACCGATCCCCCGGTGGCGAAGTCGACGCCCAGCTCGCGAACGTTCAGCGGAACTGTGCCGGCCGATTGATAAATGTCCGCCGTCACCAGAGCGCCCATCTCGTGCGCGCGTTCGGTGATGGCGCGCAGATCCTGGATGAAAGCGCTCTTGAAGATGACATGCGAAACCGAGACGAGCTGAGTTTCCCGATCGATCGCGGACAGCAGCTTTTCGAGCGGCACCGTGATTCCATCCACTGAAGCCACGGTGACAACGCGCGCGCCAAGCGATTGGAGCTGGCGGTGGATATAAAGATTCGAAGGAAAATTGAGGCGTTCGGAAACAATTTTGTTGCGTTGGCCGGTCCACTGGAAGCAAGACGCGATTAGCGACTGGCAGATGGAGACGTTGGGGTGCATCACCACCTCGCCTTCGCCTGCGCCGATGATCTTCGCGACCAGGTTGCCGACCGAAATCGGCATTTCCCACCAACCCTCCTCCCAGGCCCGAATGCTGCGCGTGGCCCACATGTCGGCATATTCGTTCAACCGGTCGCGGGTGCGTCGCGGCATCGCGCCGAGGGAATGGCTGATCAGGTAGACGGATTTGTCCAGCGACGGAAATTCCTTACGCCAAGCCAGCAACGGGTCATTCGTCATGGTCAAACTCGAAACGTATCCGCGCGCCAGGTGACGATGGCTTGCTTGATGTCCTTGGATGCCAGCTTCGAATCGATGGCTTTTTCCACCAGAGCGGGAAGCTCGGCGTCAGAGGCAAAGCGCAGGGCGACGATCTGGGATTCCTTCAGTTCGCCCAGCCGGGCCTTCGTGGCGGCGGACAGGAGCCGATCGAAGCGTTCGCGCTCCTCCAGGCAGATCAAGCGGTCCTGAACTTTGAGAGGATTGATACGGATCAAGAGAATAAAGACCGGCGTCATCAGGCCGATCAGGACCAGAATCCACGAGACCAGAACATCGGGATGCCGCACTGCGTTGATGATCACCATCACCAGCAGCACGAGCGTTGCGGGCATCAGAAAGAAGTGAAACGGGGGATGCGTGCGCGTGTGATTCGCGAACGTCTGCGGGATTTTTTCGGCCATGCTGCCTCCTTGCGCTAGAAATAGTATTCTACTAAGAGGGGGTTTGTGCGATGCAAACGCCCCCAAAACCCTCGCAAAATCCATTGTTTCCAGCTTGAATTCACCGTGACAACCATGCTAAGGTAGCGGTGTTGGGATACCGGTTTCGGGCGCGTCGCGAGTGGTGCGGGCGCCTTCTCGAAGTTTCAACCCTCAACTAGAAAATTCCATGGACTCCACGCTCCAGCAGCTAGGCGGAATACTGCTAAAGGCTATTCCGACGGTCGTTCTTCTGCTCATCGTGCACTTCTATTTGAAGTTCATGTTCTTCCGGCCGTTGCAAAAAGTACTGGACGACAGGAAGCGAGCCACGGAAGGAACCAAGGAGAAAGCCAGCCAGTTGCTCGCGAAAGCCGACCAGACGCAGTCCGCGATCGAAAGCACGCTGCGAAAGGCACGCGAAGAGATTTATCAGGAACAGGAAGAGGCGCGCAAGGCTTGGACGAACGACCAGGCGGCCCGGCTCGATCAAGCGCGCCACGAGTCGCACGCATCGATCCATACGGCGAAGGCCCAGCTGGACGCTGAAGCCGCGGCGGCCAAGCGGGACTTGACGGGAACTGTAGACACGCTCGCGGAACAAATTGCGCGGACGCTGCTCGAAAGGAAGATGACATAATGCGTCGCGCGACGTGGACCATCGTATTGGGATGCGCGCTGGCGTTGGTTGCGCTCGCACAGGAAGCCGGCACCTCTTCCGCCAGCGAAGCGGGCGATCCTTGGTTGCTCTGGAAATGGATCAATTTCGCGATTCTCGTCCTCGGGCTGGGCTATTTGGTCGGGAAAGCCGCGCCGGCTTATTTTCGAGCCCGCCGCGAAGAAATCCAAGCCGCGCTCATTCAGGCAACACGGGAGATCAAAGATGCCGAGGCGAAGGCCGCCGATCTCGATCAGCGCTTTTCGCGAATCCAGATCGAAGTGGAGCAACTGCGAAAGGAAGCCCGCGCAGCGATGGCGGTTGAGAGCGAGCGAATCCGGCAGGAGACGGAACGCCATCTCCAAAGAATTCAGGAGCAGACCGGGCAAGAGATCACTTTAATGGCGCGCGCTGCCAAGGACGAACTGCGAAAATACTCAGCCGGCCTGGCGCTCGATCTGGCCGCGCAACGCATTCGGAGCCGCATGACTTCCGGCGTCGAGGATGGCCTGGTGGATAATTTCGTCGCCGATCTGCGCCGCCGCGCGAGGACGAACTGATTCATGGCTTCTGCTTTTGCGAATCGATACGCGCGCGCCCTGGTGGATTTGGTCTCGGCGCCGGGCTCCCCGCTCAAGCCCGATGAGGCAGTGGTGCAGCTTCGTGCCGTGGAGCAGATGGTGATCGAATCCCCGGAATTGCGCAACGCGTTGTTGACTCCCGCCATCAAGATTTCCAGAAAGCGCGCCGTGATGAGCCGGCTGCTCCAGGAAATCCAGGCTTCGCATTTGATGCGAAATTTCATTTTCGTCCTCATCGATCACCGGCGCATCGGAGCGATTGCCGACATCCGGGAAGCCTTCGAGACTCACCTGGACGAACGGCTGGGTTTTGTACGGGCTGAGGTAACGTCGGCGTCCACACTGGATGCGCAGCGGCAAGCCGGCATCGAGAGCGAGTTGGCGCGTCTCACGGGGAGGCGCATGCGGCTGCGGTTCGCGGTGGATTCGGAGCTGCTCGGGGGTGTGGAGGCGCGGATCGGATCTACGGTCTACGATGGATCGTTGCGCGGCCAGCTCCAGCGCATGCGGCGGGAATTGACGGGACAGTTTGCGGAATAAAGGGGTGACTGATGGCTCAAGTCCAAGCTGACGAAATCGCGCGCCTGTTGCGCGATGAGATTGAGCACTACGACAGTACGGTGAATGTGTCCGAGACTGGCTCGGTGATCTCGGTCGGAGATGGTATTGCCCGTGTTTACGGCCTCGAAAATGTGATGGCTGGCGAGATGGTGCAATTTCCGCACGATGTTGTGGGCATTGCGCTGAACCTGGAAGAAGACCAGGTGGGAACCGTGCTGCTGGGCGAATACCAGGAGATCAAAGAGGGCGACGAAGTAAAGCGGACCGGCCGCATTATGTCGGTCCCGGTAGGCGAGGCCATGGTTGGCCGCGTAGTGAACGCGCTTGGTGAGCCGATTGACGGTAAGGGACCGATCGCGGCGACGAAGACGCTGCCGATTGAATCCATTGCGCCCGGCGTGGTGGACCGGCGGTCGGTGAAGGAACCGCTGCAGACCGGCATCAAGGCCATCGACTCGATGATTCCGATCGGCCGCGGCCAGCGCGAATTGATCATCGGCGATCGCCAGACCGGCAAGACCGCCGTAGCGTTGGATTCGATCATCAATCAAAAAGGCGGCGACATGATTTGTATCTACGTCGCCATTGGCCAAAAGCGATCCACCGTCGCGCAAGTGGTGAAGACGCTCGAAGAGTACGGCGCCATGGAATATACCATCGTGGTGGCTGCCACGGCGTCAGACCCGGCTCCGATGCAGTATATCGCTCCGTACGCCGGCTGCGCGATGGGCGAGTACTTCCGCGATAGCGGCAGGCACGCACTGTTGATCTACGACGATCTTTCGAAGCACGCCGCTGCGTATCGCGAAATCTCGCTGCTGCTGCGGCGGCCGCCGGGGCGCGAAGCCTATCCGGGCGATGTGTTCTACCTCCACAGCCGTTTGTTGGAGCGTGCGGCGAAATTGAATGACGCCAAAGGCGGCGGCTCACTCACCGCGCTTCCCATCATCGAGACACAGGCCGGCGATATTTCGGCGTACATTCCGACCAACGTGATTTCGATCACCGACGGCCAGATCTTCCTTTTGGCTGATTTGTTCAATTCTAATGTCCGCCCCGCGATCGACGTCGGTCTTTCGGTGAGCCGCGTCGGCGGTAGCGCGCAGATCAAGGCCATGCGGTCGGTAGCCGGGTCGCTGCGGTTGGAGTTGGCGCAGTATCGCAACCTGGCGGCATTCGCGCTGTTCGGATCGGAACTGGATAAGGTATCGCAAGCCCAGTTGAATCGCGGCCAGCGACTCACCGAAATCCTGAAGCAGCCGCAATATCAGCCGCTGCCCGTGGAAAAACAGGTGTTGATCGTTTACTGCGGCACCAAAGGATTGCTGGACGACATCGCTGTGGATCAATGCCGGGCGTTCGAGTCGGAAATGTACAAGTTCGTCGAAGTCTCGCATCCAGCCATCTTGCAGGAGATCCGCGAAAAGAAAGCCATCGATGATGCTCTCAAATCCAAGATTGACGCGGCGCTGAAGGATTTCAAGCAGCGCTTCGTCTCGCAGCGAAAAGAGGCGCTCGCCGCGGTCTAGACGATGCCCAGCCTGATCGATTTACGCCGGCGGATTCGCTCGGTCAAGAACACGCAGCAGATCACCAAGGCCATGAAGGTGGTCTCGGCCGCCAAGCTCCGTCGTGCGCAGGACCGCGTTTTGGCATCGCGTCCGTACGCGCAGATTATTCGCCGGATGCTGGTAAATGTTGCGCAGGCGGCGGCCGAACAGCAGGACGGCGACTCGGTTTCGCTGCTGGCTCGGCGCCCCGAAAAGAAAATCCAGCTGCTGGTGGTTACGGCGGATCGCGGACTCGCGGGAGCCTTCAACTCGAACGTAATCCGCACGGCGCAACGTTTCATCCAGGATCATGCGGACGCCGAGATTCAGTTGGAGCTGATCGGGCGCAAGGGCCGCGATTTTTTCCGCAAGCGACATCGTGCCATTACCGGCGATTACGCCACCCTCTTCCAGAAGGCTCCGCGCTATGAAGATGCGCTGGATATCGCGCACAAGGTGATCGACCGATTCGAGAAAGCCGAGATCGACTCAGTCTATCTGGTAGTGAACAACTTCAAGAGCATGATGGCGTCGCGCTTGGTCGTGACGCGCATTCTGCCGCTGGACTTGCCGGAGAAACAAGAACAGATCGACTACATTTACGAGCAGCCGCCCGAAAAACTGCTCGAGAGCCTTTTGCCTCGCTACATCGAGGCGCAGATTTATCGCGCGATGCTCGAATCGGCGGCGGCCGAGCACGCGGCTCGCATGACCGCGATGGAAGCGGCCACATCGAACGCGGCCGAGGTGATCGACGCGCTGACGCTGAAGATGAATCGCGTCCGGCAGGCCAGTATTACGCGCGAAATTATCGAGATTGTAAGCGGCGCGGCCGCATTGGAGTAACTCATGTCAACAACAGCAGCCCAGGTGGAAGGTAAAGTCATCCAGATCGCCGGTCCGGCGGTGGATATTCAGTTTCCCGAAGAGCAGATTCCGGTGATTAACACCGCGATCCACATCACCAGTGAGGGCTTCACCGTGCCCACGCCCATCGACGTAATGGTGGAAGTGGCGCAACACATCGGCGAAGGCCGCGTGCGAACCATCGCGCTGCAACCCACCGACGGCATGGTGCGCGGCATGAAGGCTCTCAGCCTCGGCCATCCGATCCAGGTTCCGGTGGGCCCGCAGACCCTGGGGCGAGTGATGAACGTCATTGGAAATCCCGTGGACAACATGGGGCCGGTGGATACCAAAGAGAAGTGGTCCATTCATCGCGCCGCGCCGGCGTTCGAAGAGCAAGCCACCGAGCTACAGATGTTCGAGACCGGTATCAAGGTTATCGATCTACTTGAGCCATACGTTCGCGGCGGCAAGATCGGCTTGTTCGGCGGTGCGGGCGTCGGGAAAACCGTCGTTATCATGGAGCTGATCAACAACATCGCGCTAAAGCACGGCGGCGTTTCGGTGTTCTCGGGCGTGGGCGAGCGGACGCGTGAGGGGAACGATCTGTGGGTGGAAATGCAGGAGTCGGGCGTGCTCGATCCGCACGATTACAAGAAGTCCAAGGTCGCGCTCATCTACGGGCAGATGACCGAGCCGCCGGGGGCCCGGCTGCGGGTGGGTCTCACGGGTTTGACGGTGGCCGAGTATTTCCGCGATGAAGGCGGGCAGGACGTGCTGCTGTTTATCGACAACATTTTCCGCTTCACGCAGGCAGGTTCGGAGGTCTCTGCGCTGCTGGGCCGCATGCCGTCCGCTGTGGGCTATCAACCCAACCTCGCCACCGAAATGGGTGAATTGCAGGAGCGCATCACCTCGACGAAGAAGGGCTCCATCACGTCCGTGCAGGCGATTTACGTGCCTGCCGACGACTATACCGATCCCGCGCCGGCTACGACGTTCGCGCATCTCGATGCGACCACCAACTTGACCCGCAGCTTGGTGGAACAGGGTCTCTACCCGGCAGTGGATCCGCTGGCCTCTACCTCGCGCATTCTGGATCCGCGCATCGTCGGCGAGGAGCATTACAACGTCGCGCAGCAGGTGAAGCAGATTCTGCAACGTTACAAGGATCTGCAGGACATCATCGCCATTCTGGGCATCGATGAATTGTCGGACGACGACAAACAAATCGTCGCGCGGGCGCGCAAAATCCAGCGGTTCCTCTCGCAGCCATTTTTCGTCGGCGAACAGTTCACCGGTCTCAAGGGCAAGTACGTGTCGCTGGCTGACACCGTGCGCAGCTTCAAGGAAGTGGTGGATGGTAAGCACGACGACCTGCCCGAGCAGGCGTTCTACATGCAGGGCGACATCGAGGACGTCAAGAAAAAAGCCGAAGAGCTGCGGAAGCAAGGCGAGGCGTAATTGGCCGATACGTTCGAGATCGAGATTGCCACACCCGAGCGGCTGCTCGCGCGCGAAACGGCCGTTCGTGCGCAGATTCCAGCCAAGGACGGGTATATCGGCGTGCTGCCGGATCACGCGTCGCTACTGTCCGAGCTCGGAATTGGCGCGATGACTTACACCACGCCAGGGGACCATCGCTACAGCCTCGCAATTCGCGGCGGGTTTCTTGAGATCCACGAGAACGTGGTTCGCGTGCTGAGCGATATCGCCGAAAAGGGCCAGGAAATCGATGTCGCGCAGGCCGAGAAGGACCTGAAGAAGGCTCAGGACGAGATTATCAACCCCGCCCTCGGTATCGACATCGCGGGCGCGCTGATCGCGGTACGCCACGCTCAGGCACGCATCGATGCGGCGCGCAAGGCCGCGAGCAAGGAAGAGTAGCCTCCCCGCGCACGCCCGTTCGCTAGAATCAAATCAGGCGATCCGGCAAAATGTTCCGCGCACTTTTTGAGCTTTTGATGACCGTCATGGTCATCTTCTTTGTCCGGGCCGTGCTGCGCACCATTTTCAAAGGCTTCGGGGATATGATGCGCCCCACTGGCCAGCCAGGCCGGCCGAATCAGCCGAATCTTGACAGTCGGGTTCCGCTCGGCGGCGAATTGAAGAAAGACCCGAGCTGTGGAACCTACATTTCCACCGCCACATCCATCAAAGAAAAAGTCGGAGGAGAGACCTTCCATTTCTGCTCCAAGGAGTGCCGGGATAAGTACGTGGCTTCGCTGGCTCGCCGTTAGCGTCGTTCTGCCGTTCAAAGTCGGCGCCGCAGCGCCAACTTTCTACAAAGACGTTGTTCCCATCCTCCAGAATCGATGTCAGGAATGTCATCGGCCGGGCGAAATCGCGCCGATGCCGTTTCGCACTTACACTGAGACGCGGCCATGGGCGAAGGCCATCCGTCAGTCTGTGATCACGAGGGAAATGCCGCCGTGGTTCGCCGATCCCCGATATGGACATTTTGCGAATGACCGTTCGCTCTCGGACGCGGAGATTCGAACGCTCTCCGAATGGGTGGACGCGAGCGCTCCCGCAGGCAATGCGAAGGACGCGCCTCCTCCGCGGCATTGGACCGAGGGATGGAACATCGGGCAGCCCGATGCGGTGTTCGAGATGCCCAAGCCGTGTCCGATCCCGGCACGCGGGACCGTGGAATACCAGTACGTCATCCTTCCGCTGAACTTCTCCGAAGACAAGTGGATCGAGCGCGTCGAGGTGAAGCCGAGCAACCGCGCCACGGTCCATCACGCTGTGGTCTACATCCGCGAATCGGGATCGAAGTGGCTGGCCGGCGAGCGACCGGGCGAGCTATTCACGCTTCCGCCTGGTACGGGGCAGCGCCAGAATCCGAAGGCTTTCACCACCAGTGACATTTTGATGGTCTACACCCCTGGGAATTCGTACGAGGAGTGGGGCCCTGGCGTGGCGAAGAAAATCCCCGCCGGTTCCGATCTCGTCCTGCAAATGCACTACACCGCCAATGGAACCTCGGCGAGCGACCGCACCAGCATCGGTGTGATCTACGCCAAGCAGCCGCCCAAGAAAACTGTGCTGACGCTACAGATGGGCAACGATCGATTCGCCATTCCTCCCGGCGACCCTAATTACCGCGTTACCGTCGCGGGCTCGTTGCCGAACGACGCCCTCTTGGTCGCCATGCTTCCGCATATGCACTTGCGCGGCAAGGGGTTCGAATATCTCATCCATGGTCCGAACGGTGCGGTCGAAACGCTTCTCAAAGTCAGCCGTTACGATTTCGCCTGGCAGATCAACTACCGTCTGGTTGAGCCACGGCTGCTTAAAGCAGGCACGCATCTGGAATGGGTCGGGTATTTCGACAACTCGCCCAACAATCCTCGCAATCCCGATCCCTCCGCTGAGGTTCACTTCGGAGAACAAAGCTGGCAGGAAATGATGATCGGATTCTTCGACGTGATCGTGGAGGCGGACGTCTCGAAGACTAGGTTCTTCGAGCGGTCACGCTAAAAAGTTTTCCAGGTTGTTTGTCAAAAGGTAACAGTTCCGTGTCGGCGCCGAGGCCAAGTGACGAAGAACACAGTCGTGCGCGAATGGAAGCCAGGTTGCACTTGACGACGGACATGTGGAACAAAACACGCGAGGCACAGCCATCTCCACCCGCGCCCGCACCGCCGCCAGCCGCAGCCCCGCAGTACCAACCCGCTGCAGCAGCGCCTAGCGCATCACGGCCGACCGTCTTCGGTAAGTCGATGAAGATCGTCGGTGAAGTGTCGAGCGACGAGGAATTGCAATTGGATGGAGACCTGGAAGGAAAGCTGACGTTGAACAATCGGCTTACTGTGGGGCCGGCGAGCAACGTGAAAGCGAACATCAAAGCGAGCGAGGTGGTCGTCTTCGGCACAGTACACGGAAACGTCGAGGCCGAGAACCGGATCACGTTGCGTACGGGCGCCAATCTGGTCGGCGATATCAAAACGGCAGGCATCGTGATCGAGGATGGGGCGTACTTTAAAGGCGGAATTGACATTTCGCGGCCCGAAGCGGGAAAGGCAGCGCCGAAAACTTCGGGCGCGGCGGCCGGACAAAAAAGGTAATACAAAAATTCACCGAGAGGTAGTAGTAACGAGTTCTCACTCGGAACTGTCTAACACGGTGAGGCCGCACCCTTCTTAAGAGGAACTGTGGCCGTGGGGGAGAACGCCCGTCAGCAATGGCGGGCGTTCCCGTTTTTACCGCAGTTCTTTTAGTTTATTACTGATCCGGGTGTGCGTGGAGCGATCGGGTTTGAGCGCGAGTGCCGACTGGTAGGCCGAGCGCGCTTCGGCCGAGTTGTGGCGGGCGGATTCCAGGTCGCCGATCTGCTCGAAAATCGTGGGATTCTGCGTGTCCTGTTTGGACAGCTGGCGCAGCAGATCCAGCGCCCGGTCGTTCGCGCCGGTCTTGACCAGCAGGCCCGCGAGAGCAAGACGCGCCCCTGCGTAATCCGGCTTGGCACTCAATACTTTCTGGTATTCGTCGATGGCGCCGGCGTTGTCGCCGCTGGCCGCTAGCGTCGCGGCGAGACTCAGTCGTGATGCAATATAGTCCGGCGACTGGGTCAGGTTTTCGCGCCATAGCTGGATGGCTTCCTTTTGGCGATTCTTCTCGTCGGCAAGCAGTAGCGCCAAGTTGTGGCGTGCGGGGAGAAGGCTCGGATTCTTTTCGAGCGCGGTCCGGTAGAACTGTTCGGCTTCGGTGCGCTTGCCTTGTGATGCCTTTAACGTTCCTAACGCGTTATATGGCTCAGCGGAGTTGGGCGCGAGTTGCAGGGCCTTTCGATACGCAGCCTCGGCATCGTTGCGCCGGTTTAAACGCTGATATACGAGACCCAGGTTGTAGGGCAAGTAGCTGTACTGCGGTGTGAGCTTGATGGCGTCCTGATACGCGCGGATAGCCGATTTGTAGTCGCCCAATTCGACGTAAGCCAGTGCTTCGTTATGTAGCGGATAGGACCAATGCTGCGCGCGCTTGACAGCATCGTGGAAGGCGGGGATCGCCTTGTCGTATTGCGCCTGTTCGAGATACGCAATGCCCAGCGCATTGAAGCCATACGCGCCGCCGGGATCGATGCGCACCGATTGCTCCAGCAGCTGCGCGGCTTCGGGAAACTTCTTATCGAAGAGCAGCGCACGGCCCTGAAAGAAATCTTCGCGACCTTCGAGAAACAACGATTCTTGAGTCAGCGTCCGGGCCGCTTCCATGTAACGCGCGCCTTGCTCGAACGCCGCGCGGGCTTGCGGCGATTCGTCTCCCGCGAGATATCGCAACAGCACTACCTGAGCTTTGTTCTCCAGTGCGACCTGAAGCTGATTCTTGCGCTCCTGATATTGGTCCTGGCTGAGTTGCGGCGGCTGCAAGGATCGCAGCGCGGTGAAAGCGTTGTCCGCATCCGTGGGTAGAATGCGGCCCGCCTCGAGAGCCGAAGAGAAACGGTCAAGATCCGCGCTGGCTTGGCCGTCGAACAAATTCGGCGCGCCTGACGACGCCAGGTACAAAGGTCCGCCGTTCCGCGAATCGAAAAGCATGCGCCAGTGCGCGATCTCGATGCCTGGTTTCTTCAAATCGGACAAGCGCATCGCGTTATCGTAAGTGCCGAACTCGCGCGGATGCTGCTTGTCATTGGTGGCCGTCTGCACCTGCTCGGTGACGTACTTGATTAGTTCGTTCGCGTCCACGTTCCCGTCCTGGTTCTGGTCGGCGGCGCCTTCCAGTCCCTTCGTGACGTAGTAGCTAAACACACCGTGGCCGCCGCCGAACTGCGGGCCTTCGAGTGAAACTTCCTTCGGACGGCTGGCGAGCAGCCCGAACAAATCGCCTTCCACGTCGCCCAACGCCTGCACGCTGGAGCTCACCGTGGTGTTATGGATGGTGCCGATGGTTCCGGCCTTGCACACATCGACGAACAGCATCACGCGTCCCACTTTGCTGAGCTGATCTTCGAAAAGGGACTGAAGTTCGGTCATCGGCAGCGCGGTGCTTTTTAAATCCTGCGGGTCTGAATCGTAGGTGAGAATGAACGCGTTCTTGCTTCCCGGAACTTCCACCGTTCCGTGGCCCGCGATCAGAATGACGACTGTATCCTTCTTGCCCGCGCGGCGCTTGAGAAAATCCGTGAAGCCGTTTCGCACCGCCGCAGTGGTCGCTTTTTCGTCGGTGAGCAGGAGAACGTGATCCGACGTCAGACCCCCTCCGCGCGGGCTCTCGAGAAGCTTTGCGAACACGCTGGCGTCGGCGTTGGCGAATTGCAGCGCGAGCTCCGGCTTCGCGTATTTCGAGATGCCCACCAACAGCGCATATGTCTGGCCGCCGGGTCCGGCAGCGCTCGCAGCCGATGCTTGTGCTGCGAGCGACTCTTCCAGGTCGAAAATTTTCGCCTTGATCCAGACCGCATCCGGCCATTGCTCGCGCAGTTTGTAATACTGTTCCAGCGCGTTAGCGATCAGCTTATGATTCTCGAAAACGGTAGCTTCGCCGATCAGCGCGGCCTGGTCCTTGGGATTGGCCGTGAGCGCAGTTTCGAAGGGCGCCAGCTCGCCGGTGACGTCGGCGGGCAATTTGTCGTGCGGCACCGGCGGCACTTCAGGCTTGTTGATTCCGCGCGTCATGCTGACGCCGTAATGCTGTTGGCTCGCCGTGGCCACTCGCAAGGTTTGCGGCAACGTGCAGGCCTGCGCGGGTTGCTCAGAAATTTTCCCGGATTTTACGCGCGGCTGCTTCGGCTCGAAGCGCACTTCGCCGGACGCGCTCAATGTATCGATGGCCTTCGAAGGACAGAACAGGAACGAGGCCGCGCCTGTCTCGGTCTTCAGCCCGTCGCCGGAAAACAAAAGATCGCCGGGTCGTGCCGCCAGCGGTGTTTCCGTGTCGGCGCGCAGAAGCTTGCTGCCCGACGCATTCAGGATCAGCCCTACCGGTTCTTCTTTTGTGTCGGCCCTAACCAGACCCGCGGCCAAGCAGACAGATCCGATCGCAAATTTAACAGCCCAGTTATGCATTTACCACAGCTTTCGCTACCAGAGACGCCACCGTATACAGATCGATCGGCAACGCCTTTCCCCGCACCGGCACGATTCCCAGGTGCACCGTTTCCACGCCCGAGCCCAGCCGAGCCTGGGTGCTGCCGGTCATGAGCAGCTTCGTGTGGCGCTCCTTATTCAGACTTTCCAGCCGCGAGGCCAGATTGACTGTGTCTCCTAAAACCGTATATTCCATTTTATCGGCTGAACCGACGTTGCCGACAACCGCGGGTCCGGTGTGGATACCTGCGCCGGTCTGAAACTGGCTGGGAGCCGTGACCATGCGGGTGGCGCACTGGACCGCGCGCAGGCCATGGTCGCCCGGCCGGGCGCCCTCGTCCTCGTCGGAAAAAATGGCGAGAATGCCGTCGCCGATGAACTTGTTGGCGTGGCCGCGGAACATCACAATGATTCCCACCATCATCGCCATGTATTCGTTCAGCAGGCGGACAACCTCTTCAGGGCCCTCCCGCGCGCAGACTTCTTCGCTGAAAGCCGTGAAGCCGCGAATATCGGTGAATAGCACGGTAACTTCGAGCGTTTTTCCGGAAAGACCGATGGATTGCGTCTCTTCGAGCGAGCTGGCTACCTGCTTGCCGACGAATAAGGACACGGCCCGATGGAAAAGATCGCGGCCTTTCTCTTCCGTTCCGAAGCGATAGACGACGGAGGCCACCAGGCAAATGGAAGTGGCCAGGAGAATCTCCGAGGTTGAGAGAATAATGCCATTTTCGAAGGCCAGATGAGTGGCGGCGACGATGGCAAATACTTCAAAGAGCATGAAAAGCGCCGCGCGACTAGCGGCGAGCGACGTGGCCATCCACACCGCCAGCACTGTAGCAATCAGGAGAAAAAGAACGCGCATCCATGGTGCGGCGGGAACGAGATAGCGATGCTCCAGGATGGTGCGAATCGTGTTGGCGTGAACCTCGACTCCCGCCGTGGTCCACTTCTGGCCGCTAAAAAGCGTATAAAATGGCGTGTCTCGACGGTCTTCGTCGGTAAAGTCAATGCCCACGAGAACGATTTTGCCCGCTACCCAGGTCTGCAGCTTGGCCAAGTTGCCGCTCATCGCCGCTGCGTCGAAATCGGCGAGGGAAACGCGCGGGAACGTTCCCGGCGGCCCGGCATAGTTGATGGCGATGGTTCGGTCGGCATCGATCGGGATACTGCTGCCAGCGAGCGAGAGCCTTCCGTTTTGAAATTGCGCGTCCGAGCCGAGGTATTTCTCGGCAACCCGTAGCGCGAAAGAACGCGCGGGCGGGGTATCGCCGGATTTGGCGGGCGCTTCGATCAATTCCTGACGGCGCACGAAATCGTCGGCATCGGCGGTGAGGTTGGCGAAAGCGCCCAAACCGAGAGCCGCGGACAAAATGTTAATGGGGAGGGCCTGGGAGCTCTGATTGGAATTGAGCTCCGAAACGTAGCTGGTTACGACCGGGACGGGCGAGGTGCTCACGGCCTCACCAAGCAGACGGTCGTAGTCCGGCTCCCACTTGTCCACGGGAACGCCGAACGCGAGATCGAGCCCGATCACTTTTGCCCCGGCCGCACCGGCGGCGCGAATGGCGTCGGCATAGTGTTTATGCCAAAAAACATGGAGCTCCGGAAATGTATCCAAGGCTTTCTGGTCGTCGACCAAAAGGACGATGTTAGAAATCGTGGGTGGCCGATTGAACAGCGACCGGAGCGCGTAATGCACGTCGTAGGCTTTCAGATTAAGGATCTGGAAGAAGCGGGTATTTTCGCTGAGCGACCAGGCCGCGAGCGCGCTTCCGCACGCAAGAAGCGCGCACAATCCCCAATGCCGCCACTTGCGCTTCATAGCAACCTGCATCTTACTACGGCAGTGCTGCCAGGATGCTTTAGATGAGTTCTCGCATTGGGCGGTGGCTCCGGGCGGCATTTCGCCGCGTCCGCTGTTTGCGAGAGCTTCAAATGTAAAATTTCAACGCGGGTCGCTGTCCTTGCTCCTCGTTTGCGCGACTGGCGCGTTTGCGCAGACTACGCAGGTCCAAGCCCAAGACGGCCTACCCAGGGTATCATCGAACATACGGGGAAATATGTATCGAAAACTAGCACTGCTGTGCACCTTCGCCACGATTGCTTACGCCCAGTGGCATCCGAAAGACACTGAATGGCCGAGTTATAACGCCGACTTGGCGGGAAGCCGCTACCGCCCGCTCGATCAGATCAACGCGTCCAACTTCAACAAGCTCGAAGTGGCTTGGCGATTTAAGACCGATAGCCTCGGCAACCGTCCCGAGTTCAAGCTGGAAGGCACGCCGCTTATGGTCAATGGAGTGTTGTACGCCACCGGCGGATCGCGACGCGCGGCCTTCGCGCTGGATGCGGCGACCGGTGAACTGTTGTGGGTCCATGGCGAACACGAAGGCGAACGCGGCGCCAACGCTCCCCGCCAGCTTTCTGGACGCGGTCTCGCCTACTGGTCCGACGGCAAGGACGAGCGTATCTTCTACGTCACGCCCGGATTCCGGCTGGTGGGGCTCGACGCCAAAACCGGCGCGCTGCTCCAGGGCTTCGGCAAGAACGGAATCATCGACCTAAAGCTCGACGACGATCAGGCGATTTCCGCCTGGAACGACAAAGGCGAGTGGGTACCGGATCTGGTGCACGGCGAGATCGGATTGCAATCGGCCCCCGTCGTGGCGAAAGACACCATCCTCATCGGTGCGGCATTTCGTGAAGGCATGACTCCTAAGAGCATGCGTAATAACAAGGGCTACGTGCGCGGCTTCGACGTCCACACCGGCAAACGTCTCTGGACATTCCACACCATCCCGAAAAAAGGTGAGGCCGGCTACGACACCTGGGAAAATGGCTCCGCTGAATACACCGGCAACACCGGCGTCTGGAGCCAGATCACAGTCGACGAACAGCTCGGGCTGGTGTACCTTCCCGTTGAATCGCCCACCGGCGACTACTACGGCGGCCATCGTCCTGGCAACAATCTGTACGGCGAGAGCTTAGTCTGCGTCGATCTGAAGACCGGTCAACGCAAATGGTATTTCCAATTGGTCCACCATCCGCTGTGGGACATGGATATTTCGTCCGCTCCGCTACTCGGCGATATCAACGTGAATGGGAAAGCCATTAAGGCCGTCGCGGTTCCGTCGAAGCAGGGCTTCCTCTACGTGTTCGATCGCGTCACCGGCCAGCCGGTCTGGCCGATTGAAGAGCGCCCCGTCGAAAAAGGCAACGTCCAGGGCGAGTGGTACGCACCCACACAGCCCTTCCCAACCAAGCCGCCGGCGTACTCGCGCAACGGCGTGACGCCCGACGTCCTGATCGACTTCACGCCCGAACTCCACGATCAGGCGCTGACCAACGTGTCGAAATTCAAGCTCGGTCCGGTCTTCACGCCACCTGCCCTCAGCAACGTGAATGGACCCTATTCCACGCTGACCCTCGGCACGGCCGCGGGCGGCACCAACTGGCCCGGAGCATCGTACGATCCCGAACTGCACACGGTGTTTGCGTTCGCCTGCAACGCCTGCCTGGTCCCCATCGGCGTCGTGGAAGCACCTAAGGAAGTCTCCGACATGAAGTACGTGCTGGGCGTGGCAGGACAAAGAGTGCAGATCGCGCGCGGCCCTGGCGAAAACGCAGGCGCAGATTCCCCGCGCGCACCGGCGGCTCCCGCCGTCCCGCCTCCCTCGGCGAGCATGGGCGGTGGTACCAACATCTACGCGCTCCTCAGCGTCAAGGGTCTTCCGCTGATCAAACCGCCTTACTCCACCATCTCAGCAATCAACCTGGATCGCGGCGAAATCGTTTGGCAAACACCGCATGGCGACACGCCCGATTCGATTCGCAACAACCCCGCCCTAAAGGGCCTGAACATCCCGAAGACCGGCCAGTCCGGCTACAACGTCGGCACGTTGGTGACCAAGACCCTGGTGGTCGCAGGGGATGGAGAGGTCACCACCACGCTCGAACATCCGCGCGGCGCGATGCTGCGCGCTTATGACAAAAATAACGGCCAGCAGGTGGGCGCGGTCTTCATGCCCGCCCCGCAGAGCGGATCGCCGATGACCTACATGCTGAACGGCAAGCAGTACATCGTAGTTGCGATCAGCGGCGGCGCGTACTCGGGCGAGTACGTCGCGTTTACGCTGCCTTCGGCGAACTAGAACGACGCAAACCTAACCGGAAGCGGACCGTGGTAACCCCGGCGGCAATTTTTGCGCCACTTTCTCGATAGACGTAGCGGGTTGGCGCGCCCGGCAGCAAGGGCCGCAAAAGCAAGGATCGCGGATCTTTGATATAGTCGATATCCGGGATTCTCCCCTGCTGCTTTTATATCAAGGAAGGTGACATGAACTTGAAGATCTCCACCCTGGTCATTGTTGGCCTGGTGGCTTTTGGCGCGGTGTACTCGAACCTGCGGGCGCAATCATCGAAATCGGTTTGGGACGGCGTTTATACCGCCGATCAGGCCAAGCAGGGGCAAGCATTTTATAACGAGAGCTGCTCTTCCTGCCACGGCGACACGTTGATGGGCGGCGAATCGGCCCCCGCGCTCGCGGGCGGCGAATTCCTTTCCAATTGGAATGGCCTTACGCTTGGCGATCTGTTCGAGCGCATCCGGACCACCATGCCGCAGAACCGCCCCGGCAGCTTGAGCCGTGAAAAGAACGCGGACATACTGGCGTACATGTTGAGCGTCAGTAATTTTCCGGCCGGCAGCACGGCGCTGCCGCAGCAAACGGAGGTTCTGAAAGAAATCAAGATCGATGCGCAGAAGCCTTCGAAGTGAGCTGACGAACGCTTCGCTTCTCGCCGCCGGATCACTGTTCGGCGGTGTGCTTTTGTTTGCGCGCGCCGAGAGATCGCAGCGGAACGCCGCTCCCAAGCCCGCCGGGGCGAAGTTTGTTTCCAACTGGAACGGGCTTGACGGTTGGCTATTTATTTGAAAGAATCCGTACCACGATGCCGCAAAATAAGGCCGGAAACCGGAGTCGCGAGCAGGGCGCCGCGATTGTGGTGTTCGGATCGACGCATCGAAGCCAGAAGAGAAGTAGCAGTCCGGCGACGCGACCCATGCTGTGGCTCGCCGGCTAAAGACAAAACTGAAGGAGTACACCATGCGTAGGAAAACGAGCAATGTTCTGCCGTTAACCGCTCTGTTCATTGTGTTGGGGTTGGTTTGGATTTCGATCAGCGCATCCGGCCAGGGCGCCGGATACGTTCCCTCCACTCAGAAAGGCGATTGGCCATATTACACCGC
>Ga0335078_10000533_pt1 | contig 58701 bp, 55 predicted proteins | sample Lox_Sample_32_FD_206711 | JGI IMG/M metagenome (GOLD analysis project Ga0335078, IMG submission 206711) | Soil microbial communities from Loxahatchee National Wildlife Refuge, Florida, United States - Lox_Sample_3.2 | ecosystem: Environmental > Terrestrial > Soil > Wetlands | place: USA... | reverse complement strand
CTCTTCTTCAAGAGTCACAGGTCCTTCTCCAGACCATCAGTCTAAGGGCAAGAACCACGGCTGACGAGGTTCCTCTGGGTCACCATGGGGATGGTACAAAGGTCACTTCCCTGAGCGCTCCAGGATGTCCGATATGCCATCCGTCATGCGGAAACTCGAAAAAATCTATAATTCGGAGATCATGGTCAGGACAGTCTGTTGCAGGCGGCGTTCTTTCATGCTCGCCGTGCTGGGAATGGTTCTTTGTGTCGGCGCTTGTCTCGCTTCCAAGCACTTCACCATGCCGAGTGCCCACCCGGCGGCTAGCTATTCCGCTCACGACAGCCACAGCAATGAAGCTGTCACTGTCGGCTTGGATCCCTACGACGCTCCCGAGAAGGCCAACATATTTTCAGTTCACTATAGCGAGATTGGCTTTCTGCCCATCTTCGTCGTTATCACCAACGATGGCGATCAACCGATTTCGCTAGCCGACACTAAAACCCAGTTAGTCACACGGGATCGCAGCAAATTGGATCCGGCGACAAACGATGACATTTACCGCCGCATTTCGCGGCCGATCAGCAGCGTTTCCCCGAATCCGCTGCCTTGGCCAAAGAAACCAAAAGGATCAATCAGCAAAGATGCACAGGACGAGATTCAGAACTCCCAATTCGCGGCCAAGGCAGTCGAACCTCACAGCACACAATCCGGATTCTTGTTTTTCGACGTTTCGGGAATCGACAATCCACTGAGTGGAGCGCGCTTTTATCTAACCGGAGTTCGCGACGCAAAAGGAAGCGAACTAATGTATTTTGAAGTTCCGCTGGACAATTCATCGAACGCAAGCAAGCCGAACTGACTACCGCCGTCATGATTCCCCGTTTTTCGCGGGACTTATAATCCGCCTATGGCCACTGAACCGAAGATCTCTCCGGCCGCCCGCGACAAGTATGTGCCGGTGATTGGCTTGGAGGTTCATGTCCAACTCCTCACTACGACCAAGATCTTCTGTTCCTGTTCAACCCGGTTCGGTGCTGCGCCCAACACCAATGTCTGTCCCGTTTGCCTGGGATTGCCGGGAGCCTTGCCCGTCTTAAATCGCAAAGCCGTTGAGTTTGCCGTCCTCGCCGCGATGGCCTTGAACTGCCGTATCAACGAAACCTCTGTCTTCGCGCGCAAAAACTATTTCTATCCGGACCTCCCTAAGGGATACCAAATCTCCCAATACGATCGGCCACTGGCCGAGTTCGGCTGGATCGGAGTCCCCGCTCCCAATGGTGAAAAGAAAATCGGAATCACCCGCGTACATCTGGAAGAGGACGCGGGGAAAAGCCTTCATGAAGGATTTGCCGACGCAGACCGCACGACCGCCATTGATCTGAACCGTAGCGGCGTGCCTCTGATCGAGATCGTCAGCGAACCGGATATCGCATCGCCCCAGGAAGCATACGAATACCTCACCCGGTTGAAGGAAATCATCCTTTACACCGGAGTCAGCGATTGCAATATGGAAGAAGGCTCGCTCCGCGCCGATGCGAATGTCAGTATTCGCCCTCGGGGTCAAAAGGAGTTTGGCACTAAGGCGGAAGTTAAGAATGTGAACTCGTTCCGCTTCATCCGTCAAGCGCTGGAGTACGAAGTGGAGCGCCAGATCGGGGTCCTTGAAGATGGAGGCGCGATCGCCCAAGAAACCCGGCTTTATAACGCGAGCGAAAACAAGACCTACAGCATGCGCTCGAAGGAAGAAGCCCACGACTACCGCTATTTCCCAGAACCAGATTTGCCGGCTCTTTCGGTAGCCCCGTCCTGGCAATCCGAAATTCGTAGAACTCTACCCGAACTGCCGGAAGCACGACGCGAACGCATAGTCTCGGAATACGGGATCACCCCGTACGACGCTCAAGTTCTAACCAGCACTCGCACGCTCGCGGATCAGTTCGAACAGGCTGCTCGGGCCGCGAAGAATCCAAAGCGCGTTGCGAACCTGGTCCAAACCGAGCTAATGGGCAGGCTGAAAGCGAAGGGACTCGAAATCGAGCAGTCTCCAATTTCGATGAACGGTGTTGCTATGTCCGCGGATTTGGTCGAAAGCGGAGCCATTTCTAGCAAAATGCTGAAAGATCTTTACGATCTTTCCTTCGAACAGGAGAAAGATTTTCCCGGCGTCTATGACCAGGAAAAGCCGCAACAAATTTCCGACGTTGCTGCGATCGAAAAGATCATCGAAGACGTGCTTTCAGCCAACCCGAAGCAAGTCGAGCAATATCGCGCAGGCAAGAAAACCATATTAGGTTTCTTCGTAGGCCAGGTCATGAAGGCGAGCAAGGGACAAGCGAACCCCGTGCTCTTGAATGAACTCCTCAGCAAGAAGCTCGATTAGCCTGTCTTCGTCGCGCCTGCCGCCACTCAGTTCACCGAAGCGAAATAAGATTCATCGCGGAGCAACGCTTCCACGCCCTCCACCAACTGCAGCGGATTTGATTTCGCCACGGCGCCGCGAACCCCCACATGGCGCGCTTCATCGATAAACTGCCGGGAAAGGTGCATGCTGAACATCAAAATGGGCACTCGCGGAACCATCCGGCCGAGTTCACGGGCAGCTTGCAAGCCGTTCATCCCTGGCATAAGAAAATCGAGCACGATAAGATCTGGCGCGGACTGTTTCACCTTTTCAAGCGCGTCTCTGCCGCTGGCTGCTTCTCCGCACACCTTCCAATCTGCGTGCTGCTGCAACATCTGGCGAAGCCGGTCTCGAACTAACGGGCTATCATCGACAATGAGAATGCGGGTCTCCACTTCGAATTCTCCATCTACTATCGTCATATCGCGAAGCGTCATCGTTCGTGCCAATCCTAGCACCGTTCAGCAGTGGACATCGCTGCAATTGCATGGGAAAAGCACTGTAAAACATCAATAAATATAAGTGGCTGCAGAACTCTGAACTCTGAGTCACTGCGTCCCAAAACGAGACCCCGGCTGTAAGTCCTTTCGCTTGCGCTGGGAATCAAAAGGTACTAACGTGAGCTAAACTGTCCGTCATTGACGTAGCATTCGTGTGCGTCAAGGTTGATCTTCAGAAAGGAGACTTCGATATGCTGAAGCGCGTTGTGGGAGTCCTGATTTTTGCAATGGTTTTTTCGATATGTTCGTTAGCTGACAGTGGTGCCGATACCTTCAAGGCAAAATGCGCGATGTGCCATGGTGCTGACGGAAAAGGTCAGACTGCCATGGGCAAGACTCTCAATCTGCGGGATCTCGGTTCCGCGGACGTCCAGAGTCAGTCCGATGCCGACCTGACCAAAACCATCACCAACGGCAAGGGAAAAATGCCGAAATACGACGGCAAGCTTACCGGCGACCAGATCAACGATGTCGTGAAGTACATTCGCACTCTCAAGCACTGACGGCTTTTCGAAGCAATTAGGCGACCCAGACCTCTTCTGCATTTCGCGAAGAGGTCTGCTTCTGTCAGTTCTGTATCGATCCGCGCTCATCTCTCACTACATAAGACGTACTTTGCTCCTCCACGTGCTCGCTGGTTGTATACTTTCCTACCTGCCCACAAATCGGGGACCAGATGCCATCAATCGGTCTCAAAACGTTGCTAACCAATGATCAAAACTCTTGTCCATCCATGAGAAATCAGCTTTCGTAACGAACCTTTTCGAGGCTTGCCATGAAAGACGATGATCTGCATACGAAGTCCGAAGAAAATAGTGATTCAGCCAGCGGGGTCTCTCGCCGGGATTTCCTGAAAATATCCAGCATTTCAGTCGCTGCAGTGCCAGTCTTGGGCACAAAGGTAGTTCATGCTGCAGGCTCTCCCGTAAAGGTCTACGGCCCGGGCAAAGTACCTATCGATCTGACGGTCAATGGCACGAAGCACAGCTTGCAACTTGAGCCCCGTGTGACCTTGCTTGACGCCCTGCGCGACCGGCTCGACATCACCGGATCCAAGCGCGTTTGCGACCGTGCGGAGTGCGGCGCCTGTACCGTACTTATGGACGCCAAACCGGTGTACGCATGTTCCGTGCTCGCAATCGAAGCGCAAGGAAAGCAAATCGTGACCGTCGAATCTCTAACGGACGGCCATATGCTTCATCCCATCCAGCAGGCCTTCGTCAACAACGATGCTTCTCAATGTGGCTTCTGCACGCCTGGCTTCGTCCTCGCATTCAAAGCCGTTTTGGACAAATACCCAAATCCCACCCCCGAGCAGTTGCAGCGCGGCCTGAGCGGCAATCTCTGCCGGTGCGGAACATACCACGGAATTCAGCAGGCCATAGCACAAATGGCCTCAGGGCAGAAAGGAGCTTAAGCGATGCCGGACTATAGTTGGCCTGATTCCGAACATCGGACTCTGATCGGGAAATCGATCCTGCGAGTGGACTCCCCTCTCAAGGTATCCGGACGCGCGAAATATACCTACGACTACCACGGCGGCAACATGCTTTTCGGAAAGGTCGTACGCTCGCCCTATGCAAAGGCGAAAGTAATAAGCATAGATACCAGCGCTGCCGAAAAGCTTCCCGGGGTCAAAGCCATCGAGATCATGCAGAAACCCGGAACGATCGCCCAGTGGGCGGGCGCGGATATTGTAGCGATTGCCGCTGTTGATGAATCCACGGCCGAAGACGCTGCCCGGCTGATCAAAGTCAAATATCAGCCGATGCCTCATGTCGTCAGCGATGCCGAGCCTCCCGCCGGTGCAGCTGAAGAAGCCGGCCCCATGAGCGAAGATGACGTTTGGGACGCCGTGGACAACCAGATGCCGGATCGCACGCTGATCGAATATGTCGGCGAGCACGGAATCACCTTTCATCCTGACGAAGACCTTCTCAAAGAATTTAAGGGTGACGGCGCTTCGGACCCAGTTCTGGACGCTCTCCGCAAAGCGCAATACCACGCCCCGCAGCCGGGTGCCAGTCGATCGGCATATCAAAAAGCTGCTGCCCAGACTGCCGGGGACGCGGACAAGGCCTTCGCGGAAGCCGATGTCGTTTCGGAGGGCTTGTATGGGGCGTCCGTGATCGCACACTGCTGTCTCGAATCCCACGGCTCGGTGTCGGAGTGGCCGGACAAAGATCATCTGTTCACTCACATCTCCACCCAGAACGTCTCGGGCATTCCAGCGCAAATGGCAGAACCGCTCGGCGTTCCGGCGGCAAACGTCCGCGTTCACCAGGACAACATTGGCGGAGGGTTTGGCAGTAAGTTCGCCGCCGATAAATGGGACATCACCGCCGCCAAGCTATCTAAGAAGGCCGGGGGCAAACCGGTTCGAATCATGCTGGAACGTGATGCCGAACTCGAAGTAGCGGGTGCTCGCCCGTCTGCCTTCGCCCGCGTCAAAGTCGCCGCGAAGAAGGACGGCACGCTTACCGGATGGCAATCCCAGTCCTGGGGCACCGGCGGTCCTGGTGGTGGTGGCTCTCCCCCGATCCCTTACATCTTCAACATCCCCAATCAGAAGAAAGAGCACACGGCGATTCGCGCCAACATCGGTCCAGCCCGCGCCTGGCGCGCTCCGAATCACCCGCAAGCCGCCGTGTTAACCATGTGCGCTCTCGACGATCTGGCCGCCAAGCTCAACATGGATCCGCTGGATCTTTGGACCAAAAATCTCGACATCACGGGCCCCAGACATGCTACCTACGAAGAAGAACTCGGGATTGCCTCGCAGCTCATGGGTTGGAAAGATAAATGGCGCGGTCGAGGTCAAGACACTTCCGGGAACACCGCCCGCGGCTTAGGCCTTTCGATCCACACTTGGGGCGGACGCGGCCATGCTAGCGACTGCGACCTAACCCTTCATCCCGATGGTTCTGTCGAACTTAAACTCGGGTCGCAAGATCTCGGCACTGGAACTCGTACCGCGATTCTGATCATCGCCGCCGACACGCTCGGCCTTCCGATTGACGCGATCCAACTCCTTATCGGAGACACCATGTATCCGCCTTCCGGAGGGTCCGGCGGTTCAACAACCATCGGGGGCGTGAGTTCGTCTACCCGCCGCGCCGCAGTGGATGCTCGCGATGCCCTCTTCGCGAAAGTCGCTCCAGCTTTGAACGTCCAGCCTGCTGATCTAGAATGCGCGCACGGTGCGGTTCGGGTGAAGGGCGATCCCGGTAAGGCCCTGAGCTGGAAGCAAGCCTGCTCCAAACTGGGAGCAGTTCCTCTGACAGTTCGCGGCAAGAACCCCGACAAGACCAAACCGCCCGACTTGACCAACAGTGGTGTCGGCGGAGTTCAGATGGCAGAAGTCGAGGTCGACACCGAAACAGGCGTCATCCAAGTTAAGAAAATGGTCGCCGTACAGGATTGCGGCTACATCATCGACACCAAAACCGCCGAGAGCCAATGTTATGGAGCTTTGATCATGGGAATCAGCTACGCCTTGTACGAAGAAAAAATCTTCGATAACAATACCGGGCGGATGCTCAATCCCAACATGGAGTTCTACCGGCTGGCGTCTATCGGCGACATCCCCGAACTCGTAGTTCACATGATGACCGGCAAAGGCTACGATGAACGCGGAGTGATCGGCCTGGGTGAACCCCCGGTGATCTCTCCCGGTGCGGCAATCTCCAACGCGGTCGCTAATGCAATTGGCGTGCGCGTTCCCTTTATCCCGCTTACGCCCGATCGCGTCCTGGGTGCGCTCGGACAAAAGGCAGGTGCATGATGAGAGCTTTTGAATACACAAGCCCGGCCACCAAAGAGCAAGCGGTCGGCTTACTCGGCACCAGTTGGGGACAGGCTGAGATTCTTGCTGGCGGCACCGATCTGCTCGCCCTCATGAAGGACGACGTCGTCCACCCAAAGCGACTGGTGAATATCAAGGACATTAAAGACATGTCTGGTCTCACCAATGGTGCACAGGGCCTCCGGATCGGCGCGCTCGCGACCCTTGGCGATATTGCGGACAATGCGGACGTCACGCGCGACTATCCTGCGCTCGCCGATGCCGTAAACGAGGCTGCCAGCCCGCAGATTCGCAATCTTGCCACCATCGGCGGCAATCTTTCTCAGCGCCCTCGATGCTGGTATTTCCGCGCGGGGTACGGCCTTCTCCCAAAAGATGAATCCGGCAAGGATCTCGTCTCGGAAGGAGAGAATCGTTACCACGCAATTCTCGGCAACGATGGGCCGGCAAGATTTATAAGCCCATCGACAATCGCTCCAATCCTCATCGCCTATGGCGCGACTATTCGAATCGTCGGTTCCAGGGGATCTCGAGAGTTGCCTCTGGAAAAGTATTACCGCACGCCCAAATCCGAGGACGAGCGTGAGCATGATCTCCGCCCCAACGAGCTGATTTCCGAAATTTTGATTCCCTCTTCGAACGGCGTCAAAGCGGCTCACTACGAAATTCGCCAGAAGCAGGCATTCGATTGGCCGCTTGCCGTGACGGCCGTCGCTCTGCGGATGGATGGCTCGACGGTGAAATCGGCTCGCGTGGTACTGGGCTACGTCGCTCCTGTTCCATGGATATCGGCAGAAGCGGAACAGGAACTAACCGGGAAAAGCGTTTCCGCAGAAACCGCTAAGAGTGCCGCTGAGGCCGGCCTGCGAAACGCCAAGCCTCTTAGCCGCAACGCTTACAAAGTTCAACTCGCGCGCGTTTCGATCAAACGCGCCATCCTGAAGGCAGCGGGAGGTGCAGCATGATTTCCGAATCCGATCGCTTCAATATCAATCATCCGGATCTTTGCCCTGCTCTCCGCTGGAAAGGCCAATTCATCTTGGCCGAGCACGATCCCACGGTGCCCGCCTCCAACGACGGCTTGTTCTGGTGTATCCACACCCAGACTTGCATTGGGCCGGACGGCAAGCTGGCCGAACCAGGCAAGTGCTCTTCTCAGCGGCGAAAATGCCATGGAACTGGAAATTGCGACTAGTCCGCGCTCGTTCGCGACGGTTTTCCTAACCGCCCAGATTGCCGGATAATATTGACTGACTCCTTTGGTAGGTCGTTATGAAAGCTCTCCTCACTGCTTTGCTCGTCCTTTTCCCGTTCGCAATGATGTCCGCACAGAATCTGCAGACCCCAACGCAAACTTCTCAGGCTACGGCCGCCACCGCGAAAGATTTGTCTTTTCAGGTTCCTGCTAACCAACCCTGGACGGATACCGGACTCGATTTGCAATCCGGAGAAACCGTTCACATTTCGGATGTCAGCGGAGGTGGTTGTACGCCCGTCTCCGGTCAAAGTGCAAGCCTGCCGCTCTCTTCCGCGCCCGCAGGGTCACTGATCGCAAAGCTGAATTCCGAGAATGCGTCCCCGATTTCCGCCGCAGCCGGAACTGATCTTAGTGTCCAGAAACCAAGTCATCTTTTCCTGGGTCCGAATGGCGGGAATTGTTCGGGCACTTTCAGCGTAAAAGTGCAGGTGTCCGGCTCCGGTGCAGCGAATTCAGCCGCACAGCTGTCGGAATCCCAAAAACTGAAGCAGCAACTCGGAACTGCCGCCCAGATCTTTATGCAAGGGCAGTTCGGCGTAGGAGGCAATAACGCGTCGAGCGGATCGACTGGAAATGCTGCCACCTCGGCAACTGTTCCCGGATCGACTCAGCCGCTGAAAGTGGCCGATACACCTCTGGATGCCAGCCTCCGGAAAGACATCGACGGCATGCCTCGCCGGGTCAACGACCAACTCAAAAATCAAGGAGACATGGTTAACTTTGTGTTGGTCGGCTCGGAGAGCCAGGTGAAAGCTGCTCTCGAAGGCGGTGATTGGCACGTGGCGGATACGAACAACACCAGCGCCGCGCTCACGGCGATTGTCGATACATATCAGCAAAAAGATTATCTCGCGATGCCGATGAGCACACTGTATTTATTCGGCCGTCCTCAAGATTTCGGTTACGAGCAGGCCGAGCCTATCGCCATGGTGGCGAGCAGAAATCATTTCCGTTTATGGAAAGCTCCATTTACGTGGAACGGACAAACCGTATGGGTCGGTGCCGGTACTCACGACATTGGCTTCGCGAAGGACCGCCGCAATGGCAGCGTCACCCACAAAATCGACCCGAACGTGGACGGTGAGCGCACCAACATCGGCCAGAGTCTCGAAAAATCCGGCAAGGTCAAGACCATGTATTACTACCTGCCGCCTGATCCCGTACAGGAAGCCAAAGTCGCCACCGGAGACACTTACCACTCGGATGGCCGACTTTTAGTGGTTTTTCTGAAGGATTAAACCAGGCTTACTGCACTTTCTCGTATTCCGCCTTGGCTTCGTGCATTATCGGCACATCTGGATCTGCATCTTTCCATTGTGCGAAAAAGTCCTGGTAGGCAGTCCGGCTGTGTACTTTATCACCCTCCAGCGCATAAGCCCGGGCTAACCCCAACTTGTCAAAAGCAAGCGTAACGTCCAAGCCAAACAGACTTTTCAGACCAAGTGCACGTTGAAAGGTTTGAACCGCATCCTGCGCCTGGCCAGCTTTCAGCGCTGTATATCCCCGCAAATAGAGCGTGCCCGAATCCACTCGCCCGTACACCAACGCCCCATCAAGCAGATTCGCAGCTTCGGTGTAGTTCCCGTGTTTAAGTGCAACCACCGCTTTGATTCCCGGCACAGATACATACTGGATCCAGGTATCGTAAGGTCGCTTCTGGGCAATCTCATCAGCCATCTTCAAGGCTCTTGCGTCCTCGCCAAGGTAGGCAAAAATCGAGGCACAGCCCAGAACAACCCCCGGAGAATTCGACATCTTCAGCGACTGCTCAATGTCATCGCGGGCCCGGGCGTTATTTCCAGCTAGCGCCTCCATCACCGACTCTCCCTGATATTCCGAGGCCGCGGCTTCCTTCAGGCCTATGCGTTCCGCCCCAGCTCGCATCTTGCTCCCGTACTCTCTCGCCTCCCCTAGGCGGCCGTAGTACGCAGCCAATCCGGTCCTGAATCCAATCACGTTCATCTCTGAATCCGGAGTGGTTTTCATGAAATCCAGTTCGCGATCAGCCGTAGCTTTGTCGTCCTGGAGCCAACTGATGTAAGCCAGCTGCCCGTGAATTCCCGGGGCGTTCATCTTGCGTGCCAGTGCCTCGTTCAGGATCGCTTTGGCTTCATCGAGCCGGTTCAGCGCGATGTAAGATTGCGCCATATTTGTGTAACCGTTTACGCTGTCTGGATCGATCTGAACTCCCATGCGGGCATTCTGCAGCGCATTATCGAACTGCCCAAGCTTCATGTAGATGAGCGATAAGTTTGTATATGGCACGGAGTCGCGCGGATAGGTTTGCTTATACAGCTCCAATGCCGCAATCCCTTTATCAAGCTGATCGGAATCCGCGTAGTAGTGAGAAGTGATGTAAAGCTTCTCGTGCTCGCTCGCGCGGTCTCGCAACTCAAACGCCTTCTGTTTGTATTCGTCGGCTTGTTCATTCTGTCCGAGATTTCCATAGGCAACACCCAGGCGCGCATACGCCAAGGCGAAATTCGGATCTAGTTCCACTGCCTTCTGATAGAACGGAATCGAAGCCAGGTCTTCCCCGCCAAAATGCTTCGCGTCTCCCAAAGAAAAAGCCTGGAGCGCATCCAGCGACGATGTCGTCGCCTGGCTGAGCGGCTTCCCGAACTTCTGCACCGAAGCCAGAGACTCGCCGAGTTTTCCGCGAAGCTTCGACGCCGCTTGATCGAGCGAATTGAGCACCGTCTCTTTGCTGCTCGCTTGCACCTGTTCTTGCGCCAGCGACTCCCCTGTAGCAGCGTTCACCGCCTCGATCGTGAGCACATACTGAGTTCCAAGTGTGGCGATGGAGCCAGTCAACATCGCCTTAAATCCATTGCGTAAGCAAATCTCCTTGCCGATTTCGTTCGTGATCCGCTCGTCCGGCGACTTGCCCATCAATTGCAGCGTCTCTCGGATCTTCTGATCCGAAACAACATTCAGGTAGGGCGACTGCCCCAAGTCAACCGCCACGGCTTTCTTCAGTGTCCCGTCAAAGATCCCATCGCCGGTGGTATTAACGAAATCGTCCACCAGAATGGCATCTCTCTCGGTGATCGCAGCGCTATGTTTGCGAGTAACGAAAACAAAGATCATGGCTGCCAACGCGAGACCCGCAAGACCCATCACCACGTAATTCCACAGGCGCTTGGACCAGGCACCCTGCGTCGGCACAACCGCTCGAATCGCCGTGCTCGAATCGCCAACCGCAGTCACTGCCCCCGATTCCGTATCGCGCCTCACCCGCTTCAAATCCGCGCGGACCTCTGCGGCGCTTTGGCAACGCAACTCCCGATCTTTTTCCAGCAGTTTCGTAATGATGGCTTCCAACGGAAGTGGGATTTGTGGGTTCAGCCGAAGCGGAGGAATCGCCGGCCGGTTTAGGATCGCGTCAAACATCACCGCAGACGTTTCGCCAGGGAACGGCAACACTCCCGTCGTCATCTCGTAAAGCACCGTTCCGAACGAAAAAAGATCGGTCCGCGTATCCAGATCCTTGCCTCGTGCCTGCTCCGGCGACATGTAGGCTACTGTGCCGACCGTCGATCCCGGACTGGTCAGCATCGCCTCGCTTACCGTAACCGCGGAAGCCAGGCCCTTGCCCGCAACCGTGTACTTCGCCAGTCCAAAATCCAGAAGCTTTGCCTGGTTGCGGTTCGTCACAAAGATATTTGCCGGCTTCAGATCGCGATGAATGATGCCCTTTGAGTGTGCCGCATCCAACGCATCCGCAATCTGGATTGCCAGTTCGACTACCAAATGCAGATCGATCGAATGGCTCGTGATCCGCTGCTTCAGCGTGTGGCCTTCGAGCAACTCCATCACGATGAAGTAGCGGCCATCCACATGGGCGATTTCATAAATGGTGCAGATATTGGGATGGTTCAGCGCCGAGGCCGCCCGAGCTTCTGCCTGAAAGCGCTCAAGGGCGGCTGGATCTCTTTCCATGTCCCCGGGCAGGAACTTTAACGCGACATGACGGCCGAGGTTCACGTCCTCGGCTTCATACACCACGCCCATTCCGCCCCCGCCAAGTTGGTGAAGAATGCGGTAATGAGAAATGGTCTGACCAATCATGATCTATGTCCTGGGAACCTGCTTCGATGGTAGGGTCCCGCTGGAGAACAGTCAACGCCGTGACTTGTCATTAATCAGGCGGCGCCGGACGGTTACCGAACACTTCTTCCACAACTTTCAGATTTCGGTCCAACAGCACGTACGAGGACAAAACACTTCGTCCCTGCCGCTCGGGATATGCGAAGCGTAAATCTTTGAATCGCACGATATATCCCTGCTCTCCAAAATTCAGCGGCTCCGTTTCGGTAATCGGATACTTGGCCCAATCGAGATAAACCCGGCCCAGATAAGTTTTCTTTGCGGCTAGCGTAATCGGCGTTTCCTCCGGTTTATATCGGATCTGCACGTCGCCATTGGGATCGACCTCTGGGGTCAGGGAATCGACGCCCATGACTGCAAAAAACTTTTCAGTCTCGACCACCCCGCTCCATCGAAACGGACTCCACCAATACGGATAGGCGGAAGCCCGAATTGGCGTCGCGCCTTGATATTCTCTTGCCTCAAGCGCAGCTAAGGCGTGTCGGTGTTCAAAATCGCGCAAGCCCCATAAAGCAACCACTCCGATCAATGCCAGCGTTGCGCCAACTCTCCCGTACGGAGCTCTGTTCCGCGGTCCGATCTCCTGATTCACCAGATTGAAAATCATTGGCAGGACTAAGCCACCAATCAGAAAGATCAGCATGATCGGTTCAACGATGAATACGATATCCCATGAATACCATCTCTCGGACAAAGGCCAGAATGGCCGCACGCCATAATTGTTGGTGAAATCCAGCAGAATATGGGTAAGCCCCGCCAGATATGCAAAGGCAAACAGCAATCCCCATCGTGGAGGCAGATTCGGGTTTCTCATGCTCCGGCCGCGCAGGACCCACAGCAGATACATGAACCCGACAACAAGAGCAGAGGTGAACAGTAACCCGACAAACGAATGGGTGAATCCGCGATGGTGGGCAAACCCAAATACAGGGTTCTTAATTTCCCCGAATACATCCAGGTCCGGAGCTTCCGCAGCCAGCGTCACTGTCGCCGTAGCCAGGGCAGTCCTACGGTTCAAGCCTGCCTTTCCCAGACAAGCACCAGTCAAAAAGTGAGTAATGGGTTCCAAGGGGAAATTCTAGATGTGCCGCCAAGCTGCTGTCATGCACCGTTTTCTATTGCGGCATAAGGATCGTTAGAGCGTCCGGAACTACACTGATTTTGGCCGGAAGTGTCCCAATCAGTTCGCCATCCGCTTCAATCAGGATGCGTCTCTTCCCATTCCCCGACGCCGCCAGCAAAGTCTCACAATTCGCGCCGACACTGTGCCGCAACTCGATTCCAGGCACCTTCCACTGCGTGCCTAACAAACCCCGTGTGATGTAACGCAAATAAGAAATTCGGCTTCGGGTTTGAAAAAGAACCAGGCGCAGATCGTTGCGGTCGATCGATGCCCCCGGCGCCAATTCCCGCAGAATCCCGCCAAAATCGCGGATACGCACTGCCAACAATTGCGAAACATCGACGTGGTCCATCCCGTCATTGTCCCCAATCTCCACCTTGAAGTGTTCCATCGGATGCGTCAGCCACAAGCGCGTGGCTTTGACGTAATACGCCATCATTCCAAGGTGTCGCTTTGCGAGAGGATTCAGTTTGTAAAACAAATGCGCATCCGCCCCAATCCCCACGATGAGCGCGAAATAACGGCTGCTTGGTTGACCGTTAAGATCCAAATACTCCACGTGTCCGACGGCAACTTTCCGCGGCTTGCCCCGTAGGAACGCCTGCGCCGCGCCGGCCGGCGAAAGCGGTGAACCCAGATCATGAGCAAGGGAGTTTGCAGTTCCTAGAGGAATAATTCCGAGTGCGGCTTCGGTTCCCACCAGACCTTGCAAGGCATCGTGTACGGTGCCATCCCCGCCGCAGGCGAAAATCGTATCGAAGCCTTCGCCGATGGCGTGCTTTACCTGCTCCGTTGCATCGCTCGGGCCGCGCGTCGCAGCCACCAAAACTTCTACCTTCGCAGACCGCAGGACCTTCGCAGCCGCTTCGACATCTGCCACACGTCGACCGCGGCGGCGTCCCGAACGAGGGTTGTAAAGGAGAAGAGCTTTGCGCATGGGTTAAGAAGGATTGTAAGGGAATGTCACTCCGGCTTCCCTCTTGTTCCCCACTCCCACATGCCGAACATTGCCTTCTGTGGTACCGCGAATCCCACCTGCTGGGCGAGCATGCAGATTTGGCCTCGATGATGGGCATCGTGCGCGATCAGATACCCGAAAAATCCTACTGCATCTGGACGAAATCCCTTTACCCGTCCATCGCGCTCCAGCGCCGATTTGAGAACAGCTCTTAACGCGCTCCGACTTTGATCCAGAGCCTTTGCAGCCTGCGCCGGAGTTACGCTACTCCGATCCAGTTGGTCTGGAATCTTGCTCTCCTTGGCGGCTGCTTTCAACCACATGACTCTGACATTATGCATATGCGCCGCAATCGCTGCGATCGTTCTCCCTTTTCCCCCGGGCGGTTCCGCCGTCCACGCCTCGCGCGGAAGGTTCTCAATCATGTATTGATTGATTCGATCATTGGTGTCGAACGCATTCAGGATTGATTCCGCAAGCGAGAAAACGGCGGGCGCAGTTTTAGGCATGATCCTCCCCCAGGATCAAAGATAGCAGTATGGAATTCAACACACTTATTACTTGATTTGCACCAAGTCACCGGCCGTCGAGTGAACCGGCGATGGATGCTGCGGGGCTCGCCATGAATCAAAAATCGAAACCTGGTGGACGCAAGAAACTGTGCAGTGGGGGGCGCAGGACTTCTCGGTCACGTACTCCCGTCGCAGGTCGTGAACTGTATAGTCCGCGAGCGGAAGCGCTGGGTAGCCGCGCTGCTGCGAGCAATAGTGAACTAATCCGTCTTCGCAGATGTACAAGTAGCGGGCTCCGGCGCGGCAGCGCCACTGGTTTGGACGGCCCTGCGCAATGTTGTCCTGAAAGGCATTAATTCGCGTGAAGCTGCGCTTCTCGAGGTTTTTCATCTCGTGGTAGACACGGCGTTCTTCTACGCCGAGTGGCTGCACTTGCCCGCCGCCATCGTGGATGATTCCTACCGTCGAACTGAATCCCAAGCCCAGCGCTCGTTTTCCAATCGTCAACGCGTCTTGTGGATTGCTCACGCCGCCGCCAACTACGGAATTGATGTTTACATGGAATTCGGCATACTCGGCCAGCAACTCGAGTTTCTTATCGAGCACCTTAAGGCTCTTTTTCGATACCTCGTCCGGCATCACGTTGTCGATCGAAATCTGCAGCCATTCCAATCCTGCTCGATTCAGTCGCTGAATCCGCTCCGGTACAAGCAGGTATCCATTCGTAATCATCCCTGCAATCATTCCGCGTTCACGAATTCGATGGATGATTTCATCCAGTTCGGGATGAAGCAGCGGTTCCCCGCCGCTGATGGTGACTAAGGAAGTGCCCAGCTCTGCCAGCTTATCCACCCGCTGGAACATCGTTTCGGTTGGCACCGGTTTCGAAAAATCATCGAACTCATTGCAGTATTCGCACGCCAGATTGCAGCGACGGATCGGAATAATGTGCGCCAGCAGCGGATGATCAGTGGAAGCCAAAGCCCGGATCGCTTCGCGCGCTCCACGGAGTTGACGAAAAACTCCCTTGACGCGGCGACGAAGAATGGTACGAGAGCTAGGCATGGAAGGTAAGTTAATTAGAACACAAGACAATCGGGATAGCGCTGCGTTCTCATTTTTCGGCCGATTTGACCCCCCGAACGGTATCTTCAGCTGATTAAGGTATGCCCGGAACTCTCCAGGGCCTTAACTGCTCGCTTCGTGGTATCTACCTTCACAAAGACATAATCTGTGTCGTATGTAGAGACCGCAAAGATCGGAATCCCGGCCCGAGCAAGCGGCTCCAGAAAAGACGCCAGAACACCTGTCTCAGTGAACGCAAACGGCCCTTGCAACTTGAGTCCCGTCCAGAGTTCCCGAACTTCCAGTTCCGCTGGGAGGTTCCTCGATTCGCAAACTATGGACAGCTCTTCAGCGGTACCAGTCACCGAAATGAAGCTGCCAGTAAGCGCCCAACCTGGCGTGTTCGATTTAGGCGGCATTTGGATCACGCAAAACTCCCCGGGCAGCACAGAAAACTTCAACCATCTGTGTTCGTTATCCAACAACCCTCTCTTTCCTTATGACTGTTCCTTGCAAGTGCCAAGAAACGTCAGGAGTTATCGCGCCCCTCAGGTGAAAACTGTATTGCAGTTTCTAAGGGGAACTTGCGATCCTGAGTAGGCAATATTTTTCATTTCGGGGTGTTTATGCACAGTTTTTCTGCTACATCGGATCACGCTCCAAATTGGCGAGAATTGTATCAAGCTGCATTGTTTGAGACCGATCGCCAGAAGGTCGCGGCGAGAATCGCACTTGCCGAAAGTGCCCTCGTCGCCCGTGGTCGCGAATTGTTCTGTGCGAGTGATAAGGAAATCGCCGAACAACGCGCTATCAACAACGCCCTGAATGCGCTTCATGCGTTGCAGACTTGCCTCGGAATCAAGCGGGCAGCCACTGCCTAGGGTTGAGTGTTCGACATCTGCCTGAATTGCTGTGTGAGTCAAAAACAAAATCGCGCGCCCGAAAGCGCGCGATGGGAATAGCTTGGGCTTGAACTAGCTTGGACGTTGCTTCAATACCTGGACCGCCTTGTTTAGTTGCTCGTCTTCCTGCGGAGGAGCCGGCGGCTTAGTCTGATCCGCGGGAGCTGCGCTGTCGTCGTCATCCGGAACTGGCGCTTCGTCATCTGCATCAGCAACCACGAGGTTCGGAGTTACCGCCGCATCCTGGATCGCCTTGCCGCTCGGGCTGTAGTACTTTGCAACCGAAAGGATCAGCGCACCACCATCCGGTAACTCAATCACCTTCTGCACTGCCCCTTCACCAAAAGTCTTATCTCCCACCAGATCCCCGCGGGCATTCTCAAGAACTGCGGCCGCAACGATTTCTGCAGGCCCCGCCGTTCCTTTATTCACCAGGACCGCAAGCGGCAGGCTCGTGATCGCCTTCGAAGGATCGGCATTGAACGATTCTCTCGGATACTTCTGACCTTGCAGATAAGCGATCGTTCCGTGATTCAAGAACAGGTTTGCAGTTGCGATGCCTTCCGACTCTTCGCCTTCTGCACAGTTACGCAAGTCCAGAATCAGCTTCTTTGCGCCGTCCTTCTGGAGGCCTTTGATCTTGTTGGCGATTTCCTGGGACTTGCCCTTGGTAAAGGCGTCCACCCGAATTTCACCGATCTCATCCGGCATCATCTTTTCCGTGACCGGCGGAATGTTTACCAGGTCGCGAGTGATCACCACTTTGTCAGGTTCAGAGCGACGCGCTCGCACCAGCGAAACCGTCACGTTCGAACCTGGGGCGCCAGATAGCATATTGTGAACTTCTGCCAGAGACATCTCCCGAGTGCTCTTACCCTCAATGGCCTCGAGAATGTCCGTGTCCTGCAGACCAGCTTTGTCAGCCGGGCCACCCGGAATCACCGCGATCACCGCCGCATACCCGAACCGCTTCGAGATCGCCGCACCGATGTCGCCTTTTCCCTCAGTCTGGTGCGCCTTGTATTCCTTGTACTCAGCCGGGCTCAGGTAACTGGAATCGGCATCGAGCGACTCCAGCAATCCATGCAGCGCACCGTCTGTCACCAACGGAATATTCGGGTCCTCGACATACTCGCTGCGCACGCGGGAAAGCACTTCGCTATAAACCTGGAGTTGGCGGTATGCGCCGTCGTTGTTGGAGGCGCGAACACCGTCCGTGCCGCCAATTACCATGAACAGCAGGACAGCCGCGGAGGGGATCAGAATTGCAGCCTTAACTTTTGTGGACATCGATGTGGTCTTCTCAGGACAAAAAGATCAGCAGCTCTTAAGCTGCTCCCATTATATCTATTTTGATGCGGTTTCCTAGACTTTGGCTCAGGGAAATCCCACACCACAGGTAATGAGCGCTTCGCCGTTTTCACTCCTCGGCAGTCATCCGTATCTATCAAATAACGAACTACTTAGGTGGCTTCAATGCGGATCCGCCGCAATACTGGCCGGGTCCGGCATCACCTGGCTCTGCCCAGCTCGAGGCGCGTTGCCGGCGCGGTTCACTCCGGTAACCTGATAGTCGTTGTACTGGATGGTCAAGGTCGCCTTTCCTCCCATTCGAACCTGCGTCACAGATTCGTTATAAATGGGCAACCAAAAGCCTTCTTCTTTAGCCCAGCGATACTCGATTTCCGTATGACTCACCCACATGGAGGGATTTCTCTGGGGCTCCCCCGACATCCGCGCGATTGCCATGTCGTGAGCATCGACCCATATCTTTCCACGATAAAGATAACGGCTCTTCCCTTTGGGGATCACATTCAGCACATAAAAGTCACCCTGAGCAGTGCGCTCGAACTGGTCAAGCGAAAACGAATAATTTTCAGGCGTGATCTCCAACGTTTTTCGATTTTGTTCCGTCTGTGCTTCTTCCTCGCTGCTCAGCAACTTAAGCAACACGCGATTGATCAGTAGCCGCGATCCGCTCTCCGATAAAATTCTGAACTGTTTTTTGTCGGGAGCGCTGTAGGTGGCCTCAACCATCATTTCAGCATCGTGGCTTCCAAAAAGTCCCTTATAGTCCAGGTGGTAAATTCGCTTACCCTGATACCCGCGTAGCGCCTGAGCCCGCTGGCTATTGGCCGCAACAAGGCCGCGCACAATCGCATCTGTCGACGGCAAGCGAGTTCCCGGTGCCGCCTCTTCCGCCAACGGCATCCCGCTGAACGCCGCCAGTAGAATCAGACTCACTCCGATCGATATGTCACAGCGGCGAGAGTTCATCCTCGTGCTCTTCCCGCGTCTCATGCGCAAATCGTCTTTCCAGAAATCGTCGGGCTAGATCTTGTCCGCCGAGACCGAATGCTAATGCAAGCCCAAACAGCAGCGCCCCAAAAATTAGTGCGAACGCAATTAGGACGGTTCGCTCCGCCAACCCTAATTCCTCGAACGCCATGGACACGGTCAAAACCGTGATCAACGTCCGAATCGTCGAACTGATGAGGCGCGGTGACGGCGAACCAGCGTTTACAGCCGCCAGCAGCGCTGCACGCGAGAAAAATCCAGCCGCCAAAAGTCCGAAGAACGTCAGAAAAGTCGCAGCAAGGAGTCTGGGCAGATATCCGAAAAGCCTCGAGATATGGGGCTGCAAACCCACGATATCGAGAACGCTGACGCCTAAAAGAATGAATCCGATCCATGCTACCCAGAAAACAAAACGGCTCAGCAATTCGGTGGACGATGGCAGTGCCGTCCGCCGAAGAAATTGGCTGGCGCCCGTATCTTCCGAAATTCGATCGAACTTAGCGAGCCGGAGAATGCTCCGGACAATCGCTTTCAGCACCCATGCTACGAGGCCTCCGATCCCCACGATGATCAGGGTCACCATCAGCCGGGGTAGGAATTGCGCCACATTCCGGATGATCTCCTGGGTGGCTTGGGTCAACTCAAGCACAAATTTGTCCCACATGTGCCCTCACTTCCCGCCGTTCCAGATTTCGCCCAGGTACGGCTTCATGTGTTCGAACACGCCACATAGTTCCTCCACATGGCGTTCCACCTCATCCCCCGGGGCATCGCGGTTTTCTACCAGGAACGTATACGTCTTACCTCGGTAAAGCGGTGCTAATGCTTGGATGATGTGGTCGCGATTTATGACCGCCTTGTGGTACGAAGCGGCAAACTCATAAACAGTCTTTACCCATAACTCATTGGAATAGCAGAACTCTTGTTCGGGTACGGTGGCTAGATGCTGTAAGTGCTCCAGCGTCGACGTTGAAACGATGGACGTCAGAATGGGCTCCAGTTCCGCCACACCGCTCCGGAAAAGCTCATAAAGCCGCTTCCGATTCACGCGCAAGGGTTCCAGCATAACCTCAGGTTCTCCCCACAAAGTCGGTACCGTCTGCGAAGTCGTTGAGGCCATCCAGTTCGGATACTCCTCGAGCGACGAGAACAACGTCCCGACTCCCTCCCGCATGGCCGCCACTAGATCCGATGGCGCATGGTCAACTCGGGGCTTTGTCCCGAGAAACGCCTGCGCAATCTTGTATCCGCCGGTGATAGCCGAAATGGTCAAACAGAGTTCCGCCCCATCCCGACCCTCGTGCTGGGTCCATAGATTCAAACTGAATAAGTGCGATGCTAATGAGCCTGACAAGGCAAACTCCGACGGGTAGGGTTCCCGAACCTGCTTCGCATACAACGCCCTTGTCATCGGATAGACCAGGTTCCGGACCAGCAGGCCATCAAACTTGTGCCGGCGATAGACGGGCGTGACGAGATCAAATTCTCCCTGGCTGACCGGTTGCAGTAAACGCGGGATCCACTCCGGATCGATATTGATCGAACTCGGCGAGATTACCGTGCAGGCGGCGCAGTGCAGCAAATCCGCCGCCGCCAGAATTGCGTAAAGGCCACGAGAAGTCGCTGCACCACCCCCATAAGTTGTACTGATCGAATGCAGCGTACGCAGCGCCTGAGGATTGGAAGCGTGCTGCATATCGCTGATCGAAGCTGCGCGTACCAGGTCCTGGGTTGCATCTCGCGATCCGCCGTCCGGGTTGATAATTGCAGCCCGCTTGCGAGGAAAATATTTGAGCAATCCCGCGCGGATCGCTTGCACGACCTGCCCCACCGTGGCGGCGTCGTTATAGGTAGGCACTCCCACCAGAATGTCGACTTCACCGACATTCATCAGCTCACGAATAAAATCATCCGAGAGAATGCTCTCCTCGGGCAAACCGTTCCTCCAAAACTCTCGTCAGATTTTTCTCAGCCGAAACCAGTAAAACTGGTATGGCCCCATGGTCAGCAGGTATGGCATTTCGCCAATCCGCGGAAAAATGTTTCTCCCAAACAGTTCGATCAGAATATTGCCTTTGAACTGCCGCAAATCCAGTTCCACAGCCTGAGCGGCGCTGGAAAGATTATTGACTACCAGGATTGTTTCCTTCTCAAATCGCCGCACATAAGCCAGGACCCGGTGGTTCGCTGGATACAGGAACTCGATCGAGCCCCTTCCAAATGCCGGCGTCGACTTTCGAACGCTTATGATGCGCTTCATCCACGATAGTAATGAGTGCTCGAAGCGTTTTTGTGATGACACATTTACCGCTTGAAAGCCGTAAACGGGGTTCAACATTAGCGGGGAATAGAGTTTTTCCGGGTCGGCTGTGGAAAAACCACCATTCCATCCCCCATCCCATTGCATGGGCGTCCTGACACCATTGCGGTCGCCAAGATTCACATTGTCGCCCATCCCGATCTCGTCGCCGTAATAGACAATCGGCGTTCCCGGTAACGACATCAGCATCCCATTCATCAGTTCGATCCGCCGCCGGTCGTTGTCGAGCAGCGGGGCCAGCCTCCGGCGAATTCCGAGGTTGATCCGCATGCTCCGATCACGCGCATATTCGTCGTACATGTAGTCGCGTTCCATGTCCGTGACCATTTCAAGCGTCAGTTCGTCATGATTTCGCAGGAATAAGCACCACTGGCACGTCGCCGGAATTTCCGGTGTCCGCTGCAAGATCTCGGTAATCGGCTTCCGGTCCTCAAGTTTGAGTCCCATAAACATGCGAGGCATCAACGGAAAGTGGAATGCCATATGGAACTCATCGCCGTTTGCGAAATACGGCCTCAGGTCTTCCGGCCACTGGTTCGCCTCAGCCAGAAACATTTTCCCCGGGAATTCCCGGTCGAGCCGCGCCCGGTAATCTTTAATGACAACGTGAGTCTCCGGCAAGTTTTCGCAATTCGTACCTTCCCGCTCAATCAGATACGGAACTGCATCCAACCGGAATCCGTCCACTCCCATGCGCAGCCAGAAGCGCATGATCTCCCACATCTCCTCACGAACCGCCGGATTGTCGTAATTCAGGTCGGGTTGATGACTGAAAAAACGGTGCCAGTAATACTGTTTCGAAACCGGGTCCCAGGCCCAGTTGGAGAGCTCCGTATCCAGAAAAATGATTCGTGTCCCACGATATCTCGTATCCGTCTCACTCCAAACGTACCAGTCTCGTTTCGGGTTATTCAGCGAACTGCGGGATTCCTGAAACCAGGGGTGCTGGTCGGACGTATGGTTGAGCACCATCTCGATAAGCACGCGAATGCCGCGGTCGTGAGCGGCATCAAGAAAATGCTTGAAGTCGTCGAGCGTGCCGTAATTCGGATGGACCGAGCGGTAGTCTGAAATGTCGTAACCGTCGTCCCTTAGCGGCGAGGGAAAAAACGGCATCATCCATAGGGTGTCGATGCCAAGGCTTTGCAGGTAATCGAGCCGCTGCGCGAGCCCGTTGAAGTCTCCGATTCCGTCTCCGCTGCTGTCCTGGAATCCGCGTACGTGGACTTGGTAGATGACTGCGTTCTTGTACCAGAGTGGATCTTGTGAAAGCGGCACGAACTCCCCTATCGGGTTTTGGGCTGCTGGGGCTCTTGCCCCGGAACGGGTTAGATGCCGGTTCAGCTCTGCTCGGAGGACAGGAAAGTTCCGGCGCGGACAGCAAGGAGAAACTCGTCTTTCACCTTAGCACAACTGAAAGGTTGGAATGAATAGACGGCTAGTCGGCGGATCCTACCGCACCTCGGCCAGTTGCGTTCGCAGTTTGTGAGTGGCTCGGAACAACGTATTTTTGATCGTGCCTTCGCTGGTGTTCAGGATGCCCGCAACGGTGCGCAATCTTAATCCGTGGTAGTGCTTCAATTCGAATACCACCCGCTCACGCGGCGAAAGACGTTCCATTGCCCGACTGATGCAGCGGCGCAATTCGCGGCTCATCATGTTTCGCTCGGGGCTGACGGTCGCGCGATGATCCGGCATTCGGTCCAGCACCTGCTCTTCTTCGCCATCCGCCGAAACGGTGGTCGTGATGTCCCGGGCGCGCGAGGACCGCTTGCGTAGATGATCCAGGCAAAGATTCGTGACAATGCGATAAATCCACGTGTAGAAAGAGCATTCGAATCGGAAACTGCCCAGATTGATGTAAGCACGCAGGAACGCTTCCTGAAAGATGTCTTGCCCGTCTTCCTGAGACCCTGTGAGGTGGACCGCCAGACGCAATACCGGCCGGTCATACTGGCGCACCAGTTCTTCGAATGCGGCGGCATCCCCCATCTGGGCCGACCGGATCAGCGCTGTGTCATCGACCCGGTTTGGGCTGCTCCACTGCGGCTGGGTTCGAAGCTGTACCGCGTTTTCCACACATGCTCCTGCGTTAGCCGACAAATTTGTACCCCGTCCCGTGCACTGTCAGGATGAACCGCGGTTCGTCGGGCTTGGGCTCGACCTTCTGCCGTAAACGAACGATATGAGCGTCCACGGTTCGGGTTGTCGGAAAGTGTTCATACCCCCAGACTTCCTCCAACAACCGGTCCCGGCTGAGCGTCTCACCCGGATGGTGCAAAAAGAACTTCAGCAGTTCGAATTCTTTCGAAGAGAAGTCCATGTCCTTGCCCTTCTTCGATACTTGGCAGCTCCGCACGTTCACTTCTACGTCGCCAAACGAATATCGCTCGACTTGCCGCGGCGTTGACCCCGCCCGCCGTAACACCGCCTTCACCCGTGCCAGCAGTTCACGGATCGAGAACGGCTTAGTCACGTAATCGTCCGCGCCCAGTTCTAACCCGACGACCTTGTCGACTTCCTGGCCACGAGCAGTCAACATGATGATCGGCATCGACGGCTTCTTCGTTTTAAGTTGCTTGCAGACGTCCAGACCGCTCATTCGTGGCATCATCACGTCCAGGATTACCAGGTCCGGCGATTCACTTAATGCCCGCTCCAAGCCACTTACGCCGTCCGGCGCACTAATCACCTGGTATCCCTCGAATTCGAAGTTGTCTTTCAGGCCCGAAACCATCGCGGGCTCATCTTCGACAATCAGGATTTTCGCCATGAATCGTGCTGCTCCCTACTTAAGCTGACACTGCTTTGCCCGCATCCGTAGCCGCCCCGTTCACCGGCAGCGTGATCGTAAACTTGCTGCCGCTCCCCGGCACGCTGTCCACTGCAACCTGTCCGCCGTGCGCCTGCACGATGTGCCGCACCAGGGAAAGCCCCAGCCCGCTGCCCTTCGTGTTGTGAACCAGCGGGTCGCCCACGCGATAGAACTTCTCAAAGATCTTGCTCTGCTCGGGAATTGGAATTCCAATTCCTTGGTCTACCACTTCCAGCTTTACCGATCCGTTGTCCCGAAACAGGTTCACACCAATGAATTTCCGGTCTTGGGAATACTTCAGCGCATTGTTCACCAGGTTCAGCAAGGACCGCGCCATAGCCTCACGATCTACGCGTAGCGGCGGAACGTCGTCAGCGATTCTTTCCTCAAACGAAAACCCGTTCTGCTCGATTTGATACCGGTAGGACTCCAGCGTGTTATGCACCAGTTCTCGTAAGTCCGTTTCCCGAAAGTCGTATTCCTTGCGGCCCGCCTCAATTCGCGAGAAATCGAGGATGTTGTTGATCAACGCCGTCAGCCGTTCGCTCTCTTTGCGAATGATCGAGTAGTACTCGTGATATTTTTCGGACGACTTCAGCCGGCCCATCTCCAGGGTTTCCGCATACAGCCGTATCAAGGACAACGGCGTGCGTAACTCGTGCGAAACGTTTGAGACGAAGTCTGATTTCAACTTGGCTAGCGCCATCTCCCGCGAGATATTCCGATGGGTCAGCACGATGCCGGCGGCCAGCAATAACGTAATGGCTCCGAGAATGATGAAATCTGTCCTTACCCATCGCTGTTCCATAGCCGCCAACGTCGTGCCGGGCAGCTTGATCGCAAGGGTTAGCTCCGGGAACGCTCCCTCCATATTTCGTTCCACTTCCGGCTTTCCACCATCCCAACTCGCCGACGCCACATAAGGAGCGTAGTCATACTTGGGGTGAACCATAATGGCGACGTGGTTCTTTTCACCCGTTTCTTCCTGGTGCATCAATACGGAATCGAGCATCTCCGGGAAGAAATTGTTCTGCAGAAAGTCAGCGTCGAACACCACTCCGGCAATCGCCTTTCGCTCGGGAGAACTTCCGCCCGTGAGGAACATCTCGCCCGAGACGTAGGCATGCTTGTCGGCCCGCGGGCACCAATCTCGGAAGGTGTATCGCATCCCCTTCTTTTCATGCTCCGCCAGAGACTTCGCCATGTCCTTGTATTCAACCTGCATCCAGGCGGTGAACATTCCCGAAAGATATTCGGCGTCCGTGTGATGAATGTTCTGCCCCGGTTGATCGGGTTGCGATCGGAAGATCAGCCCGGTGGCGGGATCGTACAGGAATACGTGGGCTATATAAGGATGATCGGCGAGAATGCGGTCCATGGAGCCGCTGCAGGCGTTCCCAGCGTCGGGAAAGTCCGCTTTGGCGTCATCGATGAGTTCATACGCCCTATGATTCAACTGTTTTTCTGAAATCGCCAGCACCTGGTTGAAATCTCTCTGGAAAGCGGCCTGCACACCTTTGTCCCGCTGAATGCTGTTCAAGTGCATGGCGCTCAGGATCACGAGCGCGGCAGCGGGCAAGACCACGGCCAACTCCAACGTCAACATCAGCCGGGTTCGATCGCTCCATCGCCGCTTAATATTCATCTTGGGATCCTGAATCCACCCATCATGGTGTGATGCCAACATAGTCAAACCACAACAGATATGTGTCAAACCAGGGTAAAAAGGCGTAAAAAGTTGTGAATTCGTCGAAGTGTCTGGATTCTTCTGACCTCTGCAAAAACAGGCGCTTACAAGGCGAAACAGCGATTGCCAGCACCTTCCTTCGGCGCATAAAATCCTGTTTTACAAACCAATGCTGAGACGAGGGTGATTGAAAAAAATCATCGCCATCTACCCGGGTTCCTTTGACCCCCCAACCAACGGCCATTTGGATCTGATCCAGCGTGGAAGCAAGATTTTTGACCAATTGATCGTCGCCATCCTCCGCAATCCCGATAAGGCGCCGCTATTCAGCACCTCGGAGCGCCGCCTGATGCTGGAGTCGATGACTGAGGGCTTCAAGAATGTCAGCGTCGACACCTTCGACGGCCTGACCGTCGATTACGCCGCCAAAGTCAAAGCCGGTGCGGTCCTTCGCGGCATTCGCGCCATCAGCGATTACGAGTACGAACTCCAAATGGCACTCATGAACCGAAAACTTCACCCCAATCTCGAAACTGTGTTCATGATGCCCGCCGAGCAGTATTCTTACTTAAGCTCAAGATTGGTTCGCGAAATTGCCCAACTCGGCGGCTCCATAAATGGACTGGTTCCCGACATGGTCGAACAAAGACTTAAAGAGAAACTCGATCCGGCCCTGAAACTTCAGAATGCAAGACCCAAGGCGAGGAAACGATGACCCCAGTTACGGAAGTGGCTTCCGCACTAAAACTTACCGATCGCATCAACCGAATTGAGCCCTCCGCCACCTTGGCTGTTGTCAACGAAGCTGACAAGCTTCGCCAGCAAGGCATCGATGTCGTCGACTTCGGTGCTGGCGAGCCGCACTTCGCGACCCCGCAACACATCAAAGATGCCGCCATCGCCGCGATCCAGGCCAATTTCACGAAGTACACGCCCGTTGGGGGCACGGCCGAACTTCGCGATGCTATCGTGCATCGCCACGCTGTTGATTTCGATTCCGACTATCGCCGCGAGGAAGTCGTGGCTTGCGTGGGCGGCAAACACGCAATTTTCAATACTGTGGAAGTCCTCGTCGACCACGGTGACGAGGTCATCCTTCCCGTCCCTTACTGGGTTTCCTTCAAAGACATCGTGCGCTTCGCCGGTGGCACCTGCAAACTGCTGGAGGCAGACGAAAGCCAGGGTTTCCGTGTCACCGCCGACATGATTGATCGTCTGATCACCTCACGCACCAAGCTGATCATTCTGAACTCGCCTTGCAATCCGTCAGGCGCTGTGATGTCTCCCGAGGATATGACTGAGGTCATCCGACTTGCCCACGAACGCGGCATCTGGGTGATGTCTGATGAATGCTACGTCTACTTGAACTACACTGACCGCCGCTTTTCTGTAGGAGGGCTACGCGAGTTCCGTGACCGCATGGTGATCGTCGGATCTCTATCCAAGACCTATGCCATGACGGGCTGGCGTCTTGGGTTTGCCTTGGCCCCTGCCGCGATTGCCAGTGCCATCCAGAAACTTCAAAGCCAATCGACCTCGAATCCCACTTCGATTGTGCAAAAAGCTGCGGTTGCCGCCCTGAAAGGTCCTCAGCAGTGTGTCGCCGACATGCGCGCCGACTACATAAAACTTCGCGATCATGTCGTCAACGGCTTGCGTTCGATTCCGAGCGTTAAATGCACGCTTCCCCAGGGCGCCTTTTACGCTTACCCCAACATTTCGTCATTTTTCGGCCGAAGTGGCATTAAATCTGCTTCGGAGCTCGCTGGCCGCTTGCTGCGCGACGCGCACGTCGCCACTGTTCCCGGCGAAGGCTTCGGAACCGCCGACCATATCCGTATCTCCTACGCCACCTCAATGGCTGAGCTCGACCGTGGATTGGAGCGAATGCGGAAATTTCTTGCGGCCCTCTGAGGCCGGTGCATTTTCAGGCAGCTTCTCTGCTAGGTTATGCTTCTAAGCAGGACGGCGATCAGACCAATCGCCAGCGTGATCCTTCGTCGATGAGCGACCTTTACCCTCTGTTGATGCTTCCGGCCTTTGACCCCCGTCCTTGGGGAACCCACGATCTCTCGCCTATATATCCCAACCACCGGTTCCCCGAAAAAATCGGGGAAGCGTGGCTGACCGGTGATCATTGCAAGGTCGCGAACGGACCGCTGAAGGGGAAGTCTCTCGCCGAATTGAGCCAAGAGTACGGTCGCGATTTAGTCGGTACGGCACCGAAAGACGACCATCGCTTTCCCCTGCTGCTGAAATTCCTTTTCCCGCACGAGAAGCTCTCCGTACAGGTTCATCCCGACGACGAGGCCGCCCAAAAACTTGGCCAACCCTGCGGCAAAACCGAATGCTGGTACGTCCTCCATGCCAAGCCTGGGGCTCAAGTAGCGCTCGGTCTCAAATCCGGCGTCACCAGGTCTCAGTTCGAGGAATCCATCCAGCAAAAACGCGCGGAAGACCTCCTCAATTGGATCGACGTGGCGCAGGGCGAAATGATTTATGTGGCCGGAGGCACGGTTCATACCCTTGGCCCCGGCGCCGTTATCGTCGAGACCCAGCAGCAATCCGATACCACGTACCGGCTCTATGACTACGGCCGGCCTCGCGAGTTGCACCTGCGCGAAGGTCTTTCGGTGCTGAAAGAACACGTGGGATCCGGAAAAGTGAAAGCTTCTAAGGCGGCGGAACTGAATGGCAACGGGAACCATTCCTTTTCATTGATTGTGGCACCGAACTTTACAGTCGAGCGGTTCGAGACAAACCAGCCACATCAGTTTCTCCGGGGGGAAGGCAAAAATTCCGTGCAGATTCTGACCGCCGTCGACGGGTGCGGCGTAATCGAGTCCGACGGCTTTGACCCGGTAACACTCTCCAAAGGGGATGCGGTGGTTGTGCCCGCGAATATCCCGGAGTTTCGCGTTCGACCACAATGGTCGATTGAGTTTCTGAAGTCGTCGCTACCCAGTACAGACGTACCGGAGCCTGTGACGGTAGGTATATAAACTTGCCCAAAACCGCTTCCAATTTTTATCCGGTCATCCTCGCCGGCGGTCGCGGCACTCGCTTCTGGCCTCTGAGCCGCAGGCGCAAGGCCAAGCAACTGCTCGCGCTCGACGGAAAGCAAACCATGATTCAGCAAACCGTCGCGCGTTTGCTGCCTCTGGCCAATGCAGCCCGATGCTGGATCATCACCAACGAAGATCTGCAGGCCGAGATTGCCAGGCAACTTCCCAAGCTCAAGAAGCAGCAAATCATCGCCGAACCGATGGGCCGAAATACCGCGCCCGCGATCGGATTGGCTGCCTTCCTCTTGATGCGAACGGATTCCGAAGCGATCATCGGCATGTTTCCTTCTGATCACGTGATTTCCGGCGAAGCCCGCTATCGGGAACAGGTCCAGCAAGGCGTAGAAATCGCCGCTTCGGACGGGAACATTGTCGTCCTGGGAATCCGTCCTACCCGCGCGGAAACTGGGTACGGCTACATCGAAGCTGGCGAACCGGCAGGTGGCGCCCTACGCGTGCGCCGCTTCACCGAGAAGCCTGATGCCGAGCGCGCCGCAGGCTTTCTCGAGGCCGGCAACTATTATTGGAACAGTGGCATGTTCATCTGGTCCGCCCGAACATTGGCCAATGCGCTCCGCGAGCATCTGCCGAAAACAGCTCCCATCCTCGAAGAAATCGCCGCCGCCTACGGCACGAGTAAATTCAAGAGCACTTTTGCCCGACTCTATCCCAAGTGCGAAAACATCAGCATCGACTACGCTGTGCTCGAGCCTCGCTCCGCGAAAGGCGAGAATGCTTCCAATATCTTCTGCCTTCCTACCGATTTCGAATGGAATGATCTCGGCTCGTGGACGGCGCTACATGAGCATCGCGTCGCCCAGCACCAGCCCGAAAGCGGCAACCTGATCTTCGGCTCGGGCATCTTCACGCTGAAGGCTCAGGACAACTATATTCATGCTCCAGGAAAATTCGTCGCAGCCGTTGGCGTGAATAACTTAGTCGTCGTTGAGACCGAAGATGCTCTCTTGATCACGACTCGCGACCAGGCTCAGGATGTTGGAAAGGTCGTTAAGCATCTCGACGAAAAAAAGCTTCACAAGCTCACGTAACTTAATTTTATTCTCAGACTCGAAACTGATTCCAAAATGACTCAAATCAAGTTCGGCACCGACGGTTGGCGCGGAATCATCGCCGACGATTTCACTTACGAGAACGTTCGAAAAGTTGCTGGCGCTATCGCTGCTTACGTCGTGAAGCACGAAGACCCGAAGCGCGGCCTGATCGTCGGCTACGACACCCGCTTCGGCTCCGAACGCTTTGCTCGCCTGGCATCGGAAGTTCTCGCCGGCGCGGGGATCCCGATCAAACTGGCAAACGATTACACTCCTACTCCCGCCGTGTCATTGGCAGTCAAGCAATTCGGCGCTGCGGGCGGCGTCGTCATTACCTCCAGCCATAATCCCTGGAACTGGAATGGTGTGAAGTTCAAAGGCAAATTCGGCGGCTCCGCTACTCCGCAAATCATCAAGGGAATCGAAGAGCAGTTGTACGCCGGCGCATCGCCGAACGGTCAAAAGGCGCGCATCGAAGAAGTCGACCTGAAGCAGGCTTATATCGAGGCAATTTGCAAGTTTGCCGATCTCAATCTGATCAGCAAAGCCAAGCTCAAATTCGCCATCGACTCCATGTATGGTTCCGGCCGCGGCGTGCTGCCCAAAATCTTCCGCGACCATGGGGTCGAGCACATCGCCATTCGTCAGGAGTTGAATCCGCTCTTCCCGGGAATCAACCCCGAGCCGATCGAGCCCCACGTCGCTCTTCTCCAGGAAACCGTGGTCAAAGAGCATTGCCATGCCGGCCTTGCCAACGATGGCGATGCCGACCGTATCGGCGCCGTCGCGGAAGACGGCAGTTTCGTCGACTCGCACAAAATCTTTTCCGTCCTGCTCCGCTGGCTTCTTGAACGCAAAAAGTGGCCCGGCGATGTCGTCCGCGCGTTCAACACCACGCGCATGTTGGACCGCATTGCCAAAAAGCACGGTCGCAAACTCCACGAATGCCCCATCGGCTTCAAGTACATCGCCGACCTGATGATGGAGCGCGAAATCGTGATCGGTGGCGAAGAATCTGGCGGCATCGGCTACTCTCGATACCTTCCCGAGCGCGACGGCGTCCTCAATGCCCTGCTGCTCGCTAACGTGATGGCGGAAGAAGGCAAGCCGCTCGGCCAGTTGGTTGCCGATCTGCAACGAGAATATGGCCACCACTACTACGGCCGGCGCGATCTGCACATCCCCGACGACGTCAAACAATCGGCAATTCAGCGCGCCCGTGCCGACGGCACCCGTGGCCTTGGCAAGTACTCGATCCTCAGCAAAGAGAATCTGGACGGTGTGAAGTTCTTCCTCGATGCCCCGACAAACGGAAACGGTGCCGAGGCTTGGGTCCTGCTTCGTGCTTCCGGCACCGAGCCGCTGTTACGCGTGTACGCCGAAGCCGCGTCCCCTGAACTCGTTGCCGACATCCTGGGCACTGCGGAGACATTCGTAAAAGGCTAGAGCCTTCCTCGGGACTGGCCACCCGGGTATGGGTCAGAGCCCGGGTTCCATCACCTTTGATTACAAAACTCCGCGCTTTTCCCAGTAGAATGAAGATAAGCCCATGAATTCCGTCGCCATTCCGGAGCCAGCCGCTACGGATACGCCCGAAACCCGGCGTTATAACCGCATACGGCGTTGGCTGGGCGCCAGCGACTTTATCCTCGGCCTTCTTCTCTTAGTAATTCTGCTCGCTACGGGTTGGAATGGTACCCTGCGCGACTTCGCCTATCGCGGCTCATTCCAGACTTATTCCCTAGCCGTGGCCCTGTACGTCGGGATGCTAATGGCGATCGGTAAGGTCCTCGGTTTTGGCCTCGACTACTACGGTTTCCGCCTCGAACATCGCTTCAACTTATCGAACCAGAAGCTCCCGGCCTGGATCTGGGACGAAACCAAAGGCTTTCTCGTCGGACTCGTCATGGCGGTGATCATCGTCGAGATCCTGTATTTCATCATCCGCCAGAGTCCCCAATATTGGTGGCTGGTCTCGTGGGCGGCATTCCTCGCCTTTTTCGTTCTGATGGCCCAGCTTGCTCCCGTGGTCCTGTTCCCCATCTTTTACAAGTTCGAACCTCTGCAGGATGAAACTTTAAAGGCGCGCTTAGTGAAGTTGAGCGAGCGTGCCGGTACCCGCGTCCGCGGCGTTTATAAGTGGAATCTCTCGGAAAAGAGCAAGAAAGCGAACGCGGCCCTCACCGGACTCGGCAGCACTCGCCGCATCATTCTTGCCGACACTCTTCTTGAAAACTACTCTGCCGACGAAATCGAAGCCGTCCTGGCCCACGAACTCGGCCACCACGTTCACAAGCACATTTTCAAGAGCATCCTGGTCCAGGCGGGCGTAACTTTCGCAGGATTCTGGGCTGCCAACTGGGTTCTTCACTACGCCATGGAACGCTGGCACATGTTCGAGACGTTTTCGGACTTCGCGAATCTTCCCTTGCTGGTGCTGACTTTCACAGTTCTGTCTTTTTTGTTGCTGCCGGCTCTGAACGCCTTTTCGCGGTACAACGAACGGCAGGCCGATCGCTATGCATTCCGCTCGATCGCCAGCGTCACCCCGTTCATTTCATCGATGAACAAACTGGCCGAGCAGAATATGGCCGAGCGCACCCCCTCGAAGTGGATCGAGTGGTTCTTCCACTCTCATCCCGCAATCTCCCGCCGCGTTGCCGCCGCCGAGGACTGGACCAAGCACCCCGCCAAGGCCTAGTGCCCTTTTAGCGCTTTCTCGGCCCTCACCACATCTTCTTCGGTATCGACCCGGATCGTGTCGTGCGCCGTTTCAGCTACATGAACTGCAATTCCGTTTTCTAGGAACCTCAACTGCTCCAGCCGCTCGCTTTGCTCAAGCCGAGATTCCGCTAACTCGACGTACCGATCGAGCGCCGTTTTCCGGTAAACGTACATCCCGAGATGCTTAAAGTACGGCGGCTTGACACCGTCGCGATCGTAAGGAATCGTCGACCGTGAAAAATACATCGCCCTGCCCGCACTGTCCGTGATGACCTTCACGGCATTCGGATTGTTCACGTCCTCGGCCGCAGCTCGCACTTTCAACGTCCCGACCTGCACGTGGGGATCCTTCATCAAATCGAGCAGCCCCGCAATGTGCTCCGCCCCTGCCGCAAGCTCATCGCCTTGAATGTTGACGTACACATCCGCCGAAATTGACTTCGAAATTTCTTGAACACGTTCCGTTCCGTTGCGGCATGCCGCCGAGGTTTCCTGCACCTCGAAGCCTTGTTGTCGCCCAAACTGCAAAATCTCTTCCGAGTCTGACGCGAGGATCACCCGCTCCAGACCCTTCGCGCTTCGAATGCTTTGATACACCCGCGAGATCAATGGCTCGCCGGCAATCTCGCGCAGCACTTTCCGCGGCAGACGAGTCGACGCCAGCCTTGCCGGAATCACCCCAATTGCTTTCATGGACTGTCTAGTTTGAAGTTTCCGCTTTCGAGATGCAATAGCAAGGCGAGGCAGTCGAGATCCGCACGCCCCCTGACAGGCGAAACCAGAATGTTAAGATGAATATCGGCCCGCACCGTGGCGGTGTAGCTCAGGTGGTTAGAGCGACGGTCTCATAATCCGTAGGTCGTTGGTTCGAGTCCAACCGCCGCCACCAAATCAGCCCTTCGTTCCGCGCCCCGGCTCGATCATTACCTTCAGGCAGTTTTCCCGCGGATTCGCCACCAGGTCGAACGCCTCCCGGATCTGCTCAATTCCGAAGCGGTGGGTCGTCAGGTCGTCCACAGAAACGGTTTCGGCTCGAATCAGTTCCATCGCTTCGCGCATGTCGCGTGGTGCCGCCCCGTAGCTGAAGTTGATGCTGGTCTGCGAAAGCCAGAACTTGGTCAGCCGAAGCGAGACCTTCATGTCCGGGCCGCCAGTTGCAAAAAACATGATCTGTCCGCCAGGATTTACGCACTCCAAGGCAACAACCGAAGCCTTCTCCGAAGCTGTACAGACATAAACCCGGTCCGCGTGCGGCATCTCCGACGTGGCCAGCACCACCTCGTCCGCTCCGCAACGGGAGGCCGCTTCGAGACGGCTGGCATTCGTATCGACCGCGAAAATCTTTCCTGCTCCCAGCGCTCGTAGCAACTTGATGTGCAACAACCCCGCCAAGCCGCTGCCAATCACCAGCGTCGTGTGCCCATTCACCGGACTGGTCTTCCGCACGCTTCGCACCACGCATCCCAGCGGCTCTACATAGGAACCCTGCGCGAAACTCATGCTGTCCGGAAGTCGCAACAAACCGTTCTTCACGCCCTTTTCCAGAATCCGGATATATTCCGCGAAGCCGCCCGGCTCAATATGCTTTTCATGCATCGCCTTGCATGCCGTCTCATTGCCGTCTCGGCACAGCAGGCAATTCCCACACGGAAAATGATGCGCGACTACCACACGGTCGTGCACTTTGAAATCCTGAATCCGTTCCCCAACCTGAACGATCTCTCCGGCAATCTCATGTCCGGTATTGATCGCGCCTTTTACCCGTGTCTGCGGCTCGCGATACCACTCCATCGTGTCGCTGCCGCAAATCCCGCAGGTTGCTACCCGAACCAGCACCTCGTCCGGCCCTATGGCCGGCACCGGACGCTCCTCCACCTGCACGTTGTCATTCCGGTAATACGCGCCGGATTTCATGGTGTCGGGCGTCGCCATTAAGCCTTCTTCTCCTTCAGTTCCGTGAACAATTCGTACGCCTCTTTCGGCGATCGGTTCTGGTGCACCACGGCTCGTAGAGCCTGGATCATCGCCACTGGGTGCTTGTGCCTCCACACCCGCCGTCCGAAGTCGATCCCGCGTGCGCCCCTCTGGATCGAATCATGGGCCAGTTCCAGGCTGTTTTTCGTCTCATCCACGCCCTTCGGAGCCTTGCCCCCAGCCACGATCACAGGCACGCCGCAGGTCTGGACGACTCGCTCGAATCCTTCGCCGCAGTTGTATGTCTTGATCATATCCGCGCCGTGTGCCACCAGGACTGCGCCGGCTCGCGTCAGAAAATCGGAATCCTTCTCCAGATACCCGAGCGCATCGCCGACGGCAACCACGCCTAGCAGGGGCAGGCTGATCTTTCGAGCCTCCCGCGAGAGAGTAGCCAGATTATCCAAGGTCTGTGTTTGATAATCCGTACGCAGATACACTGAGACCGCTGCCGCGGCGCCGCCTTCCCGCCTGACGTCTTCCGCGGTGAGGATCAACTTCTCATTCGCAATCGTGTCCGGCTGATTAATCACACTATCCAAGCTGCGATATTCCTCGAAATCCGCGTTCGTCGCCGTCCCGGACTCAATCTTTGCCTTGCACTCATCGTACGTTTTCTGAAAGTCTTTGCCGGTTCGTTGCTGATAAGCAAACTTCGCCGTCTCCTGCAGATATCCCGGGACGGGCACGTTCATTGTCGTCGAGCAACCCGAAGCTCGAACGATCACCGGCATCTGGACGCCTTCGCTGAACGAGTGCCGCAGAACGCCCGGGTCTGTCATCAGCGCGTCCACATACGGCAGCAAGGGGGTCAACACCTCGGCCGGTCGTTCCAACCCTGAAACGACTCCGAAGTATCGGTGGTCAGCCGCAAGCACCACGATCCGCTTACGCCCTGCCAGAACCTCTTCCAACCCGGTATGCATAGGATTCTCCCCAGTACTTTTCTGCAATATGGCTTCGCGTGGAACGGAACTTCAAGAGGCTGGCTTGGCGGTTACCAGATTCATATCCGAGCTCATCCGATCAGATTGCAGCCCCACAAATTATTCAATCGGAGACTGCGAGAACTGTCAATGAGTGCTTGGTTTGCGCAGTACCGGAACATTTGTTGCAAAAAGTTGCCTCCGAATCGACTGTTCGACGGCGTGACGCCTAAGCTCCCGTATCCCGCTGCTTCTGCATATCGATCCCCAACTGCTCCGCCTTCTTATAAAGATGGCTGCGTTCCAGGCCCAATGCCCGGGCCGTATTCGTGACGTGATAATTGTTCCGTTTTAGCTCCGCCAGAATAGCTTCGCGTTCGAAGCTCTCGACCAGGCTGGAAAGAGTTCCCGGCTGCCTATCAGCAACGCGGCTCTCCTTCCCGCTCGGTAGCGCCACAGCGACCGTCTCTTCCGAGACCCGGTTCTCATCGGCCAGCAGTATCAAACGCTCAACTACGTTCCGCAATTCGCGAATATTCCCCGGCCACGAATAGGCGGCCAGCTGCTGAATCGCACCTTTGTCGAACTCAATCGGTTTCCAATTGTTCTGAGCGCAGATTTGTTTTACAAAGTGCTCAATCAACAGCGGGATGTCTTCGCGTCTTTCACGCAATGGCGGCAGCACCATGGGAAATACAAAGACTCGATGAAAAAGATCCTGCCGAAACTTTCCTTCTCGAACCAGGCCTTCCAGATTTCTATGAGTCGCAACCACAACCCGCACGTTCACCTGGATCGGTTTGTCACCACCGATTCGCTCGATCTCGTTCTCTTCAAGAACTCGCAAAAGCTTGGCCTGCATCGTCGGCGGCATATCCCCGATTTCATCGAGAAAAAGCGTTCCGCCCTCGCCTTGCTCGAATTTGCCAACGTGACGCGCAGCAGCTCCGGTAAAAGATCCTTTCTCATGGCCGAACAATTCGGATTCGATCAGTTCCGCCGGAACGGCAGCGCAGTTTAACGCCACAAAGGGGCCGCCCGATCGCGAACTACGTTCGTGCAAGCTGCGAGCGATCAACTCCTTCCCCGTCCCGGTTTCCCCCAAAATGCAGACCCGCGACTCGCTCGCGGCCACTCGTTCCACCTGGGCCATGATCTTCTTCATGGCTTCGCCCGACCAGACAATCTCGTGCTTCCCCAGCCGCTGCTTGAGGCTTTTGTTCTCCGATTCCAGCCGTTGCAATTTAAGAACGTTCTCGACCGTAAGCAACAGGCGGTCGGTCGAAACCGGCTTTTCGAGAAAATCAATGGCTCCCAGTCGCGTCGCACGGACCGCCATCTCGATGTGTGCCTGTCCCGACATCATCACCACCGGGGTAGACACCTTTTGGGACCTCAAGTCCTCTAGAAAGGAAAGGCCATTTTTTGCCGGCATGACCACATCCGAAAAGATCAGATCGAAATCCTGCGTTTTGGCAAGCTCTAACGCTTTGGTCGCATTGTCACAAACTGTAACTTCGTGCCCGGCCAGACGAAAAGCGCGCGACAGCGATGCCAGCGTATTGGCTTCGTCGTCGACAATCAGCAGATTGGCTTTTTGTGGCACTTTGCTCAGGATCTCCCCGACTTCGCGGTGGCGTCGGCCACTGCAATTTTGTCCGCGTTTCGTGGTAACTCGATCACAAAGGTGCTTCCTTCCCCAACTTTACTTTGGACCGTTACCTTCCCGGCATGATTGCTGATGATCGATTGCAAGATGACCAATCCGAGTCCCGTGCCTTGCGCCTTGGTCGTGTAATAAGGAGTGAATAAGCGGTCGCGCTCTTCCGGCTTCAATCCGGCCCCAGTGTCCGAAATTTCGAGTATCACGCCGCTAACTGCTTGCTTTGTTCGCAACGTTAGCGTGCCTCCGCCCGGCATAGCATCAATAGCATTCAAAACCAGATTGGAGAGAGCACGGTGCAGTAATTCAGGATCGGCCGCAATCGTGTCCAGCTCCGAAGCCAGCTCCAGTCTACATTCGATCGGAGGGCGCCCTGCCATCGTAAATTGCGGCTGGAAAAACCGCGCGAGATCCGTCACGAGTTCGTTGAGTTGCACCATCTGGAACTGTGGTTGAGGCATCCTTGAGAATTCGCTGAATCGCGACACAATCGCCTTAAGATTCGCAATTTCAGCCAGCAAAGTCGTCGAACTTTCGCGAAAGATCTCGTCGAACTGCTCCGGGCTCTGCTGTCGCGCCCTCACCAGGTTCTCGACCGTCAGTTGCAGCGGGAACAACGGATTCTTCAACTCGTGCGCAAGCCGCCGAGCTACTTCTCTCCAAGCCGCCACACGTTCTGCCTGTACCAATCGGTCGCGCTGGTCGAGCAGTTCCCGCGTCATTTGGTTGAACGATTGCGCCAGTTGTCCAACCTCATCTGCAGACCGAGCTGGTAATTCCGGCTTCCAATTTCCAGCGGCAACCTCCTGAGCGGCGCGAGCTAATTGTTCCACCGGACGAGTGATGCGAGACGCAACCCACCCGCTCAACAACACAGCCAACATCATCCCCGCCGCCGCCGAGATAAACGCCGCCGAGCGAATGTGCTGTTGAAGATCGACATACGGGCCGCGAGAACTCGCAATCAAAAGAATCCCTAGAACATGGTGGTCCGCGCCATTCAGTGGAATGGCATCCACAACCTCGTCATCTGAGGCGTTCGAGGACCAATGAATCAGCGCCGCCCTTTCTTTTCCTTGTTGTTGCACTCGCTCAATCAGTGGAGCCAGCGATTCTGCGCTCTCCACCGGTCCACTCGAAGAAATCACAAATTGCGGCGAGAAAGAAGAATTCAGATTTTGATAGAAGAACACCCGCATACCAGCCGGAGGGTCGAGGCTGGCCAGGAATTCCTTATCCAGTTTGCGCCCGCCCATTACATACAGATCACCGGCGCGACGGACCGCCATTAATCCCAAAACCTGTGCATCTGGCATTTCTTCTTGCTTAAGGAAGGCCCCGCCCGGTGCCGTATTCACCGAAAACGGCTCTTTATATCCAAACTTTGCGGGCGATTGCGCAGAGGAAATAATGCTTCCCTCGCCATCGACAAACTCGAGAAAATCGAGCCGCTCGCTTTCAGCAGCGAGTTTCGCGTCGTTCAAGTGAGCTGCATAGTCCGGAGTTCCTTGTCCCAGGCTATTCGCGACGCGAATTGCGGCATCGCTTTTCGCAACGGCGTCGATCTGGCGGACAACGGAATCGCCTCGCCGATCAAACTCCCGGCGGAATTGTGCTACCAGGGCGAAAGTCCGCTGCTCGTCGTTCTTTTCGAAGTTGCGCTTTGCGAGGGCAGAAATGATCCATGCCACCGCCACCACGCAGACACAAACCACCACGGCGAACGCGAGCAGAAGCTTGCGCCGAAACTTCATGGTTTCCCTGCGGCTAGCCAGACATCAGGCAAACGCCAACTCCCGTCGGGTTCATCCTCCCAATCCCTTACCACCTTAGACACCGCCCAGGCAGTGCGCAGATGCAGCAAGGGGATCACCCGCTCTGTCTGCAATAGGGCATTCTCGGCATGGTACAGATCGTCGGTTGAAGTACCCAGAAACCGCGGCGGAGAAATGGACAACAACCTCGCCAGTTCCTCGAGGGCCACGTGAGCATCAAGAGATGCCAACCGGATCCGCACCAACCGCACATCCGGTAGACCCTGACTGTTGATTTGCATCCGGAGCCCTGCGTCTCCCGCGTTGAGAACGACTCTTTCGGCAAGCAACCGCGCCAGGGGATCGTTTGTCTCAAAACCCAAGGTCCACAAACTTGACTGTGCTATCTCGGCACGAAGTTGTTGGGCCCGGCTCAAGTTGGAGGTTGCCGGAAATAGGAAGCCGTATCCCGTCATCCAGTTGGGTAGAAGTCCACCCGCAGGCTCCCCCCCGCCCTGCAGCACGACTTTGTTCAGCGAGGTGCGATCGATACTGAGTGCGAGTGCCTGCCGCTGCTTTGCTTCTTGGGGCGATTGAACCTCATGCGCAAAGACCAGAGCAGCCAATTCCACCGGTTCCGATGCGCGCAATTGCCGCGCTTCGGTTGCATGATGCGCCTGCTCCGCCGGAACCTCGATCAGTTGCGATTGCCCCAAGTCATAGGCAATCGTCTGGTCACGAAAATTCTTCGCCATCTCAATTTCGATTGCATCAAGGAACGCCCGGCCGCCCCAATAATCATCCCGCGCGCTGAGAACGAGCTTTTTTCCTGGATCCCATTGCCCGATCACGAAGGGCCCCGTGCCGAGTATCTTTCCAGTGTCGACTTTAACAATGCTGTTTCGCGGAAGTGCCAATTCTGCCGGCAGACTCGCCGACGTAACATCCAACTGGATCACAATCGCCGTCTCACTCGTCTGAACTTTCCAGTTCGGGTTGGCCCGCCGCAGGCTCGCTGCCACGAACTCCGGAGTCATGGACGTCCCATCCGAAAAAGTTACCCCTGGCCTGAGAACGAATTGCCACCGCTGGTTGTCGGACTCAGCCTGCCAGCTTATGGCGAGCGCTGGCTCTGCCCTTCCGCGCTCATCCAGCAAAACCAAGGTGTCGAAAATCAAAGGGACAACATTCAGCGCCGCGCCGGAGCTTGCCAGACTGCTTTCCACAGGATCGAGCGATGTCAGCGAGCTTCCGATCTGAACATGCAGGGTTCCGCCATAACGCGGGCGCGGTGCCGCGATGGCCGAACCGAGCAGCAGGCTACTGATGACAATCGATCGTAAGGCGGTAAGCCGCATATTTTCCCGTTCCCGAATTCTGCGAAATCGCCACGACGCTGCCGGAGTCTGCGTCCATCCAGAAAGCCGTAATGCGGCCATCAAACTCCGCCGCTGGACTCACAAGAATCGGCTCACGATCTGGAATCTCAAATGCCCGAACCGCATCGGCGGGCCCATCTTCATTGGAAGTCACCAGGATCTGCCACCCGGGTCCGCAGCCACTTCGCACGCTCGCTATATCGCTTCCCCATCCCAATTGATAGGCCTGATCCGTCATTCCGTCCAGAAAGTGCGTCGCCCCATCCACTCCCGCGAGCGCCCACAATGTGTACTTTTCTCTCGGCAGGGACGCTGCGGAGTAGAATGCCGGGCCAATCGTTTGCTTTTGAATTCCGGGCGACAGTGCCCCCGTGAAGAAATTCCGCGACGACGAAAAGAATGCGTTCAGATCTCCTACATTTCCGCTAAGTGGCCACGGATCATCCGAGTCATCACACGTGACAGCAAGCGGAGCAGTCGCGCCGCTGTGGCAGAACACGCCGGGAAAATAAGCATCAAACAGGTGGTCTTTCCGAAGCACGAGTCGCCCGCGCAAATCTCGCGGCCACGGCCGAACATGAACGAGTCCCAGCATCTGCTCCGGTTGCCATTGATTGTTTTGCAAGCGGTAGATCGCGACCCGCTCCGGCTCAAGCACGATCATGTGGGAGGGATTGCCATTCAGGACCGCCACATCCAGAATGCGGTTTTCGTCGCTGAACAAGAGTGTTTTGCGAATCGTTAGCGGCGTAGGAGACCGTTCTTCCGCCGCTTTGTCTGGTGCTGGAATCGAAACCATCACCACGACCGGCTCCGCCTTCCCTTGGTGAATCTCCGCTACCCAAACATAGTCGCGCAGATTCTCCGATAGAGACACTTGCACTGTCGCCGCGGCTTGATCCGATCCCGCAGGCTGCACGCCGTAAGCTGCAAGTTCGCTCAGGAGTTTGCTCCGAATATCTTCAACATCTGCAGATCCCAAAGAGGATCGATTTGTGACGCTGACCGCAACCGCTCCCGGACCCGTGATCCCGGCAATTCTCTGCGCCATCTGATTCGCGCCCGATTGCCAATTCGCGGCCAATGTCGGTGTAACCGATAGACACAATAAAAACGGCCATACCACTTTCGTCAGTCGAAGCAGCGGGTCCGTTTTGTGACCATTTCTGCGCATGGAAGTGAGAGGTATCTGGAACTGTAAGTTAAGTGTGCAACACCCCAACTCTCCCCACAATGTCATCCCGAGCAACCGTCAGGGCGCGAGGGACCTTACGACAGCTCCGAACCGCTAACGCTGTCGCAAGATCCCTCAGCGCTCGATCTGATTACTTCGGCTCGGCTTCCTCCGTCTGGCTGCCGCGGTTCGCCATGTTCATGCTGTGTAAAACGTCATTCGCAAAGAAGAACTTCCCGTCCGCCGGAACCATCATGATCTGCAGCTTGTCAGAAAGCCGCTCGGCCACGATTTTGTTGATCAGCAGCGGATTCTGTTTCAAAATCACGCCTTCCTTCTCCATCCGCTCCGCATCCGCCGCAGCCGTTAGCCGGATGCGGTCCGCTTCTGCCGTCGCCAGCAACTTGCGCCGCTCGGTCTCAGCCTTGCTGTCGATAACCTTCGCCTCGGCCTCCGCCTCGGCATTTTTCACCGTGGCTTCCTTCCGTGCTTCGGCTTCCAGTTTCGATTGCTCGATCTGCTTCTGCTTCAGCGGCAATGTGTACTGCATCGCGTCCGCTTCGGCCTTGGCCTGCAGCACCCGCACCTGGGCCTGGCCTTCCGCCTGTTTCACCTGCTGAGCTTTCGTCGCTTCGGCCTCAAGTTCGGAGATCTTCACCTGCTTCGCCTGGATCTCCGTCTGCACCCCCATTTGATCGTTTTCTTGCTCCTTCAGTAGCAGGTCTTCCAATCCCTTCGCGTACTCCGGCGGAAGTTGAATGTCGCGCAGCATGACCTCTTCCACCAAAATCCCATCGGCCGACAGTCTCTGCGTGATGAGATCGGCTGCTCTTTTCCGCACCTCTTCGCGCTTCGTCGCGAACACCTCGCGCACGGTATAGTTCGGCACCAACTCCCGCCAGGTGCTCGCCACCACTCCCGGCACGATCTCCTTCTCAACCGGCTGCGGCAAAGACGCTTGAATATGATCCAGCCGCTTCGAATCCAGTCTGTACCGGACAGTGACTGCCAACCCTAGCGTCAAACCCTCTTTAGCTTGCGTATTGAGCGGTTCGAATTTCTTTGGCGCCCCGGTGTTGCCATCTTCCGTAGCCCCGGTCGTGAACAACTGATCGCGCGTGTCGAAGAGCACAATGTTCTCCCCGAACGGGATCACGAAATGCACTCCTGGATACAACGTACCCGCAAGCGTTCCCTGTGTCTGGCTCACGAGGACGCCAGCGCGTCCGCTCGGCACCACCATGATGCCGACCGCCAGGAGAATCGGTCCCCAAGCGAGCAGAGCTAGGCCAATCGAGGCTCGCCATCGAATCTGCGGCGCCGCTGGAGTTGCCTCTGGCGTGCCCGCAACCGTCACGAGTTTGTATTCCCACTCGCGACGCAGGTCATAGATCAAAATTCCAACGGCACTGACGATCATCGCAATGCCGCCCCACAGCAGAACATATTTCAGGAACAGCATACCTACCTCCCTTTGCGCTTAGCGCTTTTGCCCCGACTTCAGTCGTGCTGCCTGCCGGGCAAACAATGGGCAGAACACTTTGGCGAAAATCAGCTCCTCCATCAGAAGTCCCATCGCGAGCGAAAAGCTCATCCCCGCCACCGCTGTTATCAATGTCACCAGGCTTTCCATCGCAATCCTCCTAAATGGCTGTTCTTCGTCCGCCAATCAAATGGCAGGCTGGCAGCCAAAGAAAAAGCTGCTGATTCGAGGAGGTTTACGATCGACGGGATCCCGCGAGGCCGTGTCCCCACAAAGACACTGTGTATCGTCAGACACGCACGAATTCGGCGCCGCCAGCGCTAACCCACGCCAAATCAGCACCTCTTTAAAAGGCACTGGTCATGCTTTATTGACCGGCAGCTGCGGACGCAGCTCGGAGGTGACAACATGAAAAACTTCAATTACACAGAATTAAAGGATGCCGCACGGCGCATCCGCTTCGGCAAACCGGCGAAGGCGGTGATCCCTGGTTTGCTCATCGGTTCCTTGCTCGCAGTGGGATGCTCCAGTGAGAAAAAGCCCGTTTCGAGTGAGACTCAACCCTCAACCAATCAGGCAGCCCTGAACCAACCCGCGGTGCCAACTGTCGCCAGCTCGGTGACACCCGCGGCCCCAGCTCCGGAGCCAAAGAAGGTGACCAAGAAGCGGTCGGCGATTGTGAAGTACGCCGACCAGAAGTCGGGTGTGTCATTCAGCTATCCCAGAATTTACGGGATGATGAGCGATGCCAAGATCGAGTCCGATGCGGCTCCGATGAACTTCGTACAGCCGGGTGGTACGACTACGGTCTCGATTGAAATGCCCAAGGGCATGTACCCCGACACGGATCTCGCCATGGCGTTCTTCCGCGTCAACGTCAACAAGAGCATGAGTGAAGCCGAATGTGGCCAGTTTGTCGTGCCGGAACCCAGCGAGAAGAACCCGGTCCAGCCCACGAAGCTGACCCTCGGCGCACTCGAACTCCAACAGGTTGAGGACATCTTCGGTGACGAAGCGAAGCAGTCCGATACGAAGTACTACCACCTCTACCAGAATGGCGCGTGCTACGAATTTGCGCTCGGCCTTTCAACGGAGAGCAACAGCGACAATGACAACCTCCAGCCCGTCAATCGCGAAAAGGTCTTCCGCCGCCTGGAGACCATCCTGGCCTCAATAAAGGTTCAGCCGGAAACTGCAACCCCTCAGGTTGCAGCCGTTCCGGTTCCGACCCCAGCCCCCACCCAGGATGCGCCCAAGAATTAGGGGAAACCTCAGCCGGGCCGCGCACCAGCGCGGCCCTTCTTTTCAGCCACTTGGGTTGCTGAATCCTACCCCATCCTTTAGAATCAAATGATTCAACAGAGGTTTAGGAGACCATGAAGGCAGCTATCCATCCCGCATACAACGAAGTTCGCGTGCTCTGCGCATGCGGCAACAGCTTTACGACCCGTTCCACCCACCGGGGCGACATTCACGTTGAAATCTGCTCCAGTTGTCATCCGTTCTTCACGGGCAAGCAGAAACTGCTCGATACGGCTGGCCGGGTTGAACGCTTCCGCCGCAAGTACGCCAAAGTCGAAACCGGCAAAAAATAAGTTCGAAGGTTCCAGTTCAAGAAAGCCTCCCGTGTCCGGGAGGTTTTCTCTTGTGCGGCATCTGGCCCGATTGATGCCTGTTTTGCTGAAACACCCCGTCGCGAAATCACTCTCTTTCTGCGCCCTCCGGATGTAGAATCCTTGCTCAATGCAGATGCTTGGGGACATCTTCGCCCAGATCCTCAGAACGCTTTGGATGCACAAGCTCCGGACTTTTTTGACCATGTTCGGAATCGCTTGGGGTGTTGGTTCCCTTCTCCTTCTGGTCGGTCTCGGGGAAGGATTCCGCTCCGGCAATAAGCGGGGCATGTCTGAGTTCGGCCAAAACATTATCTGGATCTATCCCGCCAGAGTTCCCGCGATGCCCGGCAGCCCGAATCCCGGCCGCCATTACCGTCTGACCTACCAGGACTATCTTGACGCGAAGCGTGAGTCGCCTCACGTCCTGGCCATGACCCCGGTGCTTTCCAGTGCCGACGTCCGAGCGGTTAGCGACTTCGCCACCGCCAACGGCGAAATCGTTGGCGTCGAACCGCAGTTTCAGGGCATTCGCTATCTGCCTCTCAACCAGGGTCGTTGGCTGAATTCGCTGGATGAATCCCAGCGCCGCCACGTGATTGTTCTGGGCGATGAACTCGTGCGAAATCTTTTCCCCGGACGTCCCGCAGTCGGGTCAAGCATTCTCCTGAACGGAGTGAACTTTGAAGTGATCGGCACGGTGGTCCGCGTAGGGCGCGGCGACGAAAACTCCACCAACATGCGCGGTTACATTCCTTATCAAGTGATGAGCGTTTACTTCCCGCTCAAAGGCGAAGGTGAGAGAAATGCCATTTCCTTTCTCAACATTCAGCCCCGCACCGCGGAGGATCACACCATCGCGGTGCAGGAAGTCGAGAGGGTCCTGGCCCGAAACCATGGCTTTGGTGAAAACGATACCGATTCGTTCGACGTCATGGACACCGTGCGCCAAGCCCAGGCTATGGGCTCAATTTTTGATGCAATGGACATGTTTCTTGGTACCGTCGGCTTCGTAACACTTGCGCTGGGGGCCATCGGCGTCGTCAACATCATGCTTATCTCCGTCACCGAGAGAACGCGCGAGATCGGTTTACGAAAAGCTCTCGGCGCTACCAACCGAAGTATTCTTCTGCAATTCTTCTTCGAGGGGATTCTTCTGACTTTGCTCAGTGGCGCAGTGGGAATTTTCTTTGCGGGCGGCCTGATGATGGCCATGAACTCCGTGCGTGGGCCCGGTGGCTTTGATCCTCCGAGACTGGTTCCCATGACCGCCACGCTGGCGATCGGTTCGCTTGCAGTGGCCGGCGTCTTGGCGGGACTTTACCCTGCGCGCAAGGCAGCTCTGCTGCAACCGGTCGAAGCGCTACGCCAGGAATAAAAATCGCGAATGATGAAGGATCTTCTACAAGAGGCCTACGCGGCAATGAAGCACAATCGCCGACGTACCATGCTCACTATGCTGGGCATGGCCTGGGGCATCGCCACCGTCGTCATGCTGCTCTCCTACGGCAACGGCTTCGGCCAAGCCTGCGCCAACATCTTCGCTAACTTCGGAACCAGGCTCATGATCGTCATGCCCGGCCGTACATCCATGCAGGCCGGGGGTCAAAAGGCCGGAGTTCAGCAACGCTTCACTCGCGACGATGTTGACCTCCTGAAGCAAAACCTTCCCGAAATCACTCAGATCGAACCTACAGTCGGCAAGAACTGCCACATCCAATATGAAACCCGAACGTTCGACTTTTTTGTGGTTGGCGGATTGCCCATCGGCACTACCATTCGTAGCCTCAAGATCGATCAGGGCCGCTTTCACAATATGGAAGATCAAGTACAGCGCGCTCACGTCGCCGTAATCGGCTCCGAAGCTAAGGAAAAGCTTTTCTCCGGGCGGAATGCCCTGCACGAGCACATCCGCGTCGACGGCATCAGTTTTGAAGTGATCGGAATTCTAAAACCGAAAATGCAGCAGGCGGACGACAACATCAATCGTGTGATTTACGTCCCGTTCACCACCGTATCCGATCTCAAGGACACCCACTACATCGATGCGATGTGGTTTACCTACGAAAGCGCGGACTATCTAAAGCTCGAACAGTCAGTCCGCTATGTCTTGGGCATGCAACATGCGTTCAATCCAAACGACCGGCGCGCCCTCGTAATCTTCAATGTCATGGAACAGGTTCACCAATTCGAAGTCATCACAATCGGCCTGAAAATCCTTCTCGCGTTTATCGGGACGCTCACGCTCGGAATCGGCGGCGTAGGCTTGATGAACATTATGTTGGTCTCGGTGACGCAACGTACGCGTGAAATCGGAGTCGAGAAATCGCTCGGTGCAAAGCGCCGTGACATTTTTCTTCAATTTCTCGCGGAAGCCCTGACCATTACCTTCGCTGGAGGCGCAATGGGCATCCTGCTTGCCTTCATCGTTTCCCTGTCCGTCGGACGACTCACCCTCTACAGCGCCATGGCCAAACACGCCGAAGGCGGGGACATTCGGCTCGTGATTGACCCAAGCACGCTGATCATCGCGACTCTAATCCTGAGTGTGGTGGGGTTAATAAGTGGTATGCTGCCCGCGATTCGCGCGTCCCGATTGGACCCAATCGAAGCCCTTCGCTACGAGTAGCCCTACGCGGGATCTTCGGCTCTTTGCTCGTTACCGCTCCAGGTCTCTGCGCGTGCCAGACAATCAAGATCATTTCTGAGCAGATGCTCGATTAATTCCTCCACCCCTGCTCCATGATCTCGTGTCATGACCACGTCCGCGCGTCGTTTCAATGTCGGCAATGCATTTGCCACGGCCACGCCGCATCCGGATGCCGCCAGAAAGACTTCGTCATTTTCCGCATCTCCGACAGCAACAACACTTCTTGCGTCAATTTTCAAATCGTCCAGCGCCGCCGCGAGTCCCTTCGCCTTGTCTATTCCTTCGGGGAGAAGCATTACCGCGTCTTTATTCAATATCGCTTGATAGTCAACGTTCGCGTCGCGAATTGCTTCAAGGACTGCCGCATGGTATGGAAGCCACGTCGCGATGATGGCACGTCCCACGATCGCCTTGACACCTTTGCGCTCTAGCGCGGACAACAACTGCTTCGGCGGGCGCCGACACAATAGGTTTTCCTTCTGAGTCTTAGGGTCGTAGAGCAAGGCGCCGTTCTCTGCCACCACGCGGTCGAAGAGATTCAGCCGTGAATAAACCGCCTTTAAATCGGAAAGATGACGGCCAGTGACCAGAATCAGTTCTCGCCCCGAGGCGGCCAGACGCTTGAGCGCAGCGTTTGTGCTGTCCGCGACCACGCCGTCATGCGCCAGCGTGCCATCGTAATCCGTTGCCAGTGCCCGAAAACGCATCTTCAGCTTGGATGCCGAATTGGGTGGGCTTGCTTTATCGGCTGGCGGGCAGCGGATAATACCCTTCTTTCGCATACACGTTGATGCAGGGCCGGGCATCCGAACTCTTGCATCCGGGGCGGTTGACGCGCACTTCGATCTCCCGCCGCGTATCGCTTGGAGTGGCGCGGGTCACATAGCCAAGCGTGTATTGATTGCGGGCGTCGCCCATCAAACGCTCGTAGACACCCTCAATCGCCGATCTCGAATTTTCGCTCAGAATTTCGCCTCCCGTCGCATTCGCATACTTCGGCAAAATATCGCTGTAGCCCTGGCCTGGAATGTGCAACTTTTCTAACGTGCGATATCCCGGGATCGACGATGATCCCACGGCCACTCCGTACACCATGATTCCATTCGATAGCAGCACCTGCAGCACGGCACCGTAGCTTGCATCGCTTCGATACTCACGGCCGTCGCTGACAATAAAAATAATCTTTCGCCGGATCTTATCCTGTTTTCCGAGATCGAATGCCGCTTTCAACAAAGCATCATTGAGAACGTGAGCGCGTTTCGATGGCGTGACTACGGGTGTCGTGGGTTGCCCAATCGGAACTCCGTTGATTGCCGGACCATTCGGTCCCATGGGTCCGCTGGTGACCGGCACACCATCATTCTCTCCGCGCACCGTCTTGAGTTGGTTTAGTTTGGCCTCGAGTTGGCGATTCACAGCCCCGAAATCCTGAAGCCGGGTGACCGATTCCCCATACACATATAAGGCGACTTCATCGAACTGGCTGAAAGCTCCTTCCAGTGCAGGAAATGTCTGGTTCACCTTTTGGAGCGTGGCGTCCGGAACGCCCAAATCAAAAATGACAGCCGTCGATAGTGCAAATGGATCACTGGTGAAAAAGTTCATCTTTTGTTTCTTGCCATCCTCGAAAACCGAGAAATCGTTCGCCAACAACCCGCTGACTAGACGCCCGGACTCGTCCGTGACCCGAACCGGGACCATTACCTGGTTCACGTTGGTCACGATTTTGTAGAGCTGGTCCTGGCTGTCCGACTGGTTTTTTGGAACGCTGCCCGCAGGCACGGTCGTGATGTTCATCGGCGGCGGGGGCCCAGCCGGGTTTTCCTCGGCCGGAGCTGTGGTCGGAGAGCTGGCCGGAGCTGAAGAGGATGGGGGCGGGTTGTTCGGCGGCACCGCTGGCTGCGTCTTTGGCTTCTCGGCCGGCGTCTCCTGCGGCGGAGGCGTCTGTGGTTGGGGGGCGCTCGGAAGCTGGTTGGGCTGCTGCACCGCAGAAGGAGCATCCGGAATCGACTGGTTTGGCTGCTGTTGTCCGAAGACCTGTCCTAAACCCAACAAGAACAATATGATCGCCAGACTCACAAAGTCACTTCGCTGGCTGCTGATTTTTCCCACAACACGCTCCGTGAGCCCCAAGCTTCTTCTACTTCCGATGCTAAATCCGCCGAATTGTTGCATCTAACGGTTACAGGATAGACTAACAAAATCCAAAAGAGACTCTCATGTGTAAATCCCACTGGCTAAGGCTTCAATGCGCAATAGGTTTGCTGGTCCTTTTCAGCCCCCTGCTTGCCGCCCAGGCAAGAACGCAGGATCCCGCCGCCTCTCAAAGCCAGGACCAGGATCAGTCCGCCGAAACCCTGAAGGTCAACGTTAATGTCGTCCAGCTCTTCTTCAACGTGAAAGATAAGAAGGGCGGTCTTATCCCCAGTCTCACGAAGGACGACTTCGAAATTTACGAAGATGGCAAGCCCCAAACTATCAAGTATTTTGCCGCCGAGTCGAACCTCCCGTTGACCCTCGGCATCCTGATCGACTCCAGCGGTAGCCAGGGTCGTGTCTTGGATATGGAAAAACAGGTCGGAGGGGATTTCCTCGGTCAGATCCTCCGGGACAAAGATCTCGCATTTGTCATCAGTTTTGACACCGATGTGAACCTGCTCCAGGATTTCACCAACTCTGTTCACATTCTGAGAACTGCGCTCAACACCGCGCGCATCAATACCGCCGGCGGTGCAGGAGGCGGAATCCCGGGCCTCGGGGGTGGAACAATTCCTACACAGGGTGCGCCCAAAGGCACTCTTCTTTACGACGCTGTCTATCTCGCTTCCCACGATGAACTAGCCCAGCAGGTCGGGCGCAAAGCGATGGTTCTGCTCACTGACGGTGAAGACCAGGGGAGCCAACTCAAAATCAAAGATGCCATTGAAGCAGCTCAGAAAGCTGACAGCATTGCTTACGTCCTGCTCTGCGCTGATCGCGGATTCTACGGCTTCGGCGGATATTCCGGCGACCGCGAGATGAAGACCCTGACCGGCGAGACCGGCGGACGCGTCATCGAGGTGGGAAACAAATTTGACAAGCTGCGAGCTGGCTTCGATCAGATCGCCAACGAGCTCCGCAGTCAGTACAACATCGGTTATAGCTCCACCAATGCCAAGCTCGACGGAACCTTCCGTAAAGTTGAGATTCGGGTCAAGAATAAGGAATATAAGGTTCAGTCCCGCAACGGCTATTACGCCGTTCCCAAGCGAGATTGATGTGTGGCCGGCAGGCTGAATTCCGCATTCAGTTTCGTCGCCAGATTTCCAATCCGCCGTTTCCCATAGCTAGTCCCCCAACGTCGGCGACTCCCTCTGCGGGACCTGAGAGAAACTCATTCTGTCGCTCGGTCCAGCTCCCGTCAATGAGGGAGTTCCTGTATGCGTACTGTTAATCGCGCGCTACTACTATCACCAATGATGAGAATAACGTTCTGCGAGAAGAAAGTCTTGCTGCAAAACAATTCACTTCTGATTGGCACGATGACAGCTAAGGAGTTGCGCTGAAAATACGACTCGTCTGATTTTTTGTTGACACAATTTGTCACGCGTGTACAATTCGCTCCCGTTTGCGGTTCCTACGGCGTTTACAAATCACCACGAATTTGAAGACCCGAAAAAACTCGCAACCTTTGTCTGCACCAACCCTCAATCAGGAAGGAAACTCCAAGGAGAACAAGATGGTAAAAAAGACGTTCAAGCTTTTATTGCTCTGGCTGGCGGTATTATCGTTTGCCTGCGCAACGCTTGTAGCGCAGAACTTCGCTTCCCATCAGCCCATTGGTGTCCATGTCAATCCGTCACCAATGCGTACTCCCGCGCAGCACAACCCCGCCGGCGTCAAGACCCTGTACAGCAACTTGGGCCCATCGACTGATGCTTATTATGACGCTGACGGCTGGCTCGTAACCGGCCCTCTTTCGATCCTCGGAGAAAGTCAGTGGATCGGTCTGCCCTTCACCGTTTCCGTAAACGCAACGGTCGATGCCCTCGAGGCAGCCGTGGGTTATGACGGATCCGGCGCAAACGGGTTCCTGTTGGGACTCTACAGCGATAACGGCGGCACAGTCGGAACTCTGCTTTCGAGCGGCGGCGTGAAGAACGCTCCCAGCTTCGGCAGCTGCTGCGCCCTCAGCGTCGCGAAACTGAACCCGCCAGTCTCGATTACGGCTGGAACGCAGTACTGGATCGTTGCCTACACCCCGAGCAGCGGTGGTGGCGATGACTTCTACGGCGCGTGGGCATTCGCCAATGCCGATCATTTCGATTACAGCATCGACAATGACGGATGGACTGATTCGCTCAGCTTCACCGGAATTCCGGCCGGCGCAGTCCTCGGAACCGTTCCGTAAACTTTTCCTTCCATTTCGCCCATCCTTCGATTCGGAGGATGGGCTTTTTATTTTGCTGATTTCACTTCCGAACCAATTGGTGCATCGCCAGCCAGTGGTCAAATTCTCTCAAGGCCAACTCACACTGCAGCCGATGCCGCTCTTTCCGGTCTCGAACTTTCCGGTCCAGTGCGGGCAGTAGATCAAACGTAATGTTTGCCGGTTGGAATTTTGTTGGGTCTGCGTGAGTGATGTAGTGGATCAGAGATCCGAAAGCAGTCGCCCGCGGAGGTGCGCTCAGATCCTCACCTGAGACCAGGGCCGCAGCGTGAATCCCCGCCATCAACCCGGCCGCGATCGACTCCACGTATCCCTCAACTCCGCAAATCTGCCCGGCAAATAAAATCTTGGGATATTCCTTCATCTGTAAGGTTTCCGTGAGCAGCGATGGCGCGTTGATGTAGGTATTTCGATGAATTTGCCCGTATCGTAAGAATCGCGCGTTCTCCAGCCCTGGAATCAGCCGTAGAACCTTCGCCTGTTCGCCGAACTTCAAGTGATTCTGAAACCCGACCAGGTTGTAGGAATCAGCTCTTAAGTTCTCTTGTCGCAGTTGCACGACCGCATACGGCATTTTCCCCGTCCGTGGATCCTTCAGTCCGACCGGCTTCATCGGCCCGAACCTCAGGGTATCTCGTCCCCTCCTTGCGATCTCTTCAATCGGCAGGCATGCCTCAAAATAGTTGAGCTTCTCCCAATCGCGCTCCTCGACCGACTGCGCCGCGACCAGCGCATCATAAAATTGGTCATATTCGTCTTTTGACATCGGGCAGTTGATGTAGTCCGCTGACCCTTTGTCGTATCGCGCGGCCAGGTACACCTTCGCCATGTCGATGGATTCCGCTTCGACAATCGGGCTGATCGAATCGTAGAAATAAAGATGAGAGGATCCGCTGAGTCGCGCAATTTCTCGTGTCAACTCTTCTGACGTCAATGGCCCAGTCGCGATAATCGTGATCTCGCCTTCCTCAACGGAAATAACCTCCTCACGTCGAATCGTGATCAAAGGCTCCCGCGATATGGCTTCCGTAACCTTGCTGGCGAAAGTCGTTCGATCGACTGCAAGTGCGTGACCTGCCGGAACCGAACACTGCCTTGCCATCTCCATCAGCATGGACCCCGCCCGCCGCATTTCTTCCTTCAGCAACCACGGCGCAGTGTTCTCTGTATCGGACTTCAAAGAGTTAGAGCAGACCAGCTCAGCGAAGTCCCCAGTCTGATGCGCGGCGGTCGAGCGCACCGGACGCATTTCGAATAACTCAGTCTTGATCCCCCTTCGCGCACACTGCAACGCCGCCTCCGAACCCGCTAAACCAGCGCCAACAATGCGAACGGATCTGCTCATGGGGTTCTTCTTAAAGAATGATTCTTTCATCTCCAACACGGCGGGTCACGTGCTCTCGGTCGAGATACTCCAAGAGAGGAATCGCGTACTTGCGAGTAACTCCGGTCAGATCCTTGAACCGAGCAACGTCCATTTTCGCCGATGTTGTTTTCTCCTGTGCCATGCGTTGGCGCAGGCTGCTCAGGGCATCTCGGTGAAATAACAATTCGTCAGAAACTTTGATGAGCACCTTGTCTCGCAGAAGCAGCGTCACAATCTTTTGCGCACGTGTCCGATCCACCTTGAGACCCGCTAATACGTCTTTCATGGCCGGAACTTTCAGGCCCGCGGAGGCGAATGCCGTCTCAATGATTTTCTTCGACTCCGATTCGTCATCCTTCATCTGAACGCCGCGCCCCGGCAACCGAACCAGTTCGCCCGCAATCTGGACTCGGCCGTTTCTCGCAGCCGTTTCCAGAACCTGCGTAAAGGCTTCTTGTGCAACCTCAGGAAGGCAGCCGCGCAGCTCTTCTCGGCTCATCCCTTCCACCAGCGGATTCTGCTTATGAAAAGCATCCAGCGCCGATGCGAGGGACTGCTCCATTGCCTGCAAAGCCACCTTTAGGATCAGCAGATCCCCAATCCGGCTCACCTCGGGCAACGATGCCGCCATCTTCGCAACCTGCTCTTTTGTCTCTCCTGTTCTCGAAACCGCTTCAGACATACTCAGCCCTCGCGTTCCTGCCGCTCGGATCCGGGCATGCAATGGCCCGGTCCCGGTCCCAGTAAGGTGCCGCAAAAAGTCTGCGTATTCGGGCTTCTTCTGCAATTTACGAGGCGGTGCGTTTTCGAGAACGACTCCTCCGCCAATCGTGATCACCGGAGAAAACTGTCGAATGATAAAACGATCGCCAGGTAGCAATAGCGTGGGCTCTGCCAAACGCAACTGGGCCAACCCAGACTCGCCAGGACGCAGTTCTTTGGTCTCGTACAGCGACACCGTGCCCACCGTCTCAAATGTGTATGCGTGCAAGTGAACTTGTGCCCGTTCTTTCAGAGGCTTCGCCGCAGTTAACAGCGAAAGCTCAACATCAAAACGAGAGCTGGGATGCAGAGTCTCAAGCGCCGTAAGCGTCATCCCTCGTTTCAGTTGCTCGGTTGTTGCACTCGCTAGGTTCAGCGCAGTTCTCTGTCCCGCCATCGCCTGATTGGCGGCCTCTCCGTGTACTTGCACGCCACGCACCCGTACGCGCTCACCTTGAGGGGATAGCTCGAGTTCATCTTCTTTTCGCACCGAGCCGGATATCAGCGTTCCCGTCACCACCGTGCCAAAACCCTTCATCGTGAACACGCGATCGATAGGTAGACGGGCAATCGCGCTTGAATCCCTCTTCGGCACTTCCCCCGCGACTTCCAACAAGGCATGCTTGAGCTCTTCGATTCCCGCTCCGGTCAACGAACTCACCGGAACAATCGGGCATTTCTCAAGGAACGATCCTCGCAGGAAGTCTTCGATCTCCAGCCGAACCACTTCCAGTGTGTCGGCATCGACCAAATCCGATTTCGTCAGCACCGTGATTCCGCGCCGAACCGACAACATCCGGCAGATATCGAAGTGTTCACGGGTCTGTGGTTTGATCGACTCATCGGCCGCAATGACCAGCAGCACAAGATCAATTCCGCCCACTCCTGCCAGCATGTTGCGCACAAATCGCTCGTGCCCCGGCACATCCACAAACCCGATCCGCAATCTCTCGCCGCCTGCAATCGGCAATTCAAGATGGGCGAATCCGAGATCGATCGTGATGCCGCGCCGCTTTTCTTCTTCCAGGCGGTCCGCGTCAATCCCGGTCAGCGCCTTGACCAGCGCGGTTTTCCCGTGGTCGATATGCCCGGCCGTGCCCACAATGACAGATTTCATGCGAGAAAAATGGTATCAGAGCGGATGAGTACCAGAGGTAAGGAAGTCTGACGACAGATCGGCGTGGCTCAGTTGTCGATTTTTGCCGCGATCTCTTTTGCTAGAACGTCGTAATTGATCGCCAGTCGGCGCGAATGCGATATCGAATCCGTTTGCTGATAGGTAGTGGTCCCCTTGGCAATCACACGCTTTTCGCCAAACTTCCTTAACTCAAAACTCAATGTATCGTTGCCGGTTCTCGGAATAACACCTGATGCTTGAGGTTCGTTGCCAGTGCCCGTGGTGTACCCAGCAGTCCCTTCGACGCCGACGCTCTCGGGACTATACCGCCAGAGTTGAACCAGATATTCGCATCTGGGTAGGGCGCCTTGGGATCTACCCCGCAAAACTACGGCGGTGATCGTGCGGTCCTGCTTCAGCTTTTGCTGCGAGAGGCTCTTCGCGACCTCAGCTGCATCCGGGCCGCTAATGCAGACGCAAACTGCCGATTGAGCCACACTGAGAGTTCCTGACAAGACCAAGCCCGAGACAAACAGAAATTTTCTGGTCAGGCGCATAGAATTCGGCTGCTGCCCAAGGCCCAAGTTATCTCGTAGCCGGCGCCGGTACCGCTTTCACGCCGGGGCGCAGCCACCAAATCAGGCCTCCGGTCAAAACCAGCCCAATAGAAATGAGTTGTGTGCCCGTCATGATTCCGCCGAAAACCGATCCCCGCCCGGGATCGTCGCGAATGAACTCCAAAAAATACCGCGCAATTCCGTACAGAAAAAGATAAGCCCCGAATACCTGCCCATCGAACTTCTTGCGCTTGAGCATCCACATCAGGATGAAAAAATTCGCTAACTCCACCGCTGACTCGAAAAGTTGAGTCGGCTCCAGCGGCACTCCTAACGGCGTTCCAACCCACGCCTGCGCCAGCGGATTCTTAAACGTCACCCCCCAGAAGTGGGAAGTCGGTTTCCCGTAGCAGCATCCTGCAGCGAAGCAACCAACGCGTCCGATTGCATGACCGAGCGCTAATCCAGGCGCGAATGCATCGCAAGTCCTGAGCGCGGGCATCCGATTCTTGTGGATGTACCACGCCGCGGCCGCGAATGCGCCTATCAGCCCACCCGAAAACACCCCTCCCGCCTGCAACGTCGCAAAACTGAAAATCTCACCCGGATGCGCGGTGTAATAACCCCAATCATTAATGATGTAAAGAATCTTTGCGCCAAGAATTCCGCACAGTACCACCAGTATCCCGAAATTCCACGCGTGCTCTGGATTGATGCCCTGCTTCTCAGAATTTCGAACACTGATCCAGAGCCCGATCAGGACCCCGATCGAGACCAGCAAACCATAGGTCGGCAGGCTGAAGCCGCCAATGTGAAAGAGTCGTGGAAGCACTGTTTATTTAGATGCTGAGTACTTGGGATTTGCTGAGGCAAGTTTAGCAGAAAGGCGATGATCCCCTACAAGGCGTCAACCGCGCCAAACAGGAAACAAGCCGACCCACTAAGCCGTGTGACGGGCCGAGAATGAACCGTCGGTAGACGTTTGGGAACCCTCCGAGACCCATTAGGCCTCTCCGCGTGGCGGAGCATGGCTCACCGGATCAATATCGAGTCGGGCCCCCGTTCATTCAAGCATTGGTTCAAAAATCGGTTACCGCCATCACCAACCAAGCAGGTCAGCTTTCAAGTTTGGATGCTAGGCAAAAAACTGAAGATTCGCAAGAGGGGCAATACAAATAGTTGGTACTCGGTTTGCCAAGGACTTTCGTAAGCTCGCTGCAGGACCCTACTATCCAGCTCGCCTTTGATCCTTCAGAACTTCATCCAGCGCATTCGAAAGGTGATTGGCGCGCTTCAGGTAATCGACAGTCCCCGTATCCTTGTTCTTTTTGAGCAGATGGTACTCGTCGGCGATATTCAGCGCCGCCAGAACAGCCAGGCGCACTGTATCCACCGTGTGCGTCTGCTCTGCCACCGCACGCATCTTGCTGTCCACGTACTCTGCCAATCTGAGAATGTAGTCGGGATCGGATCCGCGAAGGTTATAGGCCTGGTCGAAGATTTCCACGCGAACGCTGCTATTACTCGGATCGTGTACCTGTGGCTGCTTGGTGGCGGTTGCCATGGTTTAATTCTGCTCCTGTCGCGGCTGGATGGGAAGTCTCAGGCTCAACTCGCCGCCTGCTCCTCCGTCAGCACCTCGATCTGCTGCAGCATCTTCTCCACGCGACTGCGAACTTCTTCGCGCTCGCGACGGAGTTGAACTGCTTCCCGCCGAAGCGTCTCCAGTTCTTCTTCGCGCTCTTCCAACTGCTCGCGTAACCGGGTTACGTCACGTTCCGCGATTGACCGCGCCTCGCGAGCCGCCTTGTACAGCTCAATAGTGCGATAGACTTTCTCTTCCAGTGCCTGAAAATCGTCGGCAGGAACCTTGGCAGATACCTCTTCGACCATTCTTACGGACATAATTCACATCCTGGGATTCGGGGTTGAGCGCAGTATATCGCAGTTCTAGCGTAGGAAGATTGAAACATGCACTTAAGATGCCGATACCCCGAATCATGTGCTAAGAACCACGCTAGGCCACATCCCCAATCAACAACTCTGCTGTTCCGGACCCCGATTTCCGGGAAGGCTTCACCTGTTCGAACGTACACTGCTTTGGCGACTTCTCCGGCCTCCAGCGCAGAAACTTCGTGCCGTGCCGGAACCGGCCTCCGGAAAAATGATCGTAGTTCACTTCGCAGACGAGTTTCGGCCTGAGCGCCTTCCATTCACTCGAACGCCGCGTGCTCCATCGACTCGGCCCACCGGGTGCGTGGCCCGTAAAGCCCGCACCTCCAACGAGCGGCTCAACTACGGACTTCAACTTTCGTCGCCCTTCGGCATTGAAGCTCGAACTGAAGCCCACGTGATCAAGCAAGCCCTCATCGTTATAAAGTCCCAGCAAAAGCGAGCCAATACCGTCACCCTTTTCCGCGTACCGAAATCCTCCTACGACGCAATCCGCCGTTCGAATTCGTTTGATTTTGACCATTCCCGTCCGCTCGCCAGATCGATACTTTTCGTCCATCCTTTTCGCGACGATCCCGTCCAGGCCGACCGAGCCCATTTCTCGCATCCACGTCGCCGCCTGTTTCTGATCCTCGGTGAAGGGCGACAATCGAATCAGTCCGGCTTTCTTCAAACCCCGAAAGAACTTGTGCAATCGGCATCGGCGTTTTTTCAGGGGCAGATCCACCAAGGAATCGCCGTCAGCGTCAACCAGGAGGTCGAAACACATATAGGTCGCCGGCGTCGCCGCCGACAACTTCGCAATCCTCGATGCAGCCGGGTGGATCCTGAGCAACAGATCGTCAAACGAAAGATGTCCGTTTAAGAAAATCGTGATTTCCCCATCCAGCACGAATTGCTTATTCGGCAGCTCGAGCAACGCGGTCACCACTTCTGGAAAATATCTCCCAAGCGGCTGACCCGCCTTGGACTGCAGCAATACTTGATTGCCCTGACGAAATGCCAGGCAGCGAAACCCGTCCCACTTCGGCTCGTATTGCCAGCCTTTCTCTTTCGGAATGTCTGGTACCGACTTCGCTTCCGCGGGCGGATACGGTGGCCGAATCGGTAACTTGATTTTCGGGAACGAAGCCCGCAGTTTCTCGGCTGGAACTGCTCCCTCAGCAACTCGCTGGGATCGAGTTGTGTTTCGACGCTGCGGCATTTGAACCTTGGATGCAGCCTGCCCTTTGCCGACAATTCCGAAGCTTACGAATCTTTACACGAAACTGTGAATCTGCCTGTAAGTACATGAATCGAACAGATATGCTGCTTGGCTGCACGG
>Ga0335078_10000532_pt1 | contig 58766 bp, 45 predicted proteins | sample Lox_Sample_32_FD_206711 | JGI IMG/M metagenome (GOLD analysis project Ga0335078, IMG submission 206711) | Soil microbial communities from Loxahatchee National Wildlife Refuge, Florida, United States - Lox_Sample_3.2 | ecosystem: Environmental > Terrestrial > Soil > Wetlands | place: USA... | reverse complement strand
GGTCGACGAGATCAGCCGCAGCGTGGCGCACGACATACGCAGCCAGTACACCATCGGCTATAAGCCCAGCACGCCCAAGAGCGTCGGCGGATATCGCACCATCCATGTCGAGGCTCACGCCAAGGGATACAAGCAACTCACGGTGCGGACGCGCAGCGGATACTATCCCGGGCAGGAAGAGTCGCAATAAGAACGGCGAGGTACGAAGCGTAAGCGCAGAGTTACACAAAGGAGATCTTTAGGGCTAAATTTTTCACGGAACTTTGTGTCCCTTGTGGTTCATGGTTATCCGTCCTTCGCCTTTTCGTGCATTGACGCCTTCGCCTTCGCTTCCGTAACCTGTAGAGTGCAAAAAACCGCCGAGCGCACCTGTCCGCGAGTCACCGACGACATCACTCAATTGGTCGGGGAAACTCCCATCCTGCAATTGAAACGCCTCGTACCTGCCGGTTCGGCGGAGGTCTTCGCCAAGCTGGAGTACATGAATCCTGGTGGGAGTGTGAAAGATCGGGCGGCGATCGGCATCATTCGGCGGGCCGAAGCGGAAGGCCAACTCAAGCCGGGCGGGACCATCGTGGAAGCTACCGCGGGAAATACCGGTATTGGCCTGGCGCTTATCGGAGTGAACCGCGGCTACAAAGTGGCGCTATTTGTGCCGGAGCGTTTTTCCGAGGAAAAAGTCATTATCATGCGGGCCCTCGGCGCCGAGGTTACGCGCACTCCGGACGCCGAAGGTATGCAGGGAGCGATCAGGCGCGCGCAAGCGCTAACCGCCAGCGATCCCAGGGCCTTTATGGCCGGCCAGTTCGAGAATCCCGCCAACCCTGATTATCACTACGAGACCACGGCCGCGGAAATTTTCGAGCAAATGGGTGGAAAGCTCGACGCCGTGGTGATCGGCTCCGGCACCGCGGGAACATTCACTGGAATAGCCCGCTATATGAAGGAGCGGCTGGCGAAAGCTCTGGCCTTCGCGGTGGAACCGGAGGGGTCGATACTCGGCGGAGGCAAGCCGGGACCGCATAAGGTGGAGGGAATCGGCGCCAGCTTTATCCCCAAGAATTTTGACCGCTCGGTTTGTGACGAAGTCATCACCGTCAGCGACGTCGATGCGTTCGGAATGGTCAAGCAGTTAGCCGCTCGAGAGGGAGTGTTGGCGGGCTCCAGCGGCGGCGCCAATGTGTTTGCGGCTCTGCAGATAGCCAAACGTCTGGGGACAGGGAAGCGCGTGGTCACGATCGTCCCTGACTCGGCGGAGCGTTATTTGTCCAAGAAAATTTTCGAAGGTGGAATTTAGAAAGCTCTCAGCTATCGGCTTTCAGCCGTCAGCTCTCAGGAACGGACGCCGAAGATTCGAGATGAGAGCTGATAGCTGACGTCTGACAGCTGATACCTCAATCATGCCCAAAAACAGCAATCGTCTCGGTTTCGCAACGCGCGCCATTCACACCGGCCAGGAGCCCGATCAGGAGAGCGGCGCTGTCGCTCCGCCTATTCATCCCACCTCCACCTACGTGCAGCAGGAGATCGGCAAGAACAAAGGCTACGAGTACGCCCGGGTTTCGAATCCTACGCGCACTCGCCTGGAGGAAAACTTGGCGGCGCTCGAAGGCGGGACCGCGTCGCGAGTTTTTGCCAGTGGCATGGCCGCCATCAGTGCCATTTGCACCATGTACACATCGGGCGATCACGTGGTGTGTGGCAACAACCTCTATGGAGGCGTGCCGCGCTTGTTTAATCAAGTGCTGACCGGCTACGGAATGGAATTCACTTACGTGGATACCTCCGACGTGAGAAACCTCGAGCGCGCCATTCGTAAGCGCACGCGCATGGTATACGTCGAGACCCCGACCAATCCCCTCATGGCCCTCACCGACCTGGAAGCCACCAGCCAGATTTGCCGTAATAAGAAGGTCGATCTGGTAGTGGACAACACGTTCATGTCGCCTTATTTTCAGCAGCCGATTGCCTTCGGGGCGGACATGGTAGTGCACTCCACAACCAAGTTTCTCAACGGCCACAGCGATGGTCTTGGCGGAGTAGTGGTATGCACCAGGGCGGAACAGGTTGAGCAGCTGAGCTTTGTGCAGAAAACTGTGGGAGCGATCCTTTCGCCGTTTGAATGCTGGCTGGTTCTCCGCGGAGTGAAGACGCTCGCCGTAAGAATGGAGCAGCACGACCGCAGTGGGCGAATCATCGCTGAATTTCTGGCTGGACACAAGAAGGTGAAAAAAGTCTTCTATCCCGGCTTGCGCGATCATCCGCAGCACGAATTGGCACAGAAGCAGATGACCGGGTTCGGTTCCATGATCAGCTTTGAAACAGGGTCCCTATCAAACGCCAACAAGATGTTGCGCAAAGCTCGCGTCTGCTCGCTGGCGGAATCACTGGGCGGAGTGGAAACCCTGATCTCGCATCCCGCGACCATGACCCATGCGGGTCTTGGCGAAAAGGGGCGGAAGGCGATCGGCATTACCGACGGCATGGTGCGGATTTCCGTGGGGATCGAGAATGTGGAAGACCTCATCGCTGATCTCGATCAGGCACTGGCGGCGATTTGAGATTGATACCGCGTACCCGCGCAAGCGGCGCTGCATGGGCGAGACGCCCGTTCCTGCATTGCAAGCTCAATGTCAGATGCTTCTCAAACCCGCGAGTGGAATGCTGCCGACTATCACCGTATTTCTGGCCCACAATTTAGCTGGGGAAAGAGAGTCCTGGCCAAGGTCCAGTTGCGCGGGGACGAGATACTCCTGGATGCCGGTTGCGGCACCGGGCGTCTGACCGCTGAGTTGCTGCAGGGCCTTCCGCGGGGAGGCGTGGTGGGTGTGGACCTTTCCCGGAACATGTTAGCCAGTGCGCGCGAGCATTTGGCGCCGGATTTCGGCGGTAAGTTTTGGCCGGTGGCTGCCGACCTGCAGCATCTCCCTTTCGAGAAAGCTTTCGACGGCATCTTCAGCACGGCTGCGTTTCACTGGGTTCTGGATCACCAACTTCTTTTTTATTGCCTGTTCCGGGCGCTAAAGCCTGCGGGATGGCTGCGTGCCCAGTGCGGCGGTGGTGCGAATCTGGCTCGACTGCGCAGGCGCGCTGACGAATTGGCGTCCACCGGAAGGTACGCGCGATATTTTGCCGGCTTTCGTGAGCCGTGGACCTTTAACGACGCTGAAACCGCAGCGTCGCTGCTGCGAGACGCGGGATTCGTCGAGGTCGAGACCAGCCTGGAGCCGGCTCTGACCGTCCTGGAAGACTTGCCAAAGTATGCCGAGTTCGTGCGCACCGTCATTCTGCGGCAGCATCTGGAGCGCATTCAGGACACCGCTCTGCGGCAGCAGTTTGTATCGGCGCTTGCTCACCAGGCTGCAACCGATGAGCCCCCCTTCTCGCTCGATTACTGGCGGCTCAACCTGAGCGCAAAGACCCCCGAGTAAACCTCTACCGCATGGAATCATCGATCCACTTCAAGTACTCAGTGCTGCCATCTTCGATGGCAAAGGACATGCACTCCGGCAACTCGTAAGAGTGCATTTCCTTGATGGCGTCACGTACCCGGGAAAAGTCTTGCACCGTAGTTTTCACCAGAAGCAGCCACTCCTCGGCCTCTTCGATTTTTCCTTTCCAGCGGTAGATGGAGACGACCTTGGGCACGATATTCACGCAGGCCGCCAGCTTGCGCTCGACCAGGGCTTCCGCGATGCGGCGCGCTTCATCCACGGACCCGGCGGTGGTAAAGACGAGTCTCTTATCGGTCATATAGGATCAGCTTTCATTGCCAGGGATTATGGCATCAAAGATTAGCACTTCGAAGGCGGCAAGGGCAGCTGGTATCCCAGGTCGGGTTCGGCGATTGCCGCGCGCCGTGGCAAGCCGCACGGCCGCCAACTGCCCGACCGATTTGTCAAGATTGGTTCCTTCTACTCTATGCAGGAAAACTTCCGCTTGACGCAGGAAGTGAAAGCGGAGTTCACTGAGAAACTGGACCAGGCGCCCTACGGAAAGCTAAGCGCAGCGGCCAAACAATGGATCTTCGAGTAGGAAATCTTCCCAAGGTTCGGGTTCTTCCCAGTCCAGAAGAAGGCTTGCGGACGCTGGTGGAACATGCTCCCCAGGCAGAGGCCTGGGCGGACCGAACCATGGCCAAGCTAAGTCCCGCATTGACCATGTTTTATGGAATCCGCCGCCGGCTTGCCACTGCGGCCGTCGCAGGTCTCGCCTCGTGGCTTTTCGTGCACGTTATGTTCGGCGCGAATGGCATGGTGGTCTACCGGCAGAAGAAGGCTGAGTACCAGAACCTGCAGCAAGAGATCGGTGGGTTAGAGAGAGAGAACGAGCGGACATCGCAGCAGATCAAAGCGCTGCAAACAGATCCCGCGACTATCGAGAAGGCCGCCCGCGAGGAACTACGCTACGCGCGTCCTGGCGAAGTTGTTTACGTGGCGCCTGAGCCCGCAAAGACACAGAGTCCCGAAGTGAATTCTGCCCGCAAGTAGGCGCGTGGTTTCTCCGTAGATTGATTTCCGTTTGTGGTATAGTTTGGGCACTCTTGGGTGTTGTTTCTTGTCGTCACTTGTGAGCGCTGAGCTTGCGTGGGCTGGCAGCGGGAAGCTTGTGCGACTCGGCATTGTTATGTTTGTCTATCTGCGGCTGCGTCCGCTAATTGAGGCTTGCGATGAAAAAACTCCTGTTACTCTGTCTTGCGCTCTGTCTGGTATTCGTGGTGGTTGCAGTCGCGGCTGACACCACCGTCAACGGTTATGTCAGCGATTCGCAATGCGGTGCCAAGGGCGCCAATGCAAGTCACGCCGCCTGCATGACCAAATGTCTTGCCAAGGGAGCGAAGGTCGTCATTGTGACCGATGGTGACCAGAAGGTTCTCACCGTGGATAATCCGGATGTTCTCAAAGGCCACGAAGGACACCACATCGCTGCAACTGGTGAAGTCAGTGGCGACTCGATTCACATCAACAGCATGAAAATGATGTGAAGTTGAATGAGCTAAGGGCTCGGGCGGCCTGCAAAGGCTGCCTTTTGTTTTTTGTAACGCTGCACTCCCAGGGCGGTACTGTGTCATGAAGGCGTTGTGCTACGATGGCCGGCTGTCTTTGCGGGAAGTCGCAACTCCGCAACTTACGGCGGGCTCGGCGCTGATCCGCGTAATTCTCGCCGGAATCTGCGGCACCGACCTGCAAATCCTGAAGGGCTATTCCGGGTTCCGCGGGATTCCGGGGCACGAGTTCGTCGGTGAAGTGGTCGAATCCGCCTCGCCCGAATGGGTGGGCAGGCGGGTAGTGGGCGAGATCAATATCACCTGCGGCAGCTGTGACTGGTGCCGGCGAGATCTTGGCCGTCATTGCTGTCACCGCGCGGTGATGGGGATCGTCCATCATCCGGGTGCATTCGCCGAGTTTGTGGTTCTCCCGACGCGCAATCTTCACGAAGTGCCGGCGAACGTCCCCGACGAAGCTGCGGTTTTCACCGAGCCACTGGCCGCTGCAGCGGAAATTCTTGAGCAGCTGCCGGTTGCAAAGGGAACTCGAACCGCCGTGCTGGGCTGCGGACGTCTCGGCCTGTTGGTAGCACAGGTGCTTCGTCATGCGGGCGCAGAGGTAACCGTGATCGGCCGCAGCGCAGCTAAGCTCGACCTGGCGCATTCGTTGGGTTTGACCACGGCTCGCACCGGTGATACCGCACTCGGCCCGCGCAGCTTTCCGCTGGTCGTCGAGGCTAGCAGTTCCCCCGAGGGGTTGGAGACAGCCCTTCGACTCGTAGAACCGCGCGGCACCGTTGTCCTGAAATCGACTTTCGCGCAAACAGCGCACTTCGACACAGCAAAAGTTGTGGTCGACGAGATCACCCTGTTGGGCTCGCGCTGCGGCAACTTTCAGACTGCACTGGCTCTTCTGAAGAATAGCGCAATGCAGGTTCAGCCTCTGATCTCGAAAATCTTCCCGCTTGAAAATGGGGTAGAAGCGTTTGCCTTTCTGGATACGCCAGGTTGTCTGAAGGTATTGCTGGATAATCGGATGCACTCTCGAACGTAGTCGCTCGAGCCTTTTTCGAGGGCCTAGCGCACCACGCCTTCGAGCGGCGAGCTGGCGGTCGCGTAGAGCTTCTTTGGCATGCGGCCCGCGAGATAGGCTTCGCGTCCGGCAATGACCGCGTGCTTCATCGCTTCGGCCATCAGCACGGGGTCTTGTGCACCCGCGATTCCCGTGTTCATGAGCACCGCGTCGGCGCCCAATTCCATCGCGATAACGGCATCCGAGGACGTCCCGACACCCGCGTCGAGAATCAGCGGCACTCCGGTGACCATTTCCCGCAAAATGCGGATGTTGGCTGCGTTCTGAATGCCCAATCCGCTGCCGATTGGCGCTCCTAGCGGCATTACGGCGCTGGCGCCCGCATCCAGCAGACGCTTGGCGAATACGATGTCGTCCGAGGTGTAGGGAAGAACCGTGAAACCTTCTTTGACCAGAACGCGAGTGGCTTCGAGCGTAGCCTGCACGTCCGGATAGAGCGTTGCTTGATCGCCGATGACTTCGATCTTGACCCAGTCGGAGAGTCCGACCTCGCGTCCCAGGCGCGCGGCGCGAATGGCTTCGTCGGCGGTGTAGCAACCGGCGGTGTTGGGCAGGAGAAAGTATTTCTTGGGGTCGATGTAGTCGAGCAGCGACTCTTTGCTGCGATCGAGATTCACCCGGCGCACCGCCACGGTTACCATCTCCGCGCCACTGGCCTCGAGCGCCCTCGCGGTTTCCTGAAAGGATTTGTACTTGCCCGTCCCTACAATCAGGCGGGATTGAAACTGGCGGCCCGCAATATTCAATGAGTCCGACATGAGGTCATTGTATCGAACTTGTTGTCATTCCGAGCGAGGCGGGGACCTGCGGCTCTGTACTGGCTGCGGGAAACCGCAGATTCCTCGTCGCTCACGCTCCCCGGATGACAAGTCTTCGAAGTGACCGTTGACTCTGGCGAAGTCATCCCGATTGCAGCTGGGCCAGCACTTCTGCAGTGGATACCAGATGAGCACCCTTGGCAGTAAGCTCCGAGATCGTACCTTCTCCGGCTTCTCGCTTGAGAGTCTCAATCGCGTCCACGACAATAGCAACCCGCCGCCCGCGATCCAGCAGGCCACGCGCTGCGCAGCCTACGCAGTACTCGGTTACGACACCGAAGATGATGAATTCGGCATCGCTCGGCAATCGCTCTATGATCAATCCGGCTTGCGGGTTCTGGAAAACATCGAGAGTCTGCTTTTCCAGCTGCGCCTGCCGGTAGTTGAGAAGGTTCTGCGGCACGACGAAATGAGGATCGTTGGGAACGGTCAGAACGCTGTCGGTTCGGGCCTCCGGAATCAGTTCAGCTCCAGTACTCCCGCGGACACAGTGCGGCGGGAAGATTGTAAACTCCGGATCATCGGGCGTATGCTGGCAGGCGCTGGAGATCAGAAACGCCCGGCCGGCGCGTGCCAGGTCGACGAGCTTTCGCAGATTGGGGATCAACTGCTCTGCTCCGGGCACGTACAGCGCGCCACCGGGAAGCATGAAGTCCCGCTGCGTATCGACTTCCCAGAGAATTTTTTTCGACTGGACTGCCACGCTGTAACTTGCCTCCTGCCCGGTCCGATTGCTGACGACTTTAGCACAGGCCGCCGCTCCCGGGTCAGGTCCGCGCCAACCGAATCTTCACAAACCGAGAGAATTCGTGTTCAAATGGGCTCCGATGCTGGTGAAGTGGGGCTCTATGGACAATTCCGTCAAGGCTGACGCGAGGTGCGCATGAGCGGATACCTGCGTCCTCAAACTCTGATGGATGCCACACAAATGCTTGCCGGAGAAGGCGGAACGATTCTCTCCGGCGGCACTGATTTCTTTCCTGCCCTGGGAGATCGTCCTGTCACTGGGACTATGATCGACATTTCTGGAATTGGGGAGATGAAAGGCATCCGCAGCGCGCCGGACGAGATTCGGATTGGCGGACTGACGACCTGGAGCGAGATCGTAGCCTGCCCGTTGCCACGTTGCTTTGCAGCCGTGAAGAGCGCGGCGCGGGAGATTGGCGGAATTCAGATTCAGAATCGCGGAACCATCGCCGGGAACCTCTGCAACGCTTCACCCGCGGCCGACGGCGTGCCTCCGCTGCTGGTGCTCGACGCCGAAGTGGAACTGGTTTGCGCCGAGGGAACCAGGCGGGTGCCATTGTCCAAGTTCATTGTTGGCAATCGCAAAACTCTGCGCCGTGCCGATGAACTCCTTACGGCTGTGATTGTGCCGCGCACGTTGGATGACGCCCCGTCCGTCTTCCTGAAGCTGGGCGCCCGGCGATATCTTGTCATCTCGATTGCCATGGTTGCCGCGGTAATCGAAGTGAAGGGCGACGGGTGCGTTGGCCAGGCCCGGGTTGCGTTGGGGTCCTGTTCGGCTGCGGCGCAAAGGCTGTACGCGCTGGAGAGTGCTCTCATCGGTGCGCCCGCGCACAATGGACTCAGCGAGTTCGTCACTCGGCAGCACCTATCAGCACTCTCGCCGATCAGCGATGTGCGCGCTACCGGCGATTATCGGACCGATGCCGCCAGAACTCTGGTTTCGCGGGCGCTCGATGCCTGTGTGGGGAGCGCCTGAAATGAGCGTAATCAGCCTCCCCAAGCCGGGCGCGCAAACGGACCTCAGTTTCGTGGTCAATGGCCGCAGTGTGTCGGTTTCCGCTCCTCCGGCGCAACGCTTGTCACGGGTGCTGCGCGAGAACCTGGGCTTGACCGGCACCAAAGTTGGCTGCGATGCGGGAGACTGCGGCGCTTGCACAGTTTTGCTGGACGGCCAAGCTGTTTGCTCCTGCCTGGTTCCCGCATCCCAAGCAGAGGGGCACGAAGTGACCACCGTTGAGGGTCTCCCAGGAAGAGCGCCAATCTTTGGACGCTTGCAAAGTTCTTTTCTCCGTCACGGAGCGGCGCAATGTGGGATCTGCACGCCGGGCATGCTGGTTGCTGCCACCGCGCTGCTCGAATGCAACCAAAACCCCACTGAGAACGAGGTGATGGACGCCCTCGGGGGCGTGCTCTGCCGCTGTACTGGTTATCGCAAGATCGTCAGGGCCGTCCTCAATGCCGCGTCTGCCGAGACAACGGAAATTTCGCCCGCGAGTGGGGATGCTGTCGGAAAGAGGCTGGTGCGCCTCGATGGCAAGCGCAAAGTGGAAGGGAGCGAGATTTTCGGTGCCGACGAGGTTCCAACCGGAGCTCTGGTGGTTCGCGCCATCCGCTGTCCGTTCGATCGCGCGCGCTTTCGTTTTGGCGATCTTGATGGCTTTGTTGCCCACCATCCAGGAATTCATCGCGTGCTCACCGCGAAGGATGTTCCAGGAATTAATTGCTATGGCGTGATTCCTCGATTCGCGGATCAACCCGTATTCGCCGAGAACGAGGCGAGGTTCCGCGGCGAGGCGGTGGCTGCCGTGGTCGGCGAAGCTGAGGCCGTCGAAGCTCTCGATCCTGCAAGCTTTCCGGTCAGTTGGGAGGAAATGCCCGCCGTTCGCACGATCGATGCGGCATTGGCCGCGGGTGCTCAGTTGGTTCATGCCGACCGCGAGGGGAACATATTGGATCGCGGCCGAGTGGTTCGCGGCGATGTGGACGAGGCGCTCGCCCAGGCGGAGGTGGTGGTCGAAGACGATTACGAAACCGGCTTCGTCGAACATGCTTACATAGAACCCGAAGCGGGCTTTGCGCGGCGCGTGGGCGATCAGATCGAGATCCAGGCCTGCACCCAATCGCCTTACATGGATCGCGCGGACATGGCGAAGATTCTGGCGATTCCGCCGGAACAGGTTCGGATTATTCCGACTGCCGTCGGCGGGGGCTTCGGCTCCAAGCTCGATTTGTCGGTGCAACCTTTTATTGCACTCGCGGCCTGGCATCTCCGCCAGCCGGTGCGCATGGTTTACACCCGTGTGGAATCAATCCGTTCGACCACTAAGCGTCATCCCGCGCGAATCCACATGCGGGCAGGCGCCAATCAGCGGGGCAAGCTGGTGGGAGTGGATTTCTCCGCAGATTTCAACACCGGCGCGTATTCCTCCTGGGGACCGACGGTGGCGGCGCGCGTGCCCGTACACGCGTCTGGACCTTACGTGGTTCCGAACTATCGGGCGTTGACCCGCGCGGTGCATACGCATCTGGTGCCCGCAGGAGCTTTTCGCGGCTTCGGCGTACCCCAAACCGCTATCGCGCAGGAACAACTCTACGACGATTTGGCGGATCGCCTCGGCCTCGACCGTCTGGAGTTTCGCATCCTCAACGCGCTGGACGATGACGCTCCCACTGTGACCGGCCAGGTGCTTGGCGAAGGCGTGGGAATTCGGGCCTGCTTCGAGGCGCTGCGGCCTAAATGGAAAGCCGCCCGCGACGAGGCGGCGAGGTTTAATGCAACCAACAACGGTCCGCTTCGGCGAGGTGTTGGAATCGCGGGCATGTGGTATGGCTGTGGCAATACATCGCTGCCCAATCCTTCTACGATTCGAGTGGGCCTAAAGCCAGATGGCCGGATTGGGCTACATCAGGGGGCGGTCGACATAGGCCAGGGCTCAAATACTATTGTGACGCAAATTTGCGCCGACGCCACGGGCATATCGATCGATCGCTTTGATCTGGTTTCGGGAGATACCTCGATCACGCCGGACTGCGGAAAGACTTCCGCCTCGCGCCAGACATTCGTGACCGGTAAAGCGGCTTACCTTGCCGGACGTGAGCTACGTCATGCGATCTTGCGATTGGCGGGCGCCGGCGATTGCGGAGCCATCACACTTGCTGAGGGGCGCATTACAGTTCAGGAGGACGCCAAACAGTACGTGATCACCCTGCGCGACCTGCCCGTAGACCAGTACGGATATGTGCTCTGCCGCGAGGCGACTTTCGATCCGCCGACCAGCCCGCTTGACGAGAATGGCCAGGGAATTCCGTACGCCGTTTTCGGCTTTGGCGCGCACGTGGCGGAGGTTGAGGTCGATATTGAACTGGGCACAGTACGCGTGCTGAAGATTACCGCCGCACATGATGTGGGCCGCGCGATTAATCCGACTCTTATCGAGGGACAGATCGAAGGCGGGGCGGCGCAGGGATTAGGCCACGCGCTCATGGAGGAGTTCTTCCCCGGCAAAGGCGAGAACCTGCACGATTACCTGATTCCGACCGTTGGCGACATGCCGCCGGTCGAGTCGATTCTGATCGAAGATCCGTCTCCGGTCGGTCCGTTCGGCGCCAAGGGAATTGGCGAGCAGGCTGTGATCCCGACCGCTCCCGCGATCCTGAACGCGATTCACGATGCTACAGGCGTGCGCGTGCGCCGGGTTCCGGCAACTCCCGATCGCTTGCGAGCTGCCATTCTCGGGTATCGCAATGGAGACTCGGGTGCCTGAGGACGACGCCATCCGCTGCGATGCCTGCCCGGTTCTTTGTTACATCAAGCCGGGGCGGACGGGCGCGTGCGATCGCTACGGAAACCACAATGGCCAACTGGTGCGTCTCGATCCACACATCGTCTTGGACCGCGCCGTCTCGCGGGGCGATTCCGTGGTTCCATTCCTCGACCGCCAACGGGAGTGGGATGGCAGCCTGGTGAGCGGGCCGGAGAATTTCGTCACTGCCATCGGCGCCGGGACGACCTATCCCGATTACAAGCCCGCCCCATTCATCATTTCGTCAGAGGTCCAGGGTGTGGATATGGTCACGGTGGTCACCGAAGGGATCTTCAGCTATTGCGGCGTCAAGGTGAAGATCGACACCGACCGCCATCTTGGACCTGAAACCAATCTGGTGCGGGCGCAAGGAGAGCCGATCGGCCACGTCACCACCAGCGAATACGGATCGCAAATGCTGTCACTGGGCGGAGTTCGCCATCTCACCGGCGGAAGCCGCAGGGAAGGCACGGTTACCTGCGACACGCTGCTTAACCTGTGCAACGGAAAGGCCGCCGAACTGACGATTGACGAAGGCGCCACTGTGATCGTGCAAGCGGGCAAAGCGCCGGTGGTGGACGGTGTGCAGGAAGAGCGTATGCGGGTCGGCTGCGGTTCGGCGACAATTGGCATGTTTGCCAAGCAGTGGTTCAACAAAGTGGATGACGTCGTGGTTGTCGACGACCACATCACCGGCGTGCTCTCCGAGCACCAGGCGGGCAAACTGTTGGGTGTCCCCGAAACCGGCATCAAGATGAAAGGACGCCGCTCCACGCCCGGCCGCTATTTTCAGGTTGCGGAGCCAGGAACGGCTTGGGGAGGAACGAACATTGAAGATCCCCTCTCCATTCTCAAAGCATTCAACCCCAAAAAGGCCTGGCCTGGATTGCGATTGCTCATGGTTAGCACTACCGGCGAGCACCACGCCTACTTCGAATTGAACGAGGCGCTCCAGCCCATAGAAAAGGACTTGCCGGCCGTGCTGGGGGAATCCGTGGCCAGGATTAAAGAGAATTGCGAGCCGGCGCTGTGTACCGTCCTGTTCATGGGAGGCGCGGGTGGATCGCTGCGCGCGGGCGTCACGGAGAATCCCGTCCGGCTGACTCATTCGGTGCGAGACGCGCTCACTCGCGTCACCTGCGGCGGCGCGCCGGTTTATGTGTGGCCCGGCGGCGGCATCACGTTCATGGTGGATGTCACGCGTATGCCGGAGAATGCTTTTGGATACGTGCCCACGCCGGCTCTGGTCGCGCCCATCGAATTTACTTTGAAGCTCGCCGACTATGCTGCGCTCGGCGGCTATGTCGACCATGTGCGTTCGCTCGACTCCATCATGTCCGGGGAGCGCCGTCGTCATCTTTCCGCGCACGGCGATAATCCCTGGCCCCTGGCGTCGGCCAAGACAGGCCGTGAACCATGAACTTGCGCGCCAAGATCAGCGTGTTGCCGGATGGCCACCGCGTTCACATGCATGATGGTCCGATTGATTTGATCGTCGAAGCATTTGCAGACCCCATCGAAGTCGCGGCCTCGTATCGCGACGCTTCTAGGCGCTTCATCGATGTGCTCGAGGAGTTATGCTCGGAGCTTCCTTTGCTCCGAGCCCCGATGCGAAAAGGTAGCAGACTGCCCGAAGGAAGGGTCGCCCGCCGCATGGCCGCGGCCGTTGCGCCCTATGGCGAGCGAACGTTTATTACGCCTATGGCGGCAGTTGCGGGGGCCGTTGCCGAGGAAATTTTGGGAACCATGACCTCCGCGGCTGTGCTGGCAAAGGCCTACGTCAACGACGGCGGAGACATTGCGTTGCATCTGTCCGATGGAGAAGACTTCATCGTTGGCATGGTGGAACGGCCGGATCGGCCGTCGTTAGTCGGTACAATGACGCTTGACTCATCCCAACCGGTTCGTGGCATTGCCACCAGTGGGTGGCGCGGCCGCAGCTTTTCTCTCGGCATTGCGGACGCCGTCACGGTGCTGGCGGACTGCGCTTCATCCGCCGATGCGGCGGCAACCATTATCGCCAATGCGGTCGACCTTCCTGGACACCCTAGTGTCGTACGCGTTCCCGCACGCAGTCTCGCCCCCGACAGTGATCTGGGAGGGCGGTTGGTTACGCAAGGCGTCGGCGAACTTTCGAAAGACGAAGTCGGCGCAGCTCTGGACGCAGGCATGGCTATGGCTAAGGCGCTGGCGATTGAGGGGTTGATTCACTCCGCCGCTTTACGTTTGCAAGGCGAGACGCGTGTAGTGAATCCCATTGTCATTCCGAGAAGCGTAAGCGACGAGGAATCTGTTTTGCCGGCGCACACGGCACCAGATACTTCGATCCGATCAAGGTGACCAGGAGGAAGATCAGGAGACCGGCTCATGCCCGAGGTCGAGATTCGTAAGAAGCTCACGACTGTCGAGGAAATTTTTCATGAGGGCGGCCCGGTGTCTGCGACGCCACCGCGCCGCGCCGCTGCCTTGGCTGTGATCCATAATCCGTTCGCAGGCCGATACGTTGAGCAGATCGAGAAATTCATGGACGATCTCAAACCGCTCGGCCTGGAGATGGCGAAATCGCTGGTGGCTGTACTCGGAGGCAATTCGGGAATCATCGAAGGTTACGGAAAGGGCGCTATTGTAGGTTCGGCTGGCGAGATCGAGCATGGCGCTCTGTGGCACGTCCCAGGCGGCTATGGGATGCGCGAGGTTTTGGGTGGCGCCAAGGCGATTGTGGCATCGACCAAGAAAGTTGGCGGCCCGGGAACAAGACTTGATGTGCCCATTACTCACATTAATGCCTCGTACGTTCGGAGCCACTTTGACGCCATGGAAGTGGGTATCACAGATGCGCCTCGAGCCGATGAAATCGTGTTGGCGCTGGTGATGACTACTGGCCCGCGCGTGCATGCCCGCGTCGGTGGTTTAAAGGCTTCGGAAATTAAAGGAGAAGACGGACTGCGATGAAAGCCCAAATCCGCAAGCTGGCGACGTTTGTGGAAGAAATTTGCATCGAGATGGACCGGCCCATTGATCCCCCTGCCCGCCGTGCCGCCGCGGTAGCAGTAATCGAGAATCCGTATGCAGGAAAATTCGTCGAAGACCTGTCGGAGTTAATGGCGATCGGCGAAGAGCTCGGCGAACTGCTTACCCAGCGTGCGGTAGCGGCGCTCGGCATCGCAGGGCCGTCGGCCGAGAGCTACGGCAAGGCCGCAGCCGTGGGGGAGAATGGTGAACTGGAACACGCCGCTGCCATTCTCCATCCCAAGCTGGGTACGCCGGTTCGCAAAGTGCTGGGCAAAGGTGCGGCGCTGATTCCGTCTTCCAAGAAGCGCGGCGGCTTGGGCGTCGTTTTGGATATCCCTCTCGGGCACAAAGACGCCGCCTTTGTCCGCAGTCATTTCGACGGGATGGAGGTGCGCCTCAACGACGCTCCCCGGGCCAATGAAATTATGGTGGCGATTGCGGTTACCGACAGCGGACGGCCGCTGTCGCGCGTAGGGGGACTGACCAAGGATCAGATCAAGGGTGAAGACGGCCTGAGATAGCAGCTTGTGTACGCGCGAGCTTCCTCGCACGAGCGGGAGCGACCAGAATCTAATCAGTGGTCCGGAGAGCGGGGACGCTCACGCTCACTTCTAAAGGAACCTATGAGCTTTCGGCGCAGTACGCTTTTCTTACTGATGTTGTTGCCTTTTCAGCTTTGGTCTCAACCGACGAAGCAAACAGCCGATCTCATTATCGCAGGGGGCACGGTCGTCACCATGAATGGTGCCCGAACGATTTACGAGAATGGCGAGGTTGCTATAAAGGGTGACTCGATCCTGGCCGTCGGCCCAAGCACCGAGATCGAATCGAAGTACCAGGCGGGCCGGACCATCGAGGCCAGCGGCAAACTGGTGTTGCCTGGATTCATCAATGGCCACACCCACGTTCCTATGACGTTATTTCGCGGCATCCACGATGATGTAACGCTGAACGACTGGCTCTACAAGTACATCTTTCCGGCGGAAGCAAAGAATGTGAACGAAGAGTTCGTGCGCTGGGGAACTCGGCTGGCGGCGGCCGAACAGATCCGGTCCGGCGTCACCACGTTCGCGGACATGTATTACTTCGAGGACGCGGTTGCCGAAGAGACCAAAGCGGCGGGGATACGCGGGGTGCTGGGCGAAACCCTTATCGATTTCCCCGCGCCGGATAACAAAAGCGAAGCCGAAATGCTGGCCTACACAGAAAAGTTTTTGAAAAAGTGGCAGGGTGATCCGCTGATTCACGCGGCGGCCGCGCCGCATTCCATCTACACCTGTTCGCAGAAAACCCTGCAGGACTCGGCAGCACTGGCACGAAAATATCACGCGCCCATCCTGATTCACGTCGCCGAGATGAAGAAGGAATGGGACGACAGCGAGAAGCAGAATGGCATGTCGCCGGTGCAGTATCTCGACAAGATCGGACTGCTCGGGCCGGACCTAATTGCGGCGCACTGTATTTTTGTGGACGAAACCGACCGGGCGATTTTGGCAAAGCGCCAGACCGGCTGTGTGCACAACCCTTCGAGCAACATGATGATCGCCAGCGGGGTGGCTCCCGTGCCGGAACTGCGCGCGGCTGGGGTGGCTGTTGGACTCGGTACTGACGGACCGGCAGGCAGCAACAACGATCTCGACCTTATGGAAGAAATGGACCTGGCTGCCAAGCTGGCGAAGATTACGCGGATGAATCCGCTGGCGCTGAATGCGAAAGCGGTTGTCGAAATGGCGACGATAGACGGCGCTAAAGCGCTCCACATGGATCAGCAGATCGGATCACTCGAAACGGGGAAGAAAGCCGACCTGATTGTGATCAGCCTCGACGAACCGAATGCGGTTCCCATGTATGACATCTATGCGCAGTTGGCATACGCATTGAAAGCGAGCGACGTGGAGACGGTCGTCATCGGTGGGCAGGTAGTGATGCGGAATCACAAATTGCTGACCGTCGATGAAGAAGCCGCCATTCTAAAGGCGCGCGAGTACAAAGCGAAGGTCGCTGCGTCGTTGGGATTGCCATAAGCACTGTCAGACCGAGCTGGTTTGCTGTCGAGCCGTGGCCACAGTCACTGCATCACGTCCGGCTTTTTTCGACCGGTACAAACACTGGTCGGCAACTTTCAACAATTCATCTCCGGTCAAGGCATGATCGGGAAAGGTAGAAATGCCGATCGAGACACTGACCGCGCCGAGATTCTGATGGTCGGATTCCAGGTGCAGCCTCTTCACCTCCTCGCGCAATGCATTCGCCCGCACGGCTGCGTTCTGTGGCGATGATTCCGGCAGGATGATGGCAAATTCCTCACCGCCATAACGGCAAATCACATCATCAGAGCGGAAGAAGTTGCGGAACAACTCCGCCACCGACCGGAGTACCAGGTCCCCGGCATCATGGCCGAAAGTGTCGTTGAATTTCTTGAAGTGATCGAGATCCAGGAAAAGAACTGACACCGGATGCTGTTTGCGGGTGGCGCGTTGCAACTCCCGATCCAACGACTCTTCCATGAAGCGCCGGTTAAACAGGCCGGTGAGCGGATCGCGAATGGACTGGTCGCGGAGAGTCTCGCGCAGCCGCAGGCTGGCAAGAGAGAGCGCGACTTGCCCGGCCGTGGTGACGGCGAGCTGATGGATCGAAGCCCGCAAATCTTCTGGCGTGGCGGTCGCTTCAATCTTTGGCGCGGTGCCAAACTCCAGGTGCAGCGTGCCCAGGATATTGCCATGGCCTACCATCGGAACACACAAACTGTCGCAATTCGCCGCGGGCAGGTGGGGGCAGGGAACTGCGTCTTTGCCCCTGGTACTCCAGTGCGGCTGGCCGCGTCTCAAAGCCCAGCATTCGTTGGGCGCCAGAAGTGATTCTGAAGCGCTAGTCTTGCCCCACGCGGCTGCGGCTTCGAGAAGATTTCGAGAGGATCGGAACAGGTAGAGAGTGCCGGAGATTGCCTCTGGAAATAGCTTCTGCGCGGAACTGCCCACTACCACCGAAGCCTCCTGGGTGGTTTCGCAGCATTCCAGCAGACGCCCCATTTCATTGAGTAAGGACATCTGATTGGAGCGAAGTTCCAGTTCGCGTACCAGGCGACTTAGTGATTCTGCGTGGCTATGCTCGGCCTCGGCGGCTTTGATCTGTTCGGAAATATCTTTGTAGATAGTGTACGCGCCTTGCACTCGTCCATTCACTACCAGGGGCACAGCGTGCATTTCCGCGTCCAGGACGGTTCCGTCCTTTCGCCTGCGCTTCACGTTTTCGTGCAATGTATGCCCCGCCAGTGCCAGCGAGGAGGGCGGAATTGCTTCGTCCAGCGCGCCTTGTGGCGCTAAGAGATGGTCGAGGTCGCCCGCCGCGAGTTCACTCTGATCGTAGAGGAAGAGTTTCTCAAACGCCGCGTTGGTCAGCTCGACACGCCCCTGGCGGTCCAGTACGGCGATTCCCAGCGGACTGTTCTCGATCAAGGAATTCAGATAGAAGGTGCGCGCGTGCAGTTCGAGTCCTATCCGGTGGCGCTCCGTGACCGCCGAGCCGACGATGAGCCCTACGGCAGAAACCACCAGCATCAGCAGTCCGATCCGGGAGAGCATCTCCGGTGTCGGCGGAAAAATGTGCATTGCGACCACAATACCGAAATTCAGCGCCAGCAAAGCGCTCACCACTCGGCGAATTCCTTGGCGCATGGCAATCCAGATGATCGGGACAAAGCTCAGATACAGAGGCTGATGGGGAGGTCCAAACATGATCCACAGCACGCCAATCAAAGCCGTTATCTGCGCAATCGCTTCCAGCCATACAGTTGGAGCGCCTGCCTGCGCTCTATCCCGAGCGCTATTGACTGGCTCTGCAGAGAGGTCAGTCAAAACTAGCCGTCTCCGGACCCAGGGCAGTACATGAACCAGAAGGAAGGGCGCGACTCCGAGCAGGCCAACCGCATCTCCGAAGAACCATGCGAAGGCTGAGGGCCAAAACTCGCTCCACGGAATGGAGTGATCGGCGACGAGGCAGGTGACTCCAATCGCCGTGGCTACGAGCGCAGCCCCAACGGTGACAAATACGTAATGCACCACATCCTGGCGGCGATGCAGCCCAGGATCGATGCGCAGCGGGCCGCGCAGCACAATCGCGGCAGCGCCGTAACAAGCCGCGAAGCCGGCGGCTCCCAGCGTTTCGCCGAAAGTGGACATGGGCTGGTGGTAGAACCATGCGCCCGCAATTGCATCGGCAAGAAAGACGAGAATGGCGTACCACGGGCTGATGCCCAGAACCGCGAACAGAACCAGGCCGGTGGCGGGGTACCAGGCGGTAAAACCCAAATGAGACAGGAAAATTACGTCAGGTCGGTTAAGCAGAAGGTAGAAGAGCAGGAACGCAACAGAAAAGAGAGCGTGGCGAATAATCAGGCGTTCTGACGGCTTGGATAACATAGTCGTGCCCGACTCGCTGCCGGAAGTTGACGGGGGCGTCCCGCAGACTTCGGTAATCCTTCGGAGCCTCGACTACCTGGAGTTTTTGGCATCGGCGTCGATACGTCCAAGTCTATGGGAGCGGCACCTTGCCGAAGCCACGTCGGAGTCACCTTAGTAACGTAACCGCAGTGCGGAATAAGTCTTCTTAAAGGCTTGAAGTCGGGCTCAGTTCGGGGACCCTTGTAGCGGGCGGGGTATTGCGGCTGCGCTGGGCGCTCACCGCTCCATCGATAATGACCATGCCGATTCCCGGCAGGTCACCACGCTGGATGCTGTCGAGAACGGTCTTGCCGGGGGATTGTTGAGCCTTGTCGATGAGGACAAAGTTTGCGGCGCGGCCGGCTTCGACCAATCCGCAGTCCAGTTTGCGAATTTTGGCGGTGTTGCCGGTGGCAAAGGCGACAGCGATCTCGGCGGGGATCTCGCCGACCGCCGACAACATGGAGATCATGCGCAGAATACCGAGCGGTTGTACTCCGGAGCCGGCTGGCGAGTCCGTGCCAAGAATGACACGGTGAAGTTGCTTGAGTTGCCTGGCGGTTCGCAGTGTGAGTAGCGCAGCCTTTTCGTTGCCGTTATGAACAATCTCCAAGGCGCGGGAGGATTGCTCACACAAGCTTAAAATTTGATCGTCGGGTAAGGCAGTGTGGCCGCCGTTGATGTGGCCGATCACATCCGCATCGGCCGCCAGCACGATATCTTTATCAATCAGGCTCGACCCGGGAATCGACGGTCCACCGGTGTGAATGGTGCTTTGAATGCCGTACTTGCGCGCCCAGCCCACCATTTGATGCGCGGTCGCACCGTCTTTCACGCTGCCCAATCCTACTTCTCCTAACATGGTTACGCCGGACGCGGCCAGTTCTTTGAAATCTTCTTCAACCATGCCGTGTTCAAGAACGGGAGCGCCGGCATGAATTCTTACTCCACCGGGGCGGAACGCGGAAAAGGCACGCTGGGCGAAGATTGCCATCGCCTTCAGACCGACGATATCTTTGGGCCGGCCCGGTGTGTGAACTTCGCCCGCTGAAATCATCGTGGTGACGCCGCCGTGCAGATAACTGTCGATCCAGCCGATCTGGTTCTGCCGCGGCGTCCAGTCGCCGGCCACGGGATGCACGTGGCTGTCGATCAGTCCGGGAATAAGGGTTGTGCCGTTGGCGTCGATGACCGCGGTCGGGCTGGCGAGGTCCAGGTCCTTTTCTTTGCCGATGGCGGCGATGCGGCCATCGACGGCGATCACCGTGTCTGCATCGAGAATTGGAGTGTCAAGGTCGCCGCTGAGAAGCAGACCGATGTTGCGGATGACTAGCTTGGTACTGGCGGTCTTCGCCGGCTTTTCATCTGCCATGTGCTCTCCGGTGGCGATGGATCATGGGTTGCGGAAAAACTCAAAGTGGAGGACGGGCGTCCTCGCCCGTCTCAGCCGGATGCGACCGCCGATCGGCGGTGATGCCCCTCGTCCATTACAAATAGCCAGTCATCATCCATTCGCTCGTGCCACCAGCAGAATGGCCAGCGCGTAAAAGACGAACATCAGGGCCAAATACATTTTGGCGCGCGAGCCGGATCCGTTGAATTCCTTCCACACGAGAATTCCCCAGAGCGCGGCAACCATCGGCGCCGACTGGCCGATGCAATAAGAAATGGCCACACCAGTTAGGCTGGCCGCTACCAGATTAAACACCGTGCCGATGCCCCAGATACATCCGCCGAGAAGTCCGAGAAGATGACCGGAAGCGGAGGCGTGAAAAAATCCGCCGAGGCTTACGGGTTCGCCCACGAGCGGGTGTTTCATGAAGTAGATGTTCCAAATGGAGCAAGAAAGCAACGCTCCCAGGGTGAGGAAAACCGCCGCGCTGTAGGGGCCGAGCGGGTTGCCCTGAGTCATAGCATGAGTCATGAACGGTGCCCACAGGCCCATGAGTACGCCGGAGATCACGCAGGTCACGATGCTTTTCTTTGAAACTGATCGTCCAGCTGCCGCGAGGCTTCCGTAGGCTTTGCCGTCCAGAATGACCGCTACCAGCGCACAAGCCACTCCGAGTCCAAGGAACGTGGCGTTGCCTTTCGGTTGCAGGGCATAGCTGAGCAGCGTTCCCACCACGAGCGCAATTCCTATCGAAACCGGAAAAGCGACCGCGAGTCCGGCCATATCGATGGCGGCAACGAGAAGAAGATTCGCCAGATTGAAGAGCGCGCCACCCACCAGCGCATAGACGATGTTGGAAGTGGTGGCCGCGTGAATGTTATTGATCAGACTAGACGCGTCATGGCCGCTGCTGCCCATGGTGAGACCGAGGATCAGCGAAATGAGAAAGATTCCGATGGCGTAGTCCCAATAAAAGAGCTCAAAGCGATAACCCTTGACACCCTTGTAGGTATTCGCCCACGAGCCCCAGCAAACCGCGCTCGTGATCATCATCAACAGCGCAATGCCCAGACTCTGTGGTGTAAACATCGATTCTCCTTGAAGGCAAGCCTTGGGACTGCCGCTCTATTTTCCCTGAATCCTCGATACAAACAGCTGCAGGAAACGGTCGGCATCTACGTCGACGCACACCTTTACATTCGGCGCAACCGGATCCAGGCCCTCGATGACGTAGTGATCGCCATGCAGCACATTTCGCTCGATGTACCCACGGCGGTTCGCGACCGTTTCACCCCGCGTAAAATCGCCCCGGGTTTCGACCTCGACTTGCATCATAGGTGCCTTGACCAGCGTCGCGTCGATAGCGACACCGACCGCCAGAGGGTCATACATTGGCGTGCCTGCCGAACCAAACTTCGCCGAAAGCTCTACGAGGTATTGTGCAACTCCGTGAATGAAATCGTTGAGCGGGCCGTGGGTGCTGCCCAGTTGATCAAGATACTTCCGGGAGAGCAGCGTTTTGTCGCCCACGTCGAGTCCTACCATGGTCAGCGGCCATCCTGCCTGAAAAACGATCTGAGCCGCCTCCGGATCATTGGCGATATTAGCTTCAGCAGCTGCATTCACATTTCCGCCGGAGATGGATCCGCCCATGAGGATGACTTCTTTCACCAGCGGAACGATGGAAGGGTCGCGCTCCACGGCGAGCGCAATGTTGGTCAGAGGGCCCACAGGGACAAGGGTGATCTCATGCGGCGCAGCGTGCACCATCTGAACGATCAGGTCTGCCGCATAACGCGAATCGACTTTGCATTTGCTGAGCGGCAGCTCGATGTTGGCCAAGCCGTTTTTGCCATGCCAGAACTCGGCGGTGACCAGCTTTTGAAAGAGCGGATGTTGCGCGCCCGCTGCGACGGGAATGTCGCAGCGGTTGGCGAGCGAAGTCATGCGCAGGGCGTTGTCCAGACCTTGTGCGGCGGTCACGTTTCCGGGCACGACGGTGATGGCGCGAACGTCCAGCTCTGGAGAATTCAGCGCGAGCATGAGCGCCATGGCATCGTCAGTCCCAGGATCGGTGTCGAGGATGATTTTCTTGGGAGCGCCAAACGCCAGAATCGGCGTAAGCAGCATCAGCACGAGAGCGTGTGAGAAGTGAAGGCGTGATTCGGGATGCTTCAGTTTCGTGTCTCCGGAATGAACTGGCAACTGAGCCTAGCGTTGAGGCGGAAAAGGTGTCAAGGGCGAAGATTTTCCTTGGTGGGCCTTTGGCCATCCCATTTTTGGGGGCGTGTGCCGTACAATGCGAATCATGCCTCGCGAAAGCACAAGGCGCTTTGGGGTGACGGACAGTGCCCAGGACGCAATCCCGGAGAAATTTCCTCCAGCCTCGGTTTCAGAAGCTTCCGTCGCCACGTTGGGCGGACGAGCTCTAGGCCCGAATCGCGGCATTCCGCTGAATCTCGATTGGGTGCAGCAGGTGCGGGTGAATACCAGCGCGGTTGAGCGTCGCGCGCAAACCAACCCCACCCGGCGGACGGTCAAGAAAGAATGGCAGGCTGCATGGCTGCTGCGGGCGATTACCTGTATGGACTTGACCACGCTTTCCGGCGATGACACTGACGAACGCGTGCGCCGGCTCTGTGCCAAGGCGCGTCAGCCGATTGAACATGAGCTGGCCAGGAAGTTGGAAATTGAAGAGCTCGATATCAAGGTAGCGGCAGTCTGTGTCTATCACCGCTTTGTGGAAACGGCTCGCCGGGCCGTTGAGGGTACGGGCATCCGCGTTGCCGCGGTTTCTACGGGCTTTCCGGCCGGGTTGAGTCCGGTAGACGAGCGCGTCGCCGAGATTCGTCGCTCGGTGGAAGCTGGAGCGGATGAGATCGATACGGTTATCACGCGCGCCCTGGTTTTTGGCGGAAGGTGGCAGGAACTATATGACGAGGTCTCGGAATTTCGTCAAGCCTGCGGTCGCACGCACATGAAAGTAATTTTGGGAACGGGCGATCTGTTAACCCTGCGCAATGTACAACGGGCGAGCCTCGTCGCGATGATGGCCGGTGCGGACTTCATCAAGACTTCAACCGGCAAAGAACCCACCAATGCCACCCTGCCGGTTTCGCTGGTGATGGTGCGGGCAATTCGCGACTATGCGCAGCAGACCGCCATGGCGGTCGGCTTTAAGCCGGCCGGAGGGATTCGCACCGCCAAGCAATCGCTGGATTGGCTGGCGCTGATGAAGGAAGAACTGGGTCTGCCGTGGATGAAAGCCGAGCTCTTTCGTTTCGGAGCCAGCGGCCTGCTGAACGATATCGAGCGTCAGCTGGAGCACTTTGCGACGGGGAGATATTCGGCGGATTACAGGCACCCGATGGCGTGATTTTCGATGAGCATCGCTGAGAAATTCGTGACCATGGAGTACGGGCCGGCGCCGGAAGACCCAAAAGAAGTGCTGGTCTGGCTTGACCGCCATGGGCGCCGATTCGGCCACTTTATCGACGGCGCGTGGCGGCAGCCGATCGAGGGCGGATACTTTGATACCGTTGATCCGGCCACGGGGGAGAAGATCGCGTCGGTTGCCCAGGGATCGGCAGAGGATGTCGATGCTGCCGTGAAAGCTGCGCGCCAGGCGTTTCCCAAGTGGCAGGCGGTTAGTCCTCACACCCGCGCCCGATATCTCTATGCGCTCGCCCGTGCCGTACAGCGGCATTCGCGGCGGCTGGCGGTGCTCGAGACCATCGACAACGGCAAGCCCATCCGCGAGAGCCGCGACATCGATATTCCGTTAGTGGCTCGACATTTCTATCATCACGCGGGATGGGCGCAACTGCTGGGATCCGAATTTTCCGGTTACACCGCATGCGGAGTGGTCGGCCAGATCATTCCATGGAATTTCCCACTGCTCATGCTGGCATGGAAGATAGCGCCGGCCATCGCTACCGGGAACACTGTCGTGCTGAAGCCGGCCGAGTTCACGCCGCTGACTGCATTAGCATTCGCCGAAATCTGTACGGAAATCGGATTGCCGGCCGGGGTTGTGAACATTCTCACGGGAGATGGTTCGACGGGGGAGGCTTTGGTCAAACATCCCGACGTCGACAAGATCGCCTTCACCGGCTCAACCGAAGTGGGGCGTGCCATTCGTGCAGCCACGGCATCCAGCCACAAGCGACTCTCGCTCGAACTCGGCGGGAAATCGCCTTTCATTGTTTTTGAAGACGCCGATCTCGACAGCGCGGTTGAGGGGTTGGTGGATGGAATCTGGTTCAATCAGGGGCAGGTGTGTTGCGCCGGTTCTCGATTGCTGATGCAGGAGAGCATCGCTGAAGCTTTAATCGCCAAAGTCCGCGACCGCATGAGCACGCTGCGCGCCGGCCCGCCGCTCGACAAGGCGATCGACATTGGCCCCATCGTCGCGCCGGTACAGTTGGAGCGTATCCGGCGGCTGGTGGATCAGGGAGTGGCCGAAGGCGCAACCTGCTGGCAGCCGCAGATGACCTTGCCTTCGCGCGGACTGTACTATCCGCCCACACTGTTAAGCAACGTGCACCCGACGTCAGTGGTGGCGCAGCAGGAAATCTTCGGGCCGGTCCTGGCGGCGATGACCTTTCGCACGCCCTCTGAAGCTGTTGAACTGGCAAACAACACGGTATACGGCCTGGCGGCTTGCGTGTGGAGCGAGAGCTTGAATGTCGCGCTGCACGTCGCGGCGCAACTGAAGGCCGGCGTCGTTTGGGTAAACTGCACCAATCTTTTCGACGCCTCCTGCGGATTCGGCGGATATCGCGAGAGCGGATACGGCCGCGAAGGCGGCAGGGAGGGATTACGGGAGTACCTGGAGCCGGTCTGGTTCAAGAACGCGCCGAAGTTGACAGCAGTGAAGCAGCGCGAGCCAAAAGAGCTTGAGGAGTCAGCAAGTCCTGCGATTGATCGCACGGTCAAGCTCTACATCGGCGGGAAGCAGGCTCGGCCGGATTCCGGTTACAGCGTGGAAGTGCGAGCTGCCGATGGGCGCCTGCTCGGCGAAGCGCCGCTCGGCAACCGCAAAGACATACGCAATGCGGTGGAAGCTGCGCGCAAGGCCGAGGGTTGGGCTAAAACAACGGCGCACAATCGCGCCCAGGTGCTTTATTATTGCGCGGAAAACCTGGCGCAGCGCCGCGACGAAGTTGCTCGCAGGCTCGCCGCCGCCGTGGGTGAGAAACAGGCGCTGGCTGAAGTCGATCTCGGCATCGAGCGAATCTTCTCTTACGCGGCATGGGCTGACAAGTTTGATGGCGCGGTGCACAGCCCCCCGTTCCGCACCATCGCGATCGCGATGAATGAACCGGTTGGGACAGTTGGCATTATCTGTCCGAACGAAGTTCCCCTGCTGGGATTCTTGTCGCTGGTGATGCCGGCGCTGGCGGTTGGGAACACGGTCATCGCGGTGCCTTCGGAGATCTATCCGCTGATCACCGGCGATCTTTATCAACTCTTCGACACCAGCGATTTGCCTGGAGGGGCGGTCAATATCGTAACCGGGCCGGTATCGCAACTATTAAAGACATTAGCCGAGCACGACAACGTCGATGCTATCTGGTCGTTTACCGACGAAGCCAGCGCCGTGGCAGCGAAGGCCCACTCGATCGGCAATTTGAAACAGGTGTGGACGAACGAGGGACGGGCGATCGACTGGTTCGATTCCCAACAGGCCGAGGGACGATGGGTCCTGGAGCACGCCACTCAAGTCAAGAATATCTGGGTGCCATACGGAGAGTGAAGGAAGCAGATAAGTGGTTTTCGATGGGCTCTCACGATAGACCTATGTCGTGAGTTCGAACGGCGCAATTCTGGATTGCCTATTCGTTCCTACTCGGCATCCACCACGCAACGAAAACCAATCGTCCCGGCGCGGTCGCGGCCAGGCGACATGAGCAAGTATTTCTGATGTTCATCCAAACGATAGGTTTGCGGAAAATACCAGAGCGAACCTAAGGGCTGGTACGATGCGGCTCCGCGAACGATGGCGGCGCGAGTATGCGGGTCGCGGTATTCATCGGTCCATTGCGAGATGTTCCCTTCGAGATCGAGAACCCCGAATGAGCTTGCGCCCTGCGGAAAGGCGTCGACGTCCGCCGGCGCTCGGCGGGTGTGGCCGCGGTCCGTTGTCGGCATGACTTGTGGTTTCCAGTCGTTGCCCCAGGGATAAAGGCGGCCATCGGAGGACTGCGCCGCATATTGCCACTCCCACTCATGCGGCAAGCGCTTGCCGGCCCAGGCGGCATAAGCGCGAGCATCTTCAATCGAAACCCAGGTAACAGGTTTATTGGCCCAGGCTTCGGGAAAGGCTCCGTTCTGCCAGTCGCGCAAAAAATTGTGGTCGTCGTTCGGATGATAGTGGGTTGCGTCGAGAAACTTTTTGAACTCGCTGTTGGTCACCGGAGCTCGGTCCATGTAGAAGCTATGAACGTGGACCCGATGACGATGGGTGCGTCGCGGGATGTCTTCCCAGGGATATTGCACATCGACGCCGGGATCGTTGCCGCCTTCGATCTCGATGCCGCGCACCTGAAAGTCATAGTCGTCTTCGGGAATGCGGACCATGCCGGGGGGCGCGCTGGCAGCAGGTTTGGTAGGGGTAATTTCGACGATGGTTTGCGGCACCGGTTTCCAGTCGCGCGAGTAGCTGCTCAGCGGGCGCCTGGAACGATCCGCCATGGAGGCAAGCAACTGTTTTATCTCCGGCGTGAGTCCGGTTGCCGCAAGAACCGCGCCGAAGCCCCGGCCTTCGATGGCGAAGCTGAGAGTAGCCCGATTCTCTTGCAGGAGTGGAGTGAGCTCTTTGCCTTGCCACAGATCGTAATAATGCACGCCGGCATCATGCGGCAGAGTGAATTGTTCGCCGGAGACCTCAGCTTCATGGCGGTTGACGAAAGTCCAGAGGGTGCTGGAGCTTGCCGGAAATTTGCTGGCGAAGACGCCGGGCTGCAGCGTGGGCGTGTGCGGCTCCCAGTCGGCGCTGCGGAGATGATCGGCAAAGGCCCGTTCGATTCGGGAGCAGCGCAGAATGGCCTCGGCATCGTGCGGAGTGTCGCCATACCAGAATCCCCAGAGGTTTTCGAGCGTGGCGAAGCCCTGCCCGTTGAAGAAGGCATGCTGCAGGCTGTCGGTTTTGTCGCGGGTGAAGCGGTCAGTGATGTTGACCGTGTGGCGCGGCTCGAGATATTTGCTGCGGCTGACCATGGGGATAAAGGGATATGGTTTGCCGTCCCAGGTCACCCAGTCGTTCCAGCCGATGTTGCTCCACATCACCGACTCATCGCGGGGATCGAACTGCGGCTCGAGAGCCAGAATGTGGCCGCTCGCGTCGGAGGCGGCGCGGAATTGCTGCGGAACGCTTTCGAGTGTGTCGAAATTGACACCATCGGCGCCGATATCTTTCAGCAACTGCGCAAGCCCGACCGGTGAGGGTGTTCCTTCTTCGCGTGTGCCGGAATCCCAGGCGAGGGTAGGGAAGAATACTTTCACGCCGTGATCATGAAACTGCTCGATCATCTTGCGCAGGCCGGGAATGCCGCCAGGCAGGTCGCGCAGAAGATCGAACTGGTTGCGATCGTCGGCGCCGATATTGGGGTAGACGTGCCAGATGAGAACGGCATCGATTGGGCCGATGCGGCCCTCCGTTTCCGTCAGGAAACGGTCCACAGTGTATTCAGCTTTCTCGGGATCATAAAACGATCGATCCCAGATGAGCAGCTGTACCTGAGAGAAGACGTGCTGGGTCCATTCGAGCTCGGGCCGGGAGTACTGCGAGCCGTCGTAACGCAGGTGCATGAGGCGGTCCGCCCGCCAGGCCTTCAGTCCGAGGCGCCAGGCGTCAGTGTCGGCGGGAGACGCAGGACCGGGAAGAAACGTATCCTCGATCGAAGGAACGGCGCCAAGGTTGAGGATTCCGGTGGGGGAAACCAGGTCGTGGTTGGCCTTCCATTCGTCGGCTGGAGCAATGCAGGCGGAGAAGAAAAAGAGCCAGAAAATGACATGGGCGATTGCTTTGTTCAAGAGATCGGTCCGTGCGCAAGAAGTGAAAATTTATTTGCTGCGGGAGGTGAAGTCAACTTTTGTTTTCCAGGGTGGTGTCCTAATACGTGTTCCGGGCAGCTTCGCAAACCTCGGGTTGCCTCGCCATCGGAGGCGCAAGATGAGCCAAGACGCGGAGAGCGGATCACTGGGAGCGGCTTATTGACACGTTTTATGTGCCGTCAATAGACTCGGTTGACCACGATTATGGCCAAGCGTCCGCGTATCGCGGTGGTGGGAAGCGCCAACACAGACCTCACGACCTTCATCGATCGATTCCCCAAAGCCGGCGAAACCATTTTTGGACAGAAGTTCGACCTGGGCTTTGGCGGAAAAGGCGCCAATCAAGCCGTCGCGGCCAGGCTTTGTGGCGCAGAGGTTTTCATGATAGCCCGGGTGGGCAGCGATCTGTTCGGGCCCGCCACCATCCAGAACTTCCAGAGGCTGGGAATCGACACCTCGCAAGTCCGGCAGGTGGAAGGCGTATCCAGCGGAGTGGCTCCTATTTTCGTTGATTCTTCCGGACAGAATCGGATCATCGTGGTCAAGGGCGCGAATGATGCCCTGAAACCAGCCGACGTGGAGGCGGGGGCCGAGGTTCTCAAGAAAGCCGACTGCATCGTCCTGCAATTCGAGATTCCTTTAGAGACGGTTTACCACACCGTTCAGTTTGCGCGAAGAAACGGCATTCGCTGCATCCTCAACCCCGCACCCGCTCTGCCCATCGACATCGATGCAATCAGCGGTCTTGATTACTTCGTGCCCAACGAGAGTGAGGCGGAGACGATCACGGAACTGCCGGTGCGAAATCTGGAGGATGCGAAACGCAGCGCGCAGAAATTTCTCGCCGCGGGCGTCCGGCGGGTGATTGTCACTCTGGGCAGCAACGGATCTTTGCTGGCAGGGCAGGAAGGCAGCGAGCACATCGCGGCATTTGCCGTGAAGAGCGTGGACAGCACCGGCGCCGGCGATGCTTTTATCGGAAGTTTTGCCACGTTTCTTGGCGAAGGTCTGCCAGAGCGCGAAGCGGCGCTGCGGGCCAATCTTTATGCCGGACTGTCGACCACTACCGTGGGAACGCAGAAATCGTTCTACGATCGCGGGCAATTCGAGGCAGAATGGGCGATTCGCAGCAAGAGCTAATTCCTCGACGGCACTGGGAAAAGCGCATTCCCGCATCTGAAATTTCCTCAGTGCTGGCGACAAATTGTCTTGACAGTTGGGGTGCAAATCCATTTATATGACCCGATTACACAAGTTCTCAAATTCAAAACCATAGCGTTGGGTAGGTAACAGCCTAAGGGGGGCGATTGATGCTGACCAAAGGGATGTTGCTGCGCGTGCTTTTCTGCGCATTCGCTTTTTCCTTGTGTCCACTCCTGTACGGCCAGGCCAACGGAAGTTTCTCAGGAACTGTCTCCGATAAGACCGGGTCGGTCATTCCCGGCGCGACGGTGACCATCACTTCGGAGGGCACGGGTGTCGCTCGCGAGTCCAAGACGGATACTTCCGGCTATTACGTGATCCCTCTGCTCCCGGTAGCGCAATACACCCTTAAGGCCAACGCCGCGGGTTTCCAGCCAGCGGAAGAAAAAGACGTCCGCTTGCAGGTAAACGAAAGCCGCGAAGTGAATTTCACCCTGGCGCCGGCATCGGTAAGCCAGAGCGTGGAAGTAAGCGCCACCCAAGTTGCGGTGGAGACCTCGAACCCTACGCTAGGGCAGGTGATCACCTCCCAACAGGTCGCCGAGCTTCCACTGAATGGCCGCGATTTTGTGCAACTGGCGACGCTTACCCCCGGCACGACGCAGGAAACCAACCCGCAAAGCTTCTTTGGCGGAGGCGCCAGCAGCGAAGTGTCGGCTCGTGGAACTTTCTCGCTCTCGGTTGGCGGATCGCGCGTTCAGAGCACCGACTGGCTGTATGACAACAACGACAACAACGAACTGACCGCGGGTGGCATCGCGATTTTGCCTTCAATCGATGCCATCCAGGAGTTCAAAGTTCTGACCTACAACTATTCCGCGGAATATGGCACGCGAGCGGGTCCGACCGTTTTGGTGACCACTAAGTCCGGGACGGACCAGTTTCACGGTTCCTTGTTCGAGTACTTCCGGAACACCGATCTCGACGCTCGCAGCTACTTCGCCTCTTCGAGGGAACAGTTCAACCTCAATCAGTTCGGCGGATCGCTGGGAGGTCCGATCCAGAAGGACAAGACGTTTTTCTTTCTCGACTATGAAGCCAAAAGGCAACGCCACGGCATCCCGTTCGTAGGCCAGGTCCCGACAGCTGCCATGATGAATGGCGATTTCACGTTAGATCCCTTTGGCATTTCCCGGCCGGGCACCTTCAATGGAACTAACAACGCGGATGGTTTTGGCGATCTGGTTAATCCATACGTCACAACGGCGCCAACGCCTTTTCAATGCGATGCTTTGGGTAACCCAATACCGGCTGGACCTACCGGAGCGCAGCCCATCGACGTCCCTTGCAACAAGATTCCGGTGAACATGTTTGATAAGGCGGGCGCGCAGGTGATTAAACTCTACCCGGCCAGCAATGCGAGCAACGCAGCCTTGCGATACAACTACACCAATGTGCCGGTGAGATCGCTCAACGAAGGCAAGTTCGATATCCGCCTGGACCACAATTTCTCCAGCAAGGATTCGGTGTTTGCCCGCTTCAGCTACGATCAGGCGGTGACGTTCGATCCGGGCGGCTCGCCGGGATTTGCCTCGCAGAATCCTTACGGCAGCACCGAGTACCTCACCAACCACGGCCGCAATGCGGCACTGTCGGAAACTCACGTCTTTTCCGATCGCACCATCAATCAGGCGAGTTTCGGCTTCAACCGGATATTCAATCACATTCTTCCCTTCGGGGTCTACGGCGGGCGCGCCTGCACGGCCGCTCTATTGGGAATTCAGGGCGCCGACCTGGCAAGTCAGTGCGACAGCATCACCGGCTATCCGGCGAGCCTGAACCAGACTAACCTGGACTGCATGAGTTGCGGCCTCAGTTCCATCCAGCTGAATGGTTACTGGCCGATCGGAGATCGCGGGTTTGCTCCGTTTCAGGGTGGAACGAACGTCTTCTCCTTCTCCGATACGCTGGACATGATCCGGGGCAAGCATGACGTTCGAGTGGGCATAGGAGTTCGTCTCAATCAAATGAACGTGCGCAGCAATGCCTTCCAGGACGGCGCCTTCTTTATGCTTGGCGGTAGCGGATCCTATACCGGAGACGATGCCGCCGACCTTCTGCTGGGCCAAGCCAGCGCCGGCGCGCTCCACGATCAGACCTTCGACGGTGCTACCACTGGCCGCCGCTGGAAGATGTACCGTCCGTTTGTGCAGGACGATTGGCGCGTTACCAACAATCTCACCGTGAACCTCGGACTGGCCTGGGCCCTGGTGACTCCGGAAACCGAAGCCCAGAACCGGATGGCCAACTTCGATTTCGCAACTAACAAGTATTACGTTGCGGGAAATAGTCCGGAGGCCGGTTGCGGCAACTGCATTCGCAGCGGTGGAAGCGCCGGCGTCCAATTCGACAAGACCGCTTTGGAGCCGCGCATCGGATTGGCCTGGAAGCCAGGGGGAAGTCAGAATACGGCCATCCGGGCGGGATATGCGATCTACCACGATTCGGCATGGAGCCAGGGCGCGCAGGGATTGTGGGAGAACCCGCCCTACTTCGCGGAAACCGATCAGTTCAATTATTTTGGGGCACCCCCGCCGTTTGGCGTCCCCTGTCCATTTAACAACGCGACGTCAGCCGCCCCGGCGAACTGCGGCCTTCAACTTGGTCTCTTGCTTCCCACCCTCAAACCCTATACTGCACAACCCGACCCTGCCAGCTTCACGGGAACAATTTACACCCAGAACTTCAATTTCAAGCAGGGCATGGTGCAGCAATTCAATCTGAACGTCGAACGCCAGTTGCCCGGCAGCGTAGTACTGACGGTGGGGTATGCTGGCTCTCGTGGCTCCCACATTCTGGTGGCCGGTCTGAACAAAAATGTGGGATCTCCAGGGGCGTGCGGCGGTGTTGTTCCCGGCTACACCTTTGGTTGCGGCCCGGGAGGAGCGGTAATCGCCCAACCCTACCAGTTCGATGGTCCGTTCACCAACATTTCCGAATTCGGCGATATTGGCCGAACTCGCTATGATTCCCTGCAAGTCAAGGCCGAAACCAAGAGCGCGCGCCATGGTCTCTACGCTCTGATCGGCTACACCTGGTCGCGAACTTTCGACTCTGGGATGCCCGATGGCGCCGGCACCATGCCGGGAGCGACTTACTGGCCATTGCCCGGAAGCTACAAAGCGGATTGGGGCCTGTCCCAAATCAACCTCAACGATAGTTTCACGGCCAGCATTCTCTACGACTTGCCGTTCGGCAAGGGCAAGGCGTATGGCAGCAACTGGAGTGGTCCCGTCAATACGATTTTCGGCAATTGGAAGCTGAATGTGATTGAAAAAGTTACCTCCGGCTTCCCCCTCTTCATGACGGCGAGCACTAACGGCCCATTCAGCGGCTCCGGAGTGTACTTCCAGTGGAACGGCGCCAGCCTGAACCGTCCAAACGAAGTCGGGAATCCCAATGTGCCCGGGTCGTTTGCCGCCAATCCGGGCTGTATCGGTCCTGCGGCCGTGCACACCCTGGCGAACTGGTTCAATCCCTGCGCTTTTATGGACGCGCCTGCCGGAGAACTCGGAGACTCGGGCCGTACCCCGCTCTATGGGCCGCGTTTTGTGAATACGGATTTCTCCATCATCAAAGACTTCCCCTTGTCATTCCGCGAGGGCATGTATCTGCAATTCCGGGCGGAGATGTTCAATCTCTTTAACCATGCCCAGTTCGCACTGGCTGGGACTCCCGCTACGCAGATGCAGGACGTGGATTCGCCCTCCAGTTTCGGGATTGTCAATGAGACGGTCAACAACCCACGCGTGATTCAGTTTGCGCTCAGGCTGAACTTCTAGAGAACTCAGTGGAGGACGGGCGTTGTCGCCAGTCTGGCCCTAAGCTCGTGGCGGGTGAGACGGGCGGGGACGCTCGTCCTCCATTCTGTCGCCAGTGTATGCACAGCTGCTCACGGAAACTCGCCGCCGTATTTCTACTTCTTGCTCTCCTTCTCTTAAACGCCTCGGCCGAGCGCCGCAAGATCATCATCGACCAGGATTGTTCAGGTCCGGGCGGCAGCAACATGCAGACGCTGCTCACGCTGATTCAGTCTCCGCAGGCAGAGGTTCTGGGAATCACGGTGGTAAGCGGCAATCAGTGGCGTGACGAAGAGGTAGAGCACACGCTGCGCTTGCTTGAGATCATCGGCCGCACCGATATTCCCGTGGCGCCAGGCGCCGTGTTTCCTTTGCTACGCACTCACGCAGAAGCTCAGGCCTGGCAGCAGCGTTACGGAAAGGTCGGCTTCGCCGGCGCCTGGGATGAGCGCTGGTGGCATGAGCCCTTTGTAATCCCTACGCTCCCTGAAGGCCAACCGGCAGCCAAGTCCTCGAGTGAAGACGCAGCTCATTTTCTGGTTCGCATGGTGCGCAAATACCCTCACGCCGTAACCATCTACGAAGGCGGACCGATGACTGATTTGGCTACGGCGATTTCGATCGATCCAGAGTTTCCCGAGCTGGCCGAAGAACTGGTTTTTATGGGAGGAAGCCTAGACCCCCAGACGGACGATCCAGAGTTCGTCAGCAATCCACGGCATGAGTTCAACTTCTGGTTTGATCCCGAGGCCGCAGCCATCGTGCTGCGCGCCCCGTGGAAGAAGATCGTCTGTACGCCGGTGGATATTTCCATCAAGACTCGCGTCACCCCAGCCCTGATCAAGCAGATCGAGGCAAGCGGCACGCCCCTGGGACATTACGTTGCCCGCTTCGTCCAAACCGGCCAGGGCGCCACGTACATGTGGGACGAACTCGCCGCGGCGGCATGGATCGATCCCTCGATCATTACGAAGGCAGAAACTCGCTATATGAGCGTGGACCTTGATCACGGAGCCGGCTACGGAAACACACTGACCTGGACCGACCAGGACAAACCGAACACTGAAGTGCGGCAGGTCGAAATTCAGCTTGATCTAGACGCGGAGAAGTTCTACCGCATGTTTGTCAGCCTGCTGAGCGCCAAGACTCCTGGCAACTGATGCTCCGAGGCGGAAAGAAGATCCGCTCGGGATGCCTCGGCATGACTTCCCAAAGGCTAGATGTCTAGTCCTTCCGAAGCGCAGAGCAGTTCAGCCGCGCGAAGGATCGGCGTGGAGCATATATCAAGGCTTCGACTGCAGCGACGTCGCCGAAGACTGATCCCGCAGGGTGTACACAAACTCCCGAATTTCACGCCGATCGCGCTCGGCTTTTTCTGCCGATTCTTTCTTAATTTCGGCATGCAATCGGAGTTCCTGCTCCGCTTTAAGTTTTTCTCCCGTCTCCCGATAAGCCTGCGCCAGCCGATAGTGCGCTTCTTCGAGTTGTGGGTCGGCTGCTGTCGCTTCCTGATAGGAAGTAATGGCGTTGGGCCAGTCTTTGCGGCCGGAGTACAAAATGCCCAATTGCAAATAGGCGGGCGCAAGCTTGGGATTGAGACGAACAGCTTTTAACAAAAGAGATTCCACCCTCGCCGCAATGTCGGCGCTCTGCGAGCTTTTTTGCTGCTTCCATAGGCTCACCGCATAGTAGTAGTTGGCTAGAGGGTTCTCGGGTTGAAGACTGGCAAACCGCTCGAGTCTGTCCCTCATGCCTTTGGGTTGGGTGTTCTCCACGGCTTGAATTCTGCCCATGAACAGATAGGGGTTCGGATCAGCAGGATTCAGGTCGGAGGCCTGGCAGAGGCGATGGGCGGCCTGATCGTAGGCTCCGCGATCATACAGTGCAACTCCCAAGCCAACCAACATTCTTACGGACTTCGGGAAGAGGCGATTGCCTTCGATGAAAACGTCGCTGGCGGGCTCGAATGCCCGGTGCAAAAGGAGTTCAGCGCCCCAGTCGAAGAAATTGGATTCGCTCGGATTTAATTGTGCCGCAGTCTGGTATTCCTTAACAGCGACCAGAGGATTATCCAGCTTCTCTTCGACGTCTGCGAGCGAGTGGTGCAGGTCGGCTCGGTTAGGCTCCTTTTCTATCGCGGCACGCAGCGACGTTTCGGACTCCGCGTCGGATGAGACCGTGGAATGAGACGCAGCAGCCAGTGAAACGGTGTCCTTCGCCAACGCTTCTTTGGTTCGTACCGCCACGTCGGAGCCATGCCCGCCGGGAGTGGATGCATCGGTGACGCCGGCGACGGTGAATTGTGGCTCGTCGAAAAACTGGAGAGTATTTCCCGAAACTTTATTCGACACGGGGGCTTGTGATGCCGGACCAGTCAGAGGCGTGCACTGCGCACGTGCCACCAAGGGAGTAACAGATCCAACGAGTACGAGGGTCCAGACAACAGCGGCAAGAAATCTGCACTTCAAGACGGTAACGCGGCGCCAATCGCTCACGGGATCGACTTCAGCAGATCAACCTCAGAGAAGAGCAACGCAAGTTGACGGAGCAGTATAGCACGCTCAACTCTCGAGTCCCTTTAGCGTTCAAAATCCCGGCGGCCTTTCTCCGACCACGCCCAAGGCGCGTTCCAGGGCGAGTCCGCCGCTTCCCAGCGTTCCTTCATCGAAGAGGCGTCCAATCAGAGTCACACCATGAGGTACTCGCCGCGGCGGAGAAAACGTCGGCAAGGGCATACTCGGGTTCGGTGCCCAGTCGGTGCGTGCTCGCGACACCTCGACGAAACCGGCTCGCAATGTGAGCGAAGGATGTCCAGTGCAGTTGGTAATCGTGAGCATTTCGTCGCGCAGCGAAGGTACCAACAAGAGGTCGACCTGCGAAAAAACGCGGGCCATTTCTTCTGCAACCTTGCGGCGCATCCGGTCCGCTTGCACGAAATCGACAGCCGATAGAAAACGGGCCTCGCGAAAGATGTTCGGCCATGCGTCGGGCGTCTGCATTCGAAGCTCACTGGTTCGACCGCTCAGGCTCAACTCCTCGAAGGCGGCAGCGCCTTCGGCAAAGAGAATCAGGTTGAGGCACCCGTAAGGCCAGTCAGGAATACTGACTTCCACTGGAACCATTCCGACTTTTTGGACTGCGTCGAGAGCAGCGCGGTCAACTTCGGTAGCAGGCCTTTCTTTCATCCAGCCGGGAAAATAACCGACCCGCAAGCCCCGAACGCTGGCCCCCGAATCGAAATCCAGCTTGCTGGGCACGCTGGCCACGTCACCTGAGTCGGGTCCACTGATGGCTTTTAGCACCAGCATTGCGTCTTCTACGCTGCGGGTCATAGGGCCGAGTTTGTCGAGGGACCAGCAGAGAGTCATAGCGCCGGTACGCGGCACACGGCCGTATGTTGGACGCAGTCCGGTAAGCCCACAACGCATTGAGGGGCTCACGATACTGCCGCCGGTTTCGCTGCCAATAGAGAACCCAACCAGTCCCGCAGCAGTAGCAGCGCCTGGACCAGCGCTTGACCCCGAGGCCCCTTCTTCCGGCAGCCACGGATTCATGGTTTGACCGCCGAACCAGATATCGTTGAGCGCGAGCGCGCCCAGGCTCAGTTTTGCCACCAGTACTGCACCTGCATCGTAAAGCCGCCTCACGACGGCGCAGTCTTCTGCAGGTACGCGGTTGCGGAAAGGCTCGGCACCGTAGGTGGTAGGAATGCCCGCCGTGTCGAGCAGATCCTTCACGCCGAATGGGATGCCATGCAGCGGCCCGCGATAGTGTCCTGCCGCGATCTCCTCGTCTGCCTTCTTTGCCTGAGTGAGTGCGTGGTCCGTGGTCAGGGTAATCACGCAGCGCAGCTTGGGATCGAATTCCTGCAGGCGCTTCAGATAAATGCGGGTGAGACGGTCCGAGGTCAGCTTGCGGGTTTCAATCCAGCGAGAGAGCTGGGCGACCGGAGCAAAGGCAATATCTTCCTCGTTGGCTGGCAGAGGGAGCGGATCGTTTTGAGTTCGGATGAAGCGGTCACGCTGCGGGACCATGGTATGAACGGCGAGCGCAGGCTCCCAACGCGATGCGGGCGCAAGCGTCGCCTCCAACGCCACCTTGCGCGGACCGGTCCGGCGCTCGTATAAGGACGCCATGGTCTTGCGCCAACTAGCAGCGGCCATGAAGCGCTCGGCTTCATTCAGCTGAACCTGCATCAGTTTCTCTGTCTCGGCAAAAGTCGTGACCGAGACTTCAGGCCCGACTGGCGTCCCGGTGCCAAACGCGGATGGCGATCCCGGCGGAAGCTCGCTCGAGACCTGGGCCTTGCCGAGAGAAGCCGCGGCCACTCCAAGAAAGCTAAGAGAAGTGGCAGATAAGAACTGCCTGCGCGATTGGGACATGAATCCTCCGCTGGGCATTGTAACTGAGCGAGTGATGCGGCCGCGGTCGCCCCATCCCATCGGTAAAGTTCGTGACGAGGCAGGAGAACACATAACATCTGTTACCCTCCTCTCCATCGCCCGTCGTCCCGAGCGAGGCCGTTCTTGCGGCGGAGGCAGGGACATTGCGCGCAGTGCCGCGGACCTCACAAGGAAAACGCGCGGTGATTGCCAACAGTCGCTGGCCGCCGCGGCTGCGCTTACATCACGGGCCGAGCTCTTTCAACATTTGCTGTGCCTGCGGATGCCCGGTGTGTTGTTCGAGAAGGTCGCGTAGCACGGCGCGAGCCTTGTCCGGCGTGTCCTCCAACGCATAGACGCGAGCGAGGTTTAGATATGCTTGATCAAAAGCCGGCGCCACCCGAATGCACTGCTCGAAACTTGCTACCGCCTGGTCGCGGCGCTGGGTGCGCAGATATAGGATGCCAAGATTGTTCAGCGCTTCGGGATAGGCTGGGCGAAGCGCCAATGCCCGCTGCAGTAATTCGTAGGCGCGATCGGAATCATTGAACTGGGCAAATACCATTCCGAGACTGTAGTTCGCTTCCGCATCCTGGGGGCCGACGGCGACCGCGTGCTCCAGCGTCCTGCGGGCATCGTCCCATTGCTTCTGCTTGCGGTAAGCGTTCCCGAGATTATTCAGGGCGATCAAATGATCCGGGCTGAGCTTGAGCGCTTCCTGAAAGTATCGGATGGCCTCGGTGGTGCTCCCTTCACGGGTAGCCAGAAGCCCGAGGTTGTTCCAAGCGTTGGGTAGCGTATCGGGATAGCTCGCGGCCAGCTTCACGGTACGCTCAAAATACTCGCGCGCTTTGGCATTGTTCTGTTGTTGCAGGTATACGCTGCCGATCCCATAGAGCGCTTCCGCGCTGGAGGGGTCGTCACGAAGCGCGCGTTCGAAGGATGCCCGGGCTTGCTCATAAAAACCAAGCTGAAAAAACACTGAGCCGTAGGAAAGGTAATTGCGGTTAAATTCGGTCGCATCCGTCACGCCTGGGAAGGGCAAGGCTTTGGCCATGCGTGTGGCAGTGCTTCGTGGAATGTTGCGAAAATCCTGCTCGATTCGGTCCGGATCAACGGGCCCCTGATAAACCTTCACGATATCGCCACCCGCGTCGATCAGGAAGGAAGTAGGCAGGTCGAGATCGCGGTGCCGGTCAAACAAATGGCGATAGAGAATGTTGTAAACGCCGGTGACCTCCTCGGATCCGCGAAGAGTAGGGAAGGGAAATCGGCGTTCTCCGTCAACCGAGTCGTCGACATTCACAGTGAGCAGATGAAGACCATCGTTTGTCCAGCTTGTGTGGAAGCGGCTGAACACTTCGAGATCTTTCTTGCACGCGGACGATGCAGCGGTCCAGAAGTTGAGCAACACAGGCCTTCCACGCAATGTGGTTAGAGCTTGAGTTTGTCCTTTCAGGTCGGCAAGAGAAAAATCCGGGGCAGCAACTGGCGCGAGAAGCCAGGTTTCCACTGTCGCGGGAAGGGATTCGGTTGTTTGGGCATCTTCGTACATGGATTCGGCTTGAGCCGAGCCAGCTGAACCAGCGAGTGACAGTGGCATTAGCCCGTGAGGCCGTGGTTTGAACGGCTCCATCCGTACAGCCTCGGAGCCTTCCTCTACCGAAATCCTGTGATTGACTGGAAGATCATGCAACTCCTGCACCAACCCGCTGGGCCAACGGATCGAGGCTCGTACCGGATCGTTGGCATCACCCAGCCCGAAAAAGATTTCCTTACTGTGCTGGGCCAGAAATCCCGAACCGGCTTGGAGACAGCGCGTCATCCGGTGTCTTTCAGTTTCTACCGTGACCACCGCGCCAATACCGTCCCGATTCGACTCCACGCCGCGCAGACGAAACGCGATTGAAGGAGGCAGATCCTGCACTACGGTTTTCACAATCCGCAACTGGGGACCGTTGCGATTCTTCAGGAACATCTCCTGCCGACCATCATGATCGAAATCAGCGAGGGCAAACGATCGTCCGTCTTCGAGAAAATCCAGCCCTGAAGCCCCCGAAACGTCAGAGAAGGTACCATCACGATTGTTTACGTACAATACATTTCGCTCGTATCCGCTCCACGTGCCGTCAGCTCGGATGAGCTCGTTAATCGCGTTCCAGCCTTGCTCATAGGTGGGGGAAGGTTTCGCCTCCGTTGGCGAATTCGCGACTACTTGCCGCCAGAAGAAACTGTTCAGGTCCTGACCTGGGTCTGGACGTGAGGGAGCAGAAATCATGCCGTTGGTGACGTAGAGATCGGGGAAACCGTCGTGATCGAAATCCCAGGCATCGCTCGACCAGGACCAGCGTCCCATCCCAACACCAGCGGCAGCAGTCGTGTTTTGAAAAGCGCTGCCAGCGTTGCGAAACAGCGAATTGCCCATGGCGTGCTTTTGATAGAGCGCCCGGATTTTCTCGGGAGCATCCTTCTGAAACATTTCCTGCGAGGAGACGCGTTCGCCCGCCGCCGTCCACATGTCGGCGACGTAGAGGTCCTCGAAGCCATCATTGTCGTCGTCGAACCAGCAAACGCTCATCCCGGAGCCGACATCCTGTACACCCGCCTCGGCTGCGACGTCGGTGAAAGTGCCGTTGCCGTTGTTGCGATAGAGATTCTTGCGTCCGAAATCGTTTACCACGTAAAGATCTGGCCAGCCATCGCGGTTGTAGTCGTTCCAGCCGCAGCAAAAGCTGTAGCGCGTGTTGTTCTGATTCAGTCCGGACTCCGCGGTGACATCGCGAAACGTTCCGTCGCGCTGGTTGCGCATCAGAAAGTTAGGAGGGCCGTTCTCCGCGGCGTAGAAAGGTGACGGATACTTGTACTGGTCGGTGCCCTGGTAATAAACATAGAGGCAAAAATAAATATCCAGCCAGCCGTCGCAATCGTAATCGGCGATGGCGGCGCCGGTGAATGTGCCTTGCGGAGGGTTGGCAAACTTGAATGCATCCGGCTTCTTACGAAATTGTCCGCCACCTTCGTTCAGAAATAAAAGGGGCCCGGTGGTGCGCACCACGATCAAGTCCTGACGTCCGTCGTTGTCGACGTCCGCGAAAAGTGCGCACGCCGTATTTTCCAGAACCCCGACGCCCGAAGATTCAGTGACGTCTTCGAAGGTTCCATCGCCACGATTCTTGTAGAGCCGGTTGGGAAGGCCAGCAAGCTGACAAATATAAAGATCGTCGAAGCCATCGTTATCGATATCGCCGGCGGAGATGCCGTTGTGGCCATAGATATCGATGCCCGATGCACCGTCGAGAACGGTTCGCCAGTAGTCTGAACCGTGAAGTAACTGGGCGGAGTATGAAGGATTATTCCCAAGCGCCGTCGCCGTCACATCCGCGAAAATGGGGACTGCAGAGCGGCTTTGGGTCTCATCCAGCGACTTCCAACGTCGTAGTCGCCATTCCTTGGAGGGAGACAGCGTCCACTCCAGATCGCAGTAACCCGAACGCTGCTCACGGTGGAAGCCGTTTCCGGAACCCACAAGGTCATAGCGCATACGCGTTTGCAAACGGTCGGCTGCCCCTTGAATGCTCGTGGCCTGAAATTCTGCGGTCACGACCCGGTTGAAGCGAGCGAAGATCGAGCCAAGCTGATTAAGAAAGGCATCGCGCCCGAGCTCGGGTTGGGAGGCAAATGTGGTGTGCTTTATTTCGAGGAGTCCGGAACGCACTTGCCGCGTGGATTCCGGGAGGAGTGGTGTCCCCAGGAAGTCCTCGGTCAGAGCCCCGCCAATAGTTCCGACACCCTGCGGAGCACGCAATAGTTCTGAACTCCATTCTCTAAAGACTGCGCCGACCTGATCGGCATACTTCTCGGAAACAAAATCGTCGGAACCGGCTTGCGTCTTGAGCAGCGTTGCATCCAGCGGCCGTTGAGTACGATAGTGGGGGTGAAGGTGGAACTCGGGGGCGGCAGTCTGAGAAGCGAAAGCGTCGGAAGAAAAGCCGAAGCCACGAAAACTCGGGATCAAGGCCGCTCCCGCCCCTTGACAGCAGCGCACCAGAAAAGCACGACGGGGAAGATTGATAAGATCGTCCGTCTTCTCGGGCCGACTCAGATCGATGACCTCAGGACACTCACGTCTAGAGCCGAAATCTAACAGCCATGCTGGAGGCCGTCAAGGCGCCCAATCGACTGATCGTGCGATGAAAGCTTCTGATATATTGGCCACTCCCGGAGGTTAGCAAATGCCCCGCATCGTGCGCTGTGGTCTCATACAGGCGAGTAACGCGCTCGCCGGCAGCCATTCTTTGTCCAAAATCAAGCAGGCCATGATTAACAAGCATCTCAAGCTGATCGAACAGGCGGCGCGCAAAAAAGTAAAAATTCTGTGCTTGCAGGAATTGTTTTATGGCCCATATTTCTGTGCGGAACAGGATATCCGCTGGTATGAGCTGACCGAGCGGGTACCAGATGGGCCGACCGTCAGACTCATGCAGAAGATCGCGGCCAAACACCGCATGGTGATCGTGGTCCCCGTCTACGAAGAAGAAATGTCCGGTTTATATTTCAATACGGCGGCGGTCATCGATGCCGATGGAAAGTATTTGGGCAAGTATCGCAAGCACCATATTCCGCATGTGCATCCTGGATTCTGGGAGAAGTTCTATTTCACGCCGGGTGACCTCGGCTATTCGGTTTTTCCCACCAAGTACGCCCGCATCGGAGTGTACATCTGTTATGACCGCCATTTTCCGGAGGGTGCGCGGATTCTCGGACTGAATGGCGCGGAGATTGTATTTAACCCCTCCGCCACCGTCGCCGGGCTTTCCGAGTACTTATGGGAACTCGAACAGCCGGCCCACGCGGTAGCAAATGGATATTTCGTGGGCGCCATCAATCGCGTGGGTAGGGAGAAACCATGGAATATCGGCGAATTCTACGGCAAGAGCTATTTTTGCAATCCGCGCGGCAAGATCATCGCCCAAGCTAGCCGCGATAAGGACGAAGTGGTGGTCGCCGATCTCGATCTCGACTTGATTGAAGAGGTGCGGAAGACGTGGCAGTTCTTCCGCGACCGGCGTCCCGAGACGTATGGTCCGTTGACCACGCAAACCGGGCGCCCGGCGGCTGCGGACTAGTAGATCGCCCGCGGGAAATCCAGCGAAAACAACAATGAACTCTGGCATCGAGTCGAGCCCGCTTTACAATCCCGATCTTGCTCCCGCCTCGGCGGAACACCGTCATTGGGGAACCTATAATTTCGCCGCGCTGTGGGTATCGATGTCGGTGAATATCCTGACTTACATGCTGGCGGCCAGTTTGATTCAGGGAGGGATGAACTGGAAACAGGCGGTAGCGACGGTGTTCCTCGGCAATACCATCGTCCTCATTCCCATGCTGCTGAACTCGCATCCCGGCGCACGTTACGGGATTCCGTTTCCGGTGCTGGCGCGGGCGTCGTTCGGCGTATTGGGCGCCAATGTGGCTGCGGTGTTACGGGCGCTGGTAGCGTGCGGCTGGTTCGGCATCCAGACTTGGATCGGTGGAGAAGCCATCAGCACCCTGATCGCGGTTTTGGCTCCGAGCTGGGCGAATTTTCCCTACAACACGGCTATTTGTTTTCTGGCGTTTTGGCTCATCAATCTGGCGGTCATTTTGAAGGGAATCGAATATATCCGCTTCTTGCAGGGAATCAGCGCGCCGGTTCTCTTGGCGGTCGGACTTCTCCTGCTGGGCTGGGCCTACCATGCCGCCGGAGGTTTCGGTCCGATGCTTTCGGCCCCTTCGAAGTTTGCCAACTTTGCTGACTTTTTGAAATTTCTGGTGCCGGCGCTGAATGCCACCGTGGGGTTCTGGGCGACGGTGTCTTTAAACATTCCCGATTTTACGCGCTTCGCCCGCAGCCAGCGGCAGCAGGTGATCGGGCAGGCACTGGCTCTGCCAACCACCATGACGCTGTATTCGTTGATCGGAATCCTGGTGACGTCGGCGACCGTGGTCATCTACGGAACGGCGATCTGGGACCCGGTGCAGTTGTTGAGTAGATTCCGGTCACCCGCTGCTGTGGTAGTTTCTCTGATAGCAATTTTGCTCGCCACGCTCAACGTGAACATCGGCGCCAACGTGGTTTCACCGGCGAACGACTTCTCGAATCTATGGCCTCGGAAAATCAGCTTCCGCACCGGCGGCGTGATCACATGCTTCATGGGAATCGCGCTGATGCCGTGGAAATTGCTCGGCAGTTATAAGACATTTATCTTCGGCTGGCTCGGCGGCTATGCGGCGTTTCTGGGGCCAGTGGCAGGAATCATGATTTGCGATTACTTCGTAGTGCGGCGGCGGCTGTTGCAGGTGGACGATCTCTATTTGCGTGGTGGCGCCTACGAGTATTCCGCCGGGTTCAATTGGCCTGCGCTAGCTGCGCTGGCGGTGGGGTCGGGAACTGCGCTGGTAGGGTTGGTGGTTCCAGCGTTGCGGACCCTGTACGACTATTCCTGGTTTGTCGGTTTTGGAGTGTCGTTCGTGGCGTACTACGGGTTGATGAAGGTCCAACGGGAGCCAGGAGTGCCAACTTTGGAAGAAGCGTCGTAAAGCCTGCCGCGAGCAGCTCAGCCGGGCGAAGCTGTTGAACGGGCCCGCCTACATTTCACTGAAACGCCGGCAAAATCTCTTTTTTATATCCTTCCAGCGTGTCTTCTTCCTCGCCGCACATCAAATACACATTGAACTGGGTCACGCCGACGCTGGCGAGTTTGCGGAGCTTCTGGCGATGCGCCTCTGCCGGGCCAACCAGGCAGAAACGGTCCACTACTTCATCCGACACGAATTTCGAGTTGCTGCTGTCGACCTCGCAATGCTGCTGGTAATCGTAGCCCCCGCGATTGCTCACAAAAGAAGTCAACGCCGGCGGCAGGTCATCCGGTTTGTAACGTGAGAGCAGATCGACTACGTGATTAGAAACCAGCGCCGGGAACCAGCGTACGTGCTGGCGCGCCTGTTCCAGGTCGTCGGAAATCCATACCGGCGCCGCGGACATGACTTCTAACTTTCGCCAATCGCGTCCCACCGATTCTGCGCCTTTCTTTACGAAGCTGAGGCACCACTCGATCAGATCGGGATCGGCGAATTGCAGAATGACGCCATCCCCGATTCTGCCAGCCAAGTCGAGCACTTTGGGTCCATATCCTGCAACCCAGACCGGAGGCGAGCCACCTGCCCAGGAAATGCGCGTGGGCTGGCCTTCGTACTCGATCTCGTGTCCGGCCGTCAGTTCGCGAAAGGTCTTGATGGCTCGTTCCAGATCACCCGCCCCTACCGGCTTTTTTCCCAGGACGCGGCGCGAACTGTCGCCACGGCCGATGCCCAGCTGCATGCGTCCGCCGGAAATCAGGTTCAGAGTAGCGAACAGGCTGGAGGTCACGGTCAGGTCGCGGACCGCAGGATTCGTGACGCAAGTGCCGAGACGCATGTTCTTGGTGTTCGTTGCCATGAGCGTCAGAAGAGGGTAGGGTTCGAGCCACAGGACGTGAGAATCGAAGATCCATCCGTATTGAAATCCGGCGGCCTCGGCTTGGCGCGTGAGGGCCACGATGCGCTCCACCGTCATGTCGGGTTTGATGGTGATACCGAAACGCATGCTGTCTCCCATCATCGCATCGAAGTCATACCGAGGGCAGCCGTCATTCGGGCGGAGCGAGGTATCCCTTCGAATCGACAGTCGAAGGTGGGCAGTTTAGCATAAAATGCCTGTTCCGCTGCCAATGGGACGAGGCGGAATGGGTTGGTTTAGTCCGCGCCAGATCCCTCGCCCCGCTGAAGAAAACGCGGGTCTTCGGGATGACGACATCAAAAGACCAAAAATCGAGGACGCAAGCATGGGCTTCGATACGATCATTACCAACGGCCGAGTGGTAACGGCAACCGACACCTATGCGAGCGACGTTGCCATCAGCGATGGCAAGGTCGCCGCCGTCGGGCAAAGCCTGCCTCGCGAAAATGTCACCCGCATTATCGACGCTGCGGGGAAGTACGTCCTCCCCGGCGGAATCGACGTTCACACTCACCTCGACATGCCTTTTGGCGGTACCGCCAGCGCAGACGATTTTGAAACTGGAACACGGGCCGCGGCTTTTGGCGGCACGACAACTCTCATCGACTTTGCTATCCAGTACAAAGGCCAAACACTGAGAACCGCTTTCGATACCTGGATGCAGAAGGCGTCCAGCAAAGCCGTCTGCGATTACGCTTTTCACTGCATCATCACGGAGCTGGCCGACGCGCAGCTGGCGGAGATGAATGCCCTGGTGCGCGAAGGCGTCACCAGCTTCAAGCTGTTCATGGCTTATCCCGGAGTCTTCATGTTGGACGATGGCAGCATCTTCAAAGCGCTCCGGACCACGGCAAAGAACGGCGGTCTGGTCTGCATGCATGCCGAGAACGGCAGCGCGATTGACGTGATCGTGCAGCAAGCTTTGGCGGAGGGAAAAACTGCGCCCAAATACCACGCCCTGACCCGTCCCACCACCGCCGAAGCTGAAGCCACGGCGCGGGCCATTGCCCTGGCAGAAATGGCGGGAGCTCCAATTTACATCGTGCACCTCAGCTGCAATGAAGCTCTCGAAAAAGTGCGCGAAGCGCGAGATCGTGGATTGCCGGTTTACGCCGAGACCTGCCCGCAGTATCTCTATCTTTCGCTGGAGAACTTCGATGCCCCAGGGTTCGAAGGCGCCAAATACGTATTCACTCCGCCTTTGCGGGAAAAATGGCATCAGGAGAAGCTTTGGAACGGGCTCAAGCGCGATCATCTTCAAGTCGTCTCGACCGATCACTGCCCATTCTGCTTCAAGGAGCAAAAGGAATTAGGTCGGGATGACTTTACGAAAATCCCCAACGGCGGTCCGGGGATCGAGCACCGCATGAGCTTGATTTATTCTGGGGGTGTCGCGGGCGGCCGATTCAGCGTGAATCGTTTTGTGGAATTGGTATCCACGACTCCGGCGAAATTGTTTGGTTTGTATCCCCGTAAAGGAACGATCGCTGTGGGAAGCGATGCCGATCTGGTGATTTTCGATCCCCAGCGCAAGCACACCATCAGCGCCAAAACACACCATATGCGTGTGGATTACTCGATGTTTGAGGGAATCCAGGTCACAGGCATGCCCGACGTGGTGCTATCGCGCGGGCGCGTGGTAGTGGAAGGCGACAAGTTCTTAGGCCGCGCAGGCGCGGGAGAGTTCGTGAAGAGAGCGCTGTATTCGCAGCTGTGAGAGCGCGCTGTTCGATTTGTCATCGAGAGCACGGCGAGCGACCTGCAGTTGCCGGACACGGGTAGAACAGCAGATTCGCCTTCGGCTCTTCGGAATGACAAAATTAAGAATCATGCCCGGTCGACTTCGGCGTCCGCCAAGGCCAGTGCCTCGTCCAGCACCGCAACTCCCTTATCGATCTCTTCCCTGGAAATGATCAGCGGCGGTGCGATGATGAAATGACTCATCCAGGCCTGGATGAAGACGCCGTTCGTCATGGCGCGTGCCGCGACTTTATCCACCAATAGCGGCTTGCTGGCAACCTTGTCGGCAAACGTATTGAATGGAGCCTTGGTGGTTTGATTCTTCACCAACTCCACTGCCCAGAACATGCCTAGTCCGCGCACTTCACCAATGGAAGGATGGTGCGGCTGCAACGCATTCAGTTTCTGTCCTAGATATGCCCCCATTTCATTCGCCCGGTCGTTCAGTTTAAGCCGATTCATTTCATGAATGGAGGCGACCGCCGGCGCGAGCGTCAGCGGATGTGCTTCGTAAGTGTGACCGTGAGAGAAAAAGTGCTCGTCGAAGTAAGATGCGACCTTGGAAGAAGTGGCGCAAAGGCCCAGCGGAATGGCTGCGTTGGTAATGCCCTTGGCGGTGGTCAAAATGTCGGGGATCACATTCCAGTTATCGACGGCGAACCATTTTCCGGTGCGGCACCAGCCGGTCATGACTTCGTCGGCGATCAGTAGAACGCCGTGGGCGTCACAAATCTGCCGCAGGCGCGGCAGGTACTCCCTGGGCGGGATCAGCACTCCATTAGTGCCGACCACTGGTTCCACAATCACTGCCGCGACATCGCTCTCGTTCTCGATCATGTGCTGGACGTATTCCACACAGGCAATCCCGCAGCCGGGGTAGGTATGGCCGATCGGGCATTTATAGCAATTCACCTCGGGCGCAAAAATCACGCCTGGAATCTTCCCCGCCGGCTCCATGGCCCAACGGCGCGGATCGCCGGTGGCGGCAATCGAGCCCATTGTGGATCCGTGATACGAGCGATAACGCGAAATAATCTTGGTCTTCCCCGTCACCATGCGGGCAATTTTGAAAGCCGCCTCGTTAGCCTCAGTGCCCGAACTGGTGAAGAAGAATTTGTCCAGCCCGCGAGGCAGAACCTCAAGCAAAAGCTTGCTCAACTCAGCACGCACATCCGTCGCCCATCCCGGCCCGATATAAGCGAGTTTCTCCGCCTGATCCTGAATGGCCTTCACTACCGCACGGTTCTTATGGCCAAGAGTGACGCACATCAACTGCGCCGAGAAATCGAGATATCTCTTTCCGTCGCCGTCTACGAAGTGGCAGTCTTCGGCATCCACAATGTAGAGTGGAGACCAGCCCTTCTGCCGCCGCCACGTGCCGTAGGTGTAATGCGTGGTGAATTCCTTGACCTGCGATGAAGACAGCGCTTGTGTCATGGGTTCTCCTTGGGCCTGGGTAAGCAAGTAGTCAGCTTATCAAAAACGGGCAGCGTCGTATTAGTGAGGACTTCTGGTTGGATCGCCGCAAGTCTAACCAGGGCGGCGGTTCATTCGTAGCGCAGTGCTTCGACGGGGTCTAGATGGGCTGCTTTCAGCGCGGGGTAAATGCCGAAGAACAGGCCTACTCCCATCGAACTGGCAACCGCGAGAATCACAGACCATAGAGGGACCGCTGAAGGCAGGCCGGGCAACAGCTTGTTGATGAGGAAGCTGATCAGTCCTCCGAGTGAGACGCCGATAATCCCTCCACTGCCGGTAAGCGTCATGGCTTCGGTCAGGAATTGCAGAATCACGTCGCGGCGGCGGGCGCCGATCGCTTTGCGCACGCCAATTTCGCGAGTGCGCTCTTTGACCGACATCAGCATAATGTTCATCACGCCGACACCGCCCACCAGCAGACCGACGGAACTGATCACCACCACCGCAATAGCGATGGCTCCGGTAATCTGCCGGAACTGGCGAGCCAGTTCCTCGGAGCTCGAAATCGCAAAACTGTTAGGTTTGTCGAAGGCAACATTTCGGCGGCGCCGTAACAGGCCGATGATTTCGTCTTCCGCAGCGGCTTTCCTCCCCGGGTAAGCTTCTGCGCCGATAAAGTTTTCATCATCCTGCGGATTATTTTTGTGATAAGCGCCGTAGGGCACGACGACCACCTTGTCCGCCGACTCGTCTTTGAAAAATTGCCCCTTGCGCTTTTCCAGCACTCCGACCACGGTGTAATTGACGCCTCCAACTTCTACCGTCTTGCCAATAGGATCTTCATCTTTGTAGAGAGCGCTTCCGAGGTCGTACCCGATCACCGCTACATCCATGTGATGCAGGCTCTCGGCTTCGCTGAAGAATCGGCCTTTCTCGGGCCGGGCGTTGTAAACCCATTCGTACGACGGAGTGGTGCCAGTGAACTGAATGCCGTAAACTTCCCGGCCCTTGTAACGAGCCGGGATCGCGGTAATCGGCTGGCCCGGTTCCAGGCGCGGCGAAACCTCTACCGTTACATCCTTCACATCAGCGCACTCGTCGCGGATGGCCATAGCGTCGTCGAAGGTCAGGGGCTTGCGATTACGCTCCTCCGGTGTGAGTCGCCCGCGGAAGCCGAAGTCCCAGCGGAACACAAACAGCGTATCGGTACCGTATTGATCGAGGAAGCCGCGAATATCGCGATCTAAGCCCACCATGATCGAGGCCACGGCGACGATGGCCATGATGCCGATGACCACGCCCAGGACAGTCAGGAGCGAGCGCATCTTGTGCTGGCGCAGGGAATCGAACGCCATCCGCGTATTTTCGCTGAGTTCAATTCGCATTTCGTTCTGTTCCGCACGGGCGGGGATTGTAGCCTGCCCTGAGCCGCTGGGCCAGGCGAAGCTGCCGAACGGCCCCGTACCTGCATAATCTAGGTTTCAAAGCGTAAGGCCTCGATGGGGTCCAGCTTGGCGGCGCGGTTCGCCGGATACAATCCAAAGAACACTCCTACACCCGCCGAAACCGCCAGCGCCAGGATCACCGCGCCAATTGGCACTTGCGACGGTACCGAAGTGAATACTCTGACCAGTGTCGACAGCACATACGCGATCGCGATTCCGGCCGCACCCCCTACTGCCGCCATCACTGCGGATTCCACGAGAAATTGCATCAGGATGTCAGTTCTTCGTGCCCCAAGCGACTTGCGCACCCCGATCTCGCGTGTCCTCTCAGTGACGCTGGCGAGCATGACGTTCATAATAACAACGCCGCCGATCACCAGAAATACGGAAACCACACCGACCATGGTCTTCGCAATTGCGCCCGTCAGGCTTCTCCACAGTCCCATGATGGTGTCCGACGCCAGCAGGGCAAAGTTGTCGTCCGCGTCAGGGTCCAGATGACGGCGGCCACGCATAAGAGTACGCGCCTCGTCCTGAGTTTGCCGCATCCATTCCGGGCCCCGCGCCTGGATATTGATCGCCATGTCCTCGACGTGCTCGCCATAGATCTTCAGGTAGGTACGGACCGGAATGTAGACGAAGTTGTCTTGCGATTGGCCGAATACCGTGCCGATAGGCTTGGCAACACCCACCACTTCGAAGCCGCGGCCATCGATGTAGAGTGTCTTGCCCATCGGATCCACGGTAGGAAAAAACCGCTTGGAAACTTCTTGCCCGATGAAGGTAACGTCGCTGCGCCCTTCGTTGTCGGCGTCCGTAATATAGCGTCCAGCCTCGGGTTCCTCGACATCCATATCCGCAATATTGGCGGTGACGCCCCGAACATTGATGTCCTCCATAGTCTCGGTTCCCAGGCGCACTTTTCCATTGGTGCGGGATTCCAGCCCGACCGCTCGAGGCAGCTTCATGTTGTCGCGTAAAGCCTCGTAGTCGTCCCAGGTGATGATGCGGTTGCGGTGCATCGCCTTGAAAAAGTCCTCCTGGTTGGTAATGATCGGGAAGCGGACCACCAGAAAAACGTTGGAGCCGAGATTGGCGACTCGATTCTGGATGTACAAATTTGCGCCCGAGATGACCGAAACCACAAAGATGAGCACTGCTACCGATAGAGTGACGCCCAACAAGGTTAAAGCGGAGCGCAGTTTGTGAGCCCGCAAAGCGGCGAGAGCTTCAAGAGCCGGATCGCGAAAAGCAGTCGCGTGACGCTGGATTCGGGATCCCACGCGCGCAGGGATGAGACGAGAGGTTTCAGACGGAGCTTCTGAGACGAGCGTCACCGCGTCCCCGTGGTCCAAACCGGTCGCCCTCCTGTGTGTCACTGTAATGTTATACGAAAAAGTCCTTTAATTTGTTTCAGCCAAACATCCTTCGTCCCGTCGCATGTCCTGAGCATTTTCTGACGGCTGGGACTCTACAAATACAGCTAGTGTGTGACGAGAAACATGAAATCAGGTACAAATGCACAACCAACAGTGATGAAATATCCCCCCTTTCAAACGCCGGCCATGATTGAATAACCCCATGCCTTAGAGCGGCTTGCCAGAGGCGCTCCCTTACTGCGCATCCCATGCAACTCGATATGAAAACCCGGTGTGAGAAGTGCGGTGTTGGGCTGATCGCGGAAGGAGAGGCCTATATATGTTCTTACGAATGCACTTTCTGTTCGCAATGCGCCTCTGATGCGCAGGGGGCGTGCCCGCATTGCGGCGGGGAGCTGATTCGCCGACCCCGCCGTGCAGCCCCGGCCGGAGCCCTGCCGGAAAGATCATCCGAGACTCAGCGCCAACGCCCGTGGCTGATCTGGCTGATCAGCTTTGGGGTATGGACGTTGGTTTCATTTGCCGCCGGGGTCAGCGTCTACCAGCTTTACCGCCCGATGGGCGAGCATTTTACCTTCCTCAATATCCTTGGCCTCGAACTCTGCCAGATTCTTCCTTACGCTCCGCTCACACCGTTCGTTTTCGCTCTGGCTACGCGGTATCCCTTTCAGCGCCGGAGGTGGTTCAGGGATTCGTCGTTATATCTGGCCGGAGGATTACTTTTCAGCGTAGCTCACGTCATTATGAGAGGGCTTTCGCCCTACGGCGTATGGAGCCCGAAGATTCATGGATGGGTGTCGGCGATCTGGAATTCGCAAACCCACACTTTTAGTATCCAGTGGCCCGTGTTTCAAAGTCTGTTCTGGAATAACGTGGTCGACGACATTACCGGGACCTTTCTACCCATCGTGCTCATTGCGCATGCCATCTCCTACTACCGGAAGCTACGGGAGCGGGAGCGCCAGACCTCGCAACTGGAAACTCAGCTCACCAAAGCGCATCTGCGGGCGTTGAAAAGCCAGCTTCAGCCTCACTTTCTATTCAACACCATGCACTCCATTTCGGCGCTCATGCTTACCGATGTGGCGGCCGCGGACCGCATGATGACCCGTCTAAGTGACCTGCTGCGCATGAGCCTGGAGAATGACGGAGTGCAGGTCACCCGGCTCAGCCGGGAACTGGAATTTGTCACCGGCTACCTGGAGATCGAGAAAGTCAGGTTTGGGGAGCGTCTGGATTTCACCTTCGATATCGCTCCAGAGACTCTCGATGCGCAGGTTCCGCATCTCCTCTTGCAGCCCTTGGTGGAGAACGCTGTGCGCCACGGGATTTCCCGGCTCTCGGCTAACGGCAGACTCGGGATCCTGGCTACCCACGATGGCCAGAAGCTGCACTTGGTTATCAACGACAACGGTCCCGGCCTTCGCAACTCGAGCATTTCCGGGCCGAAGGCCGGCGTGGGCCTCCGAGCGACTCGGGAACGGTTGCAAACCCTTTACGGCAATGACCAAAGCCTGGATGTCCGAAATTTGCCGGAAGGCGGCGTAGAAGCTTCGGTAAGAATACCTTTTCACCTGATGCGTGACGACTACGAAAGGAACTCCAACTGATGCGTACAATCATCGCCGATGACGAACCTTTAGCGCTGAAGAAATTGCGGATGCTGTTGAGCGCGGAGCCGGGAGTCCAGATCGTAGCGGAATGCGCCGACGGCGCTCAGACCGTCAAGGCGCTCCAGGCTTGCCGGCCCGACCTATTGATGCTGGATATCCACATGCCCGATCTCGATGGCTTTGAAGTCCTGAGCCGGATTCCCGCGGAGCAGATGCCGGTGGTGATTTTCACCACCGCTTACGACCGTTTCGCTGTCCGCGCTTTCGAGGCGCATGCCCTGGACTATCTCCTGAAGCCGTTCGACCAGGACCGGCTCCATCAGGCCATCAAACGGGCGCGAGCGGAGCTGCTCAAAGCCGACGACCGGGAGACAACGCACCGAATTCTCGATTATCTGGCCGGAGGCGCGGCAAAGGATTCCCACACTGACCAGCGCTTCGTGATCAAGGCTGGGGGGCGCGTCGTCTTCTTGGATTTCGATGAAATCGATTGGCTGGAAGCGGCAGCGAACTACGTCCGCCTTAACGTAGGCAAGCAATCGTACCTCCTGCGGGAAGGGATTGGGCACGTTGCAGAACGGCTCGATCCCACTCAGTTCATCCGCATCCATCGCTCGACCATCGTCAATGTCGACAAGATCAAGGAATTACAGCCGGTGAATAGCGGCGAATACATTGTGGTCTTGAAGGATGGCAAGGAACTTTCGTGCAGCCGCGGATTTCGGGCCGGTTTGCAGCAACTGATTGAGAATAATTTGTGAAACTCGCCGCTGAACGTGGTGCGGGAAAAATATGCATGTTCCAAGGCGGAGTATGGTACGCAGGGAAGGGAAGCTGCAGATTACGGAAGGCTCTGTCCATATTCCAAATCGCGCCGGTCTGGTTTCGCAATGGGCAGTGGCCGAAATCGCAGACGAGTCAAAGCAGCTGCGTCGCGTGATGCCAGCAGTCGCGGCAATCTGAGTAGGGAGATGACGGAGAATCATGGTCTATTGGTGCCGTTCGCTGGTCGCTCTTCTGCATTGAATGCTAATCTCAGCGTAAACATTGAGCTTTTCGCATGCGCCGTAACCGCCCGTCAGAAGGGCCTTTAGCGGCTGCCTGCGGACAAGGCCTTCCGTAATCTCCTCCGGTGTGGGATCGCACCTCATACTCGCTGGTGATGAATGGCCTTCCCCAACTGTACTCACGACAGCGCTCACCACGCGTGCAGCTGACCGATGCCACTCCTGCCGTGCTTAGATTCCAGGATGGCCATCGCACTTCGGGTAAGCTGCAGGTGGTATCTCTTACCGGCGGGCTGTTGACTCTGCCCGATCCCCTGGTCCAGGGGTCCCAAGTCAAACTGATGTTTCTGACGCGTACCGGCTCGGTGCTGGGCGCGGCCGAAATGCTGGACCCGGTCTCCGGCAGCCTGCAGCCGTTCCGCTTCGTTTCCCTGCCGGCCAAAGATCAGCGCCGCCTCGGTGACATCATCCGGTCAACTCTGGGGACGACGACGGAACAGGAATGGATCGAGAAACTGCGGGCGGCAGCCAATGCCACCCCACAGCGGGGACGGCTGTTCAAGATGGTGATGGGCGCGGCCGGCATTCTCACCCTCGGCTTAGCGGGAGCGATGTACTTTCACGTGCTCAGGTAGGGAGGCATGGCCCCAAGCAACGAAAACGCCCCGAATTCTGCCAGCCGTCGTTGGCCGCGGCATCAGGTGTCTCTCCCGGTCCGCATCGCCACCGGTGAAAATACTTCCACCATCGATGGTTTGGCCACGGAAATAAGTCGCGGCGGAATGGCCATCTACGGAGGCGTCCCGCTGCAACCTGGCGATCTCATGGCGGTGGAATTTCCTACCTCGAGCCCGGTCTGTGTAGCCGGCATCGTACGCAACCGCAGCGGATTTTGTTTTGGCCTGGAATTTCTTTCGGTGGTGATGAGCGATCCCAACGCTTCTTCTCAACTCAAGCCGGCCGCCGCGAGTCCCCCGCAAACTTCGCCGGCGATTGTCCAGGCGACGGAGGGTCGCTCAGGAAGCGGAAAAATCCTGGAAGCTGAAGAAAAACTGGTCGCGCTCTTCCTGCAGAAACACGCCGCCTACCTGCGCAACAAGGATCAGGAGGTCGACCGCCTGCGGGAGAAAGCGCTCAAGGTGAGGCAGCTACGCTACGAGATTCTGGACCTTTTCCAGGGCCTCTCCCGAAAAGAAAACCGCAAATAGGTGGTCGCAAACGCGACGCATTTAGCCGTCTCCGCGATCCGTGTATGATCACGGCGTGACACGCGTTAGCGCATTCGTACTGGCCGGCGGCAGGAGCAGCCGCATGGGGAGCGACAAAGCTTTTCTTCCCTGGGGCAGCGAAACGCTGCTTTCACACGCATTAAAGCTGGCGGGCGGTGTGGCGGATAGCGTCTCCATTGTTGGGGACACACAGAAGTACTCCAGTTACGGTTCCGTCATCGAAGATGTGTATTGCGACCGCGGCCCACTGGGTGGAATTCACGCCGCTCTCGCCGGCAGCGAATCAGAACTCAATCTGATTCTGGCCGTTGATCTTCCCTTCATCCAATCTCAGTTTCTGCAGTACTTGATCTCGGCCGCCGATGAGGCCGGTGCGACGGTTACGATCCCCCGCGCAGCCCATGGCTGGCAACCCCTTTGTGCGGTCTATCGTCGTGAATTCTCTCCCCTCGCCGAAGAGTCCCTGCGCAAGGGCAACAACAAGATCGATCTCTTGTTTGCCGCGGTGAAGACTCGCGTGCTTCCCGAGCAGGAAATGGTCGAACGAGGCTTCTCCCCGAGGATGTTTCGCAACCTGAACACGCCGGAAGACCTGGAAGAAGCTCAGACTGGCAAGTAATTTCGGCGCGAGGTCGGTTCCGCTTCCTCAGAGCCTCTGCGGAGACCAACGGGGCTGCAAAGGCCGAGATGAATGTCGAAATTAGGGCATTACGCCACGTCTCTACCGTGCGGTCGAGATGACAGATAATATATATACGTCCCGGCTTGGCTCGGCTTGCCTGGGACCAGCCAGTCACCTATGGGCAGCCCTGAACAAACCGGTCCGTATATCGAATTCAAAGATGTGTCGAAGTCGTTCGGGGCGAAATCCGTTCTGGATCACGTGAGCTTCAGCGTCATGCCGGGAGAGACGGTTTGCATCCTGGGACGAAGCGGCGTGGGGAAGTCGGTGTCTCTTCATCACATCATGGGCTTCCTGAAACCGGACTCCGGCCGGGTGATTGTGGCCTTCGAGGACATCACCGACTATGGCGAAGTCGACCTGGAACGCATTCGCAAGAAGGTCACCATGGTGTTTCAGAACGGAGCCCTATTCGATTCACTCACGGTGGGTGAAAATGTTGCTTTCCCGCTTCGCGAACACAAAGACCTCAGTGAGGACCAGATTTTTCAGGTAGTCGACGGGTTGCTCGATATGGTGGGCGTGAAGGAGATGAAGGACCTGCTGCCCTCTGATTTGTCCACCGGGATGAAGCGTTCGGTGGCGATTGCCCGCGCGCTGGCAGCGCGTCCGGAATGCGTGCTCTACGACGAGCCCACCACCATGGTGGATCCGCTAATGGCACAGCTGCTGGGCGACCTTATCAAGCGGCTCAAGGCGCAACTGCACCTGACCAGCGTAGTCGTCACTCACGACATGCGTTTGGCAAAGAAGTTGGCGGACCGCATCGTATTTCTGCACGAGGCCAAAGCGCTGTTTTTCGGGACCTATCCCGAGATGGAGAAGTGCGAAGAGCCGATTATTCAGGAGTTCTTGAAGCTGGACGAGGTAGAGCTGGTGGTCTAGTAACAGTTGTCAGTTCTCACTTTCGCGCGATTGACCACTTTTCTTAGAATCCGGCGCTTACCAGCTTTTCCAGCGTAATTGAGCTGGCGCTCGATTCTCCCCGCATCATCTTCTCCACATATTTGGCGATCATGTCCACTTCCAGATTCACGGGGTCGCCAGGCTTCAGCGATTTCAGGTTCGTCATCTCTACGGTGTGCGGAATGATCGCCACCGTCACCCGCGTCCCTTCGATCTTAGCTACCGTAAGACTGATGCCTTCGATCGACAGCGATCCTTTGTGGATGACGTAGCGCGCCAGTTCGGCGGGGATTTCAATGCGTAGCCAATAATCATCTGCGTTGGGGATGGGGTCGAGGGCAAGGAATTTACCGGTGCCATCGACGTGCCCCTGGACAATATGACCGCCAAATCGTCCATCAGCGCGCATGGGAAGCTCGAGATTGACCAGTGCGCCTTCCTCAATTCGCGAAAATGAAGTGAGGTTCCATGTTTCAGCAGCCAGATCAAAGGAAACGAGGTCGGGCTTGATATCGACCGCCGTGAGGCAAACACCACTGACCGCGATGCTATCTCCGTTGCGGAGTTCTTTTGCCAAACCGGAAGAGGAAACGGTTAGGCGGTGATTGTCTTTCTCATGCGCAATGCGAGTGACGCGTCCAACTTCTTCGATGATGCCGGTGAACATAAGAGTACCTCAGCGATCAGCTAACTGCCGTCGTACGGATTCTTCAAATAGCCTTCTACGGCAAAATCCTCTCCAAAGCGATGCAGGCGAATCGACGTCGCCTGGGCCGCGTCCGCAATGCGGGCAAATCCGGTGCCCGCAGCCAACGGCACTGAAGTGGTACCGCCTAGAATTTTGGGCGAATAGTACAGAAAAAGCTTATCCACAATGCCGGAAGCCAGCGCCGCCCAGTTCACCATCGCCCCGCCTTCGATCATCACACTCGTAATCTCCATCTTGCCCAGATGGTCGGCCACGGCCGCCAAGTCGGGGTGCCCTTCCGGCGTCGGCCTGGGAATCTGCTCCACCCTCACGCCCCGGCGCAACAAATGCTTCTTGCGTTTCTCCTCTGCGAAGGAACACAGCACCAGTAGATCGTCTTTGGTTGTCTTGACGACCTGCGATTCCGGTGGCAGCCGCAAGCGCGAGTCGAGAACGATTCGCAGCAGAGGCCGGCGCCGGGGCAAACCGCTGCGATCGGTCAACAGCGGGTCATCGTGAATGACGGTCCCCACTCCCACCAGGATGGCGTCATTCTGGTGACGTAGTTCCTGCACGTGAGCGCGGGCAGCCTCGCCGGTGACCCATTCTGAACGTGAATGGCCGTCCCCAGCGGCGTGCTTTGATGCGGGAGCAGCAATCTTTCCATCCAGGGTCATGGCCGCTTTCAGGGTAACCAACGGTGTCTTATGGCGAATATATTTGGCGAAGCCTTCATTCAGCGTTTTGGCTTCTTCTTCAAACAAGCCCACCGTGACTTCGATCCCTGCGGCGCGAATTTTCGAGAACCCCCGTCCGCTCACCTCCGGGTTCGGATCCTTCATACAGGCAACTACTCGCCTGATGCCCGCGGCGATTACAGCATCTGCGCACGGGCCGGTTCGTCCCCGATGCGAGCAGGGCTCCAGATTGATGTACAGGGTCGCGCCGCGCGACTTTTCTCCCGCTTGCTCGATGGCCAAAATCTCAGCATGCTTGATGCCCTCGTAGGTGTGACTTCCCGCTCCCACTATATTTTCCTGCGCATCTACCAGAACTGCTCCAACACATGGATTCGGCGAGGTCAGACCGATCCCTTGGCGCGCCAGGTCGAGCGCCTGGCGAAGGAAGCGTTCGTCAGTTTGGGAAGAAGCGGCCAAAGGGTGTTGTTGTCGATAGATGCGTCAGCTATCGCCTTCGCGGCGAAAAGAAGCCGTATGACTCTTCTTCGGGTTCAGCCACCGCCGCACCGCTGCGCCCTGAGGGCCCGCGTCGGACCGGCGCCAGGCTCTCCGCGTAAGGGTCTCCTGGCGGTTGCGTCTTTCGGCGGATACGGCGCAGGAAATTTTTCACCGCTTGCAGCAACCTACGCGGAATCTCTTCCTT